>Ga0164243_10012093_pt1 | contig 12264 bp, 14 predicted proteins | sample OricompcompostOP_FD_108781 | JGI IMG/M metagenome (GOLD analysis project Ga0164243, IMG submission 108781) | Organic Plus compost microbial communities from Emeryville, California, USA - Original compost - Organic plus compost (OP) | ecosystem: Engineered > Solid waste > Mixed feedstock >...
ACAGTTTTTTTATATTTATTCTTTTCACCCGAGGCATGCTCAAAAATAAAGTTTCCAGCGAAGATTTATTACTAAATCTACTCCTTTTCTGATGAACTTCATTTTTTAAGGGATGAATTTAACAGGTTATGTTCTTTTGCGGGTGTTTATTGAGGAGCGCTTGTTGCCTTCATACTTGCCCGAAATTCAAGAGGTGTTAGTTTTGTGCGTTTTTTGAATAGCTTACTGAACGATTGTGGATGTTCAAAACCCAAGCCATAGGCAATCTCGCTTACGGAAGCCGATGTGGTCGATAATTTTTCTTTAGCCATTTCAATGACTTTATCCTGTATATGTTGGCGAGTGTTTTGTCCGGTAATATGCCGCAACATCGTGCTGAGGTAATCTGGTGTGATATGAAGTTTTTCACTGATATAGGACACCGTTGGCAAGCCCTGCCGAGTCAGTAGCTCGCTGCTACAATAGTCCACTAGAATTTTTTCAAAACGGGTGAGAATTTCGTGGTTGTTTTTTTCCCGGGTGAGGAACTGTCTTTTATAGAATCGTTGTGAATAGTTCAATAACAACCCGATCTGTGAGATGATGATGCTTTTGCTAAATTCGTCCATATTTGAAGCGTATTCATGTTGTATATTCGCAAAAATTTGGGCAATAATCGTTTCTTCTTTTTCTGATAGGAAAAGTGCTTCATTGATCGCGTAATTGAAAAAATCGTATTGTCTGAATTTTTGCGATAGCTCGGTGTTCCATAGGAAATCAGGATGGATGAGTAAAATCCATCCTGATGGTTTATTCTTGAACTGTTGTTCGTCAATCGTAATATCCAGCACCTGATTAGGAGCAAAAAAAGACATGAGTCCTTCATCAAAGTCATAATCTTGCCGTCCGTACTGCCATTTACCGATAACATTCTTTTTAAAGGCAATGGAATAGAATCCTTGCGTAAAATGCAATAGCATATCATCATGGTACATTTGACCGTAGTCTACCAAGCTGATCAGGGGATGCTCCGGCTTGGACAACCGATTTCGCTGATGAAATTCGCTAATTGTTTTAATATGCGTGCATGTTTTCATTACCCAAAAATACGAAGAAATTAAAGATTCATTCCACCGGATATTTCAATACGTTGTGCATTGATCCAGTACGCTTCATCGGTACATAAAAAGGCAACCACAGCACCAATATCGGTGGGTAAACCAACGCGTCCTAATGCTGTATCGGCAGCCAGTGCTTTGTTAAGGGTTGAATTATCTCGCACTGCGCCGCCCATAATGTCGGTTTCAATGGCACCTGGCGCTACCACATTGGCACGAATTTTACGGGCACCCAGTTCTTTTGCCTGATATTTGGTTAGTACCTCCAAACCGCCCTTCATTGCTGCGTAGGTTGCAAATCCAGGGGTTGTAAAGCGGGTAAGCCCACTGGAAATGTTAATAATGCCACCGCCATTGTTCATAATCTTTAAGGCATGCTGTGTAAGAAAGAATGGTGCCATTAAATGGATGTGTATCATGTCTTTAAACTCGCTGATGCTCGCGGTCTCAAAGGGTGCGGGTGCAATTTGTCCGGCGTTGTGTACGAGATAATCAATGGTCGAAGCCTGAAAATGGTTGTTTAATGCCGGCAGTAGTTTATGCGAAAAGAAGGGTTCGTAATTTTCATAGATGCTCACATCTAAAGGTATGGCCAATGCTTTCTGTCCTATTTTTTCAATTTCAGACACCACACTGTCAGCAGCAGTTTGGTTAGATTGATAAGTTATCACTACATCTAATCCTTTTTTGGCGATATTGATGGCCATATCTCTTCCCAAGCCACGACTTCCGCCGGTAACCAATGCAATTTTATTTGTACTCATGATTTTAATTTTTTCTTGATACAAATTTCAGGATGTAATGAATTTGGTTTGTAGCCCAACCCCGACACTTTGTAGCCCAATCAGTATTGCAGGCGTTGGCCTGCATCAGCACGTAACTGAACGGCGTGCCGCATAGCAGCTGCCATGGCAAGCTGATGAGAGTTCTTTTCATCGTTGGCGGAATGCTGGAGAGGCCGGGAGATGAAAAAAACTGAATTAACGAGTTAAAAGCTTTTGAAAACAGGGGTTCCGGAAAAAGGGAAATTGCATCGGTGTGCTAACCTGTTTAATCATCCCAATAATCTTCGTCATAATCGTCATAAAAGTCTTCAGGATGCCTGCTTATCGGAACATCCTTCACTACCATTATATTGGCGCAGATCAACCTAATGGGGCCGATCCGGATGGTACAAGCTTTTTTGCCTTTACTTAAAAAGCAACAAAAGGCACTTATTCTCAATGTAACTTCGGGTATTGCACCCGCGCCTTTTGCGATATCGCCCATATACAGCGCGAGTAGTTTGGTCGTCAAATTTAAAGCATGGTTAATTCAGAACCCTACGCGTCTTTTAAATATCCGGAATTTAATCTTTGGCAGCACAATGACCTTGCTTACGGTTGTGACAGCTGGATTGGTCTTACCTTCTTTTAGAAAATTAGCTCTAGAAAAGGATTTGAAGAAACAATCGGCCGATTGATTTTATAGCTACAAAATAGATCGATTCGGCTACATCCATTTTTATGCAAAGAGGGACCTTTGTACAAATAAAATGCATAAAAAATGAAGATTATAGTAACAGGTTCTTTAGGACATATCGGTAGTCCGCTAACGGAACAATTAGTAAAGAGAGGACATGCTGTAACACTTATTAGTAGCAATCCCGATAGGCAAAGGGATATTGAAACACGGGGTGCAAAAGCTGCGATCGGATCTTTGCTTGACAGCGAGTTTCTTGAACAAGCATTTCTTGGTGCGGATGCAGCCTTTTGTATGATACCGCCCGACTTTACGCAGCCCGATCAAATCGTTTATTACGAATCTACCGGAAAAATATATGATCATGCTATACGGAAATCCGGTGTGAAAAGAATTGTTCATTTGAGCAGTTATGGAGCACATTTGCCATCGGCGACCGGCATCATTACGGGTTCTTATCGTGTGGAGCAGATGTTGAATAAAATCCCGGCTATTAATTTAACGCATGTTCGTCCAGGTTTTTTTTATTATAATTTGGAGTCTTTTATCGGAATGATTAAGACAGCAGGATTCATAGGCGCTGTTTATGGCGGTAACGATCGATTACCGATGGTTTCGCCACTGGATATTGCAGATGCCGTAGCGGAGGAGCTAACGCTTGTAGGGGAAACAAGGCCGATCCGGTATGTGGTCAGCGATGATCGTACGTGCAATGAAGTTGCTACGATTTTGGGTAAGGCAATTGGTATGCCTGATCTGAAATGGTTAACTTTACCGGAAGATGAGGTGATGAAAAACTTGCGGGATAGAGGAATGCGTCAGGAGACAGCGGAAAAGCTGATCGAATTGGGAATGGCCATTCATAACGGAAAATTGCGAGCGGATTTTGACGAGCATCCACCAGCGTTTGGGAGGGTATCGCTTGAAAGTTATGCAGAAGAGTTTGCGCATGTTTTTCATCGTAACTAATTAAAAATTTATGTCTGTACCAAGGCGTATTAAATCCATTAGTGAATTTCATAAGCTGCGCAATTTGCCTGAGCCCGAACATCCATTGGTCAGCGTGGTGGATTATCGGCTCATTCAGCATGATTCTTCTTATGATTGGGACAGCTTGATATTGGACTTTTATTCCATTTCTTTAAAGCGAACGAGCAATGCGAAGATACGCTATGGTCAACAGGTGTATGATTTTGATGAGGGGGTGCTATTTTTTATGGCACCCAATCAGGTGTTTAGTATTACGAAAAGTAGCGATGCTGCTATGCAACATGCCGGCTGGCTACTGCTATTTCATCCGGATTTCCTTTGGAATACATCTTTGGCCAAGGCGATTAAAAAATATGATTTTTTTGATTATGCAGTGAATGAGGCTCTATTCCTCTCAGCAAAGGAGGAATCGACCTTAAATGGCATTATTCAAAACATTGAACAGGAATATCAAACGAATATCGACAAATTCAGTCAACCTATTATTATTTCTCAAATAGAGACCTTACTTAATTACGCTGATCGCTTCTACCAAAGGCAATTTATCACTCGACAGGTAAGTAACCACCAAATACTCGATCGGTTGGAACGGCTGCTTGCCGACTATTTCGACGATGGGGATTTAATGCATAAAGGCTTGCCGACTGTAAAATATATATCCGATAGTTTGCACGTATCGCCTACCTACCTCCGCAACTTACTCCAGCTATTAACCGGGCAAAGCACGCAATGGCATATACACCATAAAGTCATTGAAATAGCGAAAGAACAATTGTCTACAACTGATCGATCGGTGAGCGAAATAGCCTACAACCTGGGCTTTGAGCATCCGCAAAGCTTTAGTAAGCTCTTCAAAAGTAAAACAAGCTTGACACCCTTAGCTTTTCGGGCTTCATTTAACGGATGGAGTTGATAACATAATACGTTAAACTATCTTAATTGTTAATGTATTGTTAATCCGGTGGGGGATCCGCATGACACTGAATCGGCGTTTTTATATTTGTTGGTATGATGTTTAAAATGAACCCTATTAAAATTAAAAAAGCCTTATCAATAGCCTTATTATTGTTTAGTGTATCCTCAAGTGCACAAACCGTCGGTGCTAAAGATGTACATGATATTGTGCAAAAATTGACAGATCAGTTGGTGGAGGTATATCCGTTTCCCGAAATATCGGCCAAATACCAGCAAGCCATATTAAGAAATGAAAAGGCTGGTCGTTACGTAGCGTTATCTGAAGATTCGCTGGCTAAGAAGTTAACGGAGGACTTACGTACTGTGCATAAAGATGTGCATCTGCGGGTCATGAAAAATGAGGAAACCTATAAGCGTTTATCGGCACCTTCAGGCCGTCGATCGGACGACAGCACAGAACTAAAGCGTATGAAAACTCAAAATTACGGCTTTAAAAGTGTACAGATCGATGGTGCTAAATCTACCGCTTATATTGATATCCCCGGTCCGTTTTGGGGAACACAAGAATCCTTTGAAATGGCAGCTGCAGCTATGAATATGGCAGCTCACAGTAAATATGTGATCCTTGATATCCGCCATAATCCAGGTGGTACCGGTCATATGGGACGTTTTATCGCTTCTTATTTCTATTCGCCCGGAAATGAAAAATTTTATCTGAACGGGTTTTACAAAAATCGTAAAATGGACGAGCAGGAGTGGACCTATTCGTATGTGCCAGGTAGGAGAAACCCGGATGCTAAAGTATACATTTTGGTGGGGACTGGAACGGCTTCCGCATCGGAAGGCTTAGCTTATGCCATGCAAAAGCTTGGTAGAGCAACCATTGTGGGCGATACCACGGCAGGTGCCGGTATTGCTGGGTCTTTTGTTCCGCTCAAGCGAAATCTGATCGCTTTTGTTCCGGTAAAGATGGTGGTCGCTCCACATTCCGATGAAGGATGGGAGGGTACCGGTGTCATTCCTGATGTGCTTTCAGGTGATGAGGACGCATTGGAAGTAGCTCGTAAATTGATCGAAAAGGATCGAAAAGATCAATAGGATTGAGTAGATCGCCACGATGGCGATTGCGACCACTATTTTTTTTATGCTTTTGCTCAGGCCAGAGAAATATTCCATGGATCCCTCGTGCCGACTGAATGCCTGTGTCAAATCATCCGGAATGACCAGTGCTTCTACTTCATCCAACAAGTTCCAACTACCATTCTGTTGGGCAATTTCAACACTTTTAAATCCGGCAGGCGCCATTTTCCCTGCTGCAATAAGCCTTGTTACTTTTTCTTTATTGATTTTTGACCAAGTGCTTTGTTGGCTCGGTTCTTATACATGACCATCCAAACGCCGTCTTCCTGCTGATGGTTTTCTATTAACGAGTGTCTCCATTGAAGGATATTTTCGGGATAATAAGTGATCGCGTCTTTTGCAGGCATGATAGCTATTTTTATCGATCCGAATATGAATAAGGATTTAGCAAATTGTTCTTATTCATCCCTTAACGAATCAATCGGGTTGGCGATAGCGGCTTTAATGGCCTGCGAGCTAACGGTAAGCAATGCCAATACCAAAGCGCCCAATCCTGCCAAGATAAACAGACCCCAGCCGAGGGAAATGCGGTATGTGTAGATTTGCAGGAATTTATCCATTGCCCAGTAGGCAATAGGAAAAGCCACGAAACAGGAAATAACAACCAGCCAAGCAAATTCTTTGGACAGCAACTGCGTAATGGAAAAAACCGACGCACCCAATACCTTGCGTACACCAATCTCTTTGGTGCGATTTTCGGCCATATAAGCTGCCAGTCCGAATAAACCCAAACAGGAGATAAAGATGGTGAGGAACGCAAACAAAGCGGCCATGGTACCGGTTTGCTCCGATTCTTTGAATTTCATCGCGTAAGCTTTGTCTACAAAATGATAACCGAAAGGATAATTGGGGTTATAGCGTTTAAAGATGGCTTCTGTTTTAGTAAGCGCATGGGCGGTAGATAAAGATGGGTTAAATTTGATGTGTAGGACATTAAATCCTCCTTTTGCTCCTTCGATAACAGTGGGTTCGATGGGATCATAGGGTGAACGCGAAATGAAATCGGCTACAACGCCTATGACATGCCACTCAATACTCCCATCTCGGATCAACTGGCCTACAGGATCTTTAAAGCCCATCGCTTTTACAGCTGATTCATTTAAAAGCACCGCGGTGGAATCGGTTGGGTACTGTGCCAAATCCATGTCCCTCCCTGCAACTAATCGGAGTCCGACTGTTTTTACCAGATGCTCGTCTGCGCACATACGGTCAAACAGTGTTTTATCATTTGGCTCTTTTCCTTGCCATTGAAATCCATTGCTATTGCTCCAACTTTCTGTAATGGGGCAGCTGGAACGTGTTACCGATACGGCTATGCCATCGCGTAACAAGTCATTTTTAATCAGCTGGCTATGCTTGGCCACTTCACCCTCTTCCATGATATAGACAACATTGTTCTTATCATAACCATTTTCCCGGTCTTTCGCGTATTGGATCTGTTTATGGACAACCAGGGTGCTTATAATTAGGATGATGGCGATGGTAAACTGAAGAACGACTAAAATTTTACGGAGACTAAAAGTTGCTTTTGCTTGTTTAAACGTACCTTTTAATACCTTAACGGGTTGGAAGGAGGATAGGAAAAATGCGGGGAAACTGCCTGCGAGCAAGCCGGTGATCAAAATAAAACCGATGACATTTAACCAAAACTGAACATGACCAAAATCAACCGCTAAACGCCTACTGATTAAGTTGCCAAAAGCAGGTAGGGCTAGCCACGTAATGAGCAGGGCGATGACACCCGAAATGGTAGCAATTAAAATGGATTCGCTCAGAAACTGGCCAATTAGCGATACGCGATAGGCTCCTGCTACTTTTCTGATGCCCACTTCTTTGGCCCGTTTTTCACTTCGGGCAGTACTGATGTTCATGAAGTTGATGCAGGCAATCAGTAAGATGAAAATAGCGATTAGGGTGAAAAGACGAACCATATCGATGCGTCCGCCTACTATTTTTCCATTTTCAAACTTGGAGCGGAGCCACCAGTCGGGGAGTGCATGCAACAAGACCTCTGTATCTTCATCGGGCCCATGATGGCGGATGGTGATGTCCTTAATCTTCTTGTCCATCGCCTCTTTGCTGATGCCGGGATTTAATTCTACGTAAGTTTGAACGGAGTTATTACCCCAGTAGTCGTCGCTATAACCAATTTTTTCCATGTATTTCCAAGGCAGCAGATATTCCACATCCTTGAACCGGGTATTGCCCGGCATATCTTTTAAAATACCAGAAACGGTCACCACGTCTACACTGTCTATTTTAAGCGTTTTTCCCAACGCTTCTTCTTTGCCAAATAAACGTTTTGCAAGGTCTTGGGTGATGACAATCTCGGTGGGGGTTCTTAAGATATGCGCTTTATCGCCTGCGAGCAACGGGAAATCGAACATTTGGAGGAAAGCAGAGTCAACAAAGGCGCCTGTGCCCTTCAGTTTCTTATCGCCCACGGAGAATAGGAAGCTCCCATCGGTATACCGGCTATAATGGGCTATTTCCGGGAATTCTGCTTGGGCTGCTGGCCCCAAAGGTTTGGGCGTGTAAAACCAGACTTGAAGTTTGTCTCCCCAGTAGGCCCGGTTTCCTACTAGAAAGAGTTGGTCTTTTTTATGGTGGAACAGATCAAAACTCCGTTCATTTTGTACCCAGGAAAGGATCAACATGGCCGCAGCCATACCCGTAGCCAATCCACATATATTCAATATGGAGTAACCTCTATTTTTAAGCAGATTTCGCCAAGCGATTTTGATGTAATTCTTTAACATGCCGGAACCCTTTGATTTTAAAATCAGGGGAGCATAAATAGCGCCACAGCTATTAGTTTTTTGATTATTAGATGGTTGTGATTTGTTTTGGGTGGTCAAACTGTTCGTTTTCGTACAGTGGTTGTTCATTCGCGCACAGCTTAATCCCGCCATTCAGTCTTTCTTTCCAATCCAGCCTAAGTCCGTGTGTTCAAAAAATCCATGGCCGAATAGCCAAATAAGATAATGCCCGAGTTCTTCTAACTTTAATAAGTTCTTCATTTGTATGATTCGGGTTTTATGTTCATTTAACAACATACTCCATATGTTGAGTAATTTTGATTAATATATGGAGTAAATCAAAATGGTGATTATTTTTATACCTTTGTGCTAAGTAGAAAAATCACTCTCACAAACAACAATCCATATGTCGATAACAAAAGCGGAAGAATTGGTTGGCATGCAAAAAGCAAGTGAAGCGGTTGCTTATACCTTAAGGGAAATGACCAACTTTGCTAAACCCGGAATGAGTACGAAAGCGTTGGATAACTACGGAGCCGAGATCTTGGCTGATTTTGGTGCAAAGTCAGCCCCATATTTAACCTATGGGTTTCCAGGGTGGACCTGTATTAGTGTAAATAATGAGTTTTGCCATGGTATCCCGTCGGATAAACGGATTTTGAAGGAGGGCGATTTAATCAACATCGATGTCTCGGCAGAGCTCAATGGTTTTTGGGCAGACAATGGCGGTTCTTTTGTATTGGGAGCGGATGTTCATCAGCACCAGCCACTGGTGGATGCTTCGAAAACCATTTTACGTAAAGCCGTGGATGCCATTAAAGGAGGGGTGAAAATTGCAGATATTGGCCACTTAATGGATACGGAAGCTAAAAAGCATGGCTTTACGGTGATTAAAAATTTGGGCGGGCACGGGATCGGCAGGAGTCTGCACGAACAACCGGATGAATTGCTTAACTATAGAAATAAATATGATCAACGACGTTTCAGGAAAAATTCCGTGGTAGCCATTGAAACCTTTATTTCTACATCGTCTACCTATGCAATGGAACTCAACGACGGCTGGACCATGGTGGGTAATAAAGGAGGCTACATGGCACAACATGAGCATACCATTGTGGTTACGGATGGACAACCGCTGATTTTAACGGAAATGAACGGCGTTTTGGGTTAGTTGCCTTTTACGAACTTCTTCCATACAGCAACAGCCGCTTAAAAGCGTAAATAGCGGGAAAACGTTTAAAATGCATGCGTATCCGTTTCATAAATACTTCTTTTAGTAGGGATTGCCCTTCCACATCCAGCTTTTCCATATAAGGAATCAAAGCCGATCCGGCAATAAACTGGTACAGATTGCTTTCACTTGCTGCAACAATGGGATAGACTTTTAAGGTAATGTTCAGGTCTGTGAGCCCATTGTCAAATAGCAGTTGGGCATAGTCGTCTACCGATAACACTGGCGATTGCCGGATGAAGCCATGGAGCAAATCAGGAAAGGGTTGCTCGGAAACGATTTCCAATAAGATTTGGTTCAATGCATTTCCAGGCTGGAAGGGCATTTGAACAGCAAACTGTCCGTCCGGATTTAATTGAGTCATCAACTTCGGAAACAAGGTAGTGTGGTCATTGGCCCATTGGAGGGCCGCATTGCTAAAAATCAAATCCCATGTGGAGGTTGACTCCGCAAAGGTTTCGATTGTTTTTCGCTCAAACCGTACATGTGGTTTTACAAATGCTTGCGATGCGGCCAGCATTTCTGCCGACGCATCGATTCCCAGAAAATGGGCATGAACAAACTGATCGGCCAGTATAGCCGTTTGTTCGCCCGTCCCACAACCGATATCAACGGCCTGTTTCAGGTTTTCTGCTGAAATCAACCCCATTAGATCGAAAAAAGGTTGAAAGCGGATGGCTTTGAACTGATTATATGTGTTTGGGTTCCAAGGCATATTTAATTTTGAATTGTTTTGTAAACCGAAAGTAAATATACGAAGAACAGATGGCTTATAACGGCGTAGGTAAAACGGATCTATACGTTATGGTTGCTCTGCTGGTAAGCGATAATATAACCCACATCCTAAACGATGGGATATAACAAATAGTCGCTTAATCGTGCTTTCATTGGACTTGCCTTGACCATCCTAAAACGGAATTATCAGGTAGTCAATTTAGTGATATTTTAGTGATATTATTTTGATATATCTGGTTGCAAACGAATTCAGATTAATAGACAAAATAAGTAAAGACGTGGGAAGAATAAGACAATATAGGAAGCGCGAAACACAATTTATATCTTTACAAATTATAAAACGGAGTTGAATATAGTTGCATGTTATGAGAGGTCTTGTTAAAAAGCTTTTGCTTGTTATTTTGTCTTTAACGTATATGTGTCTAATAAGCAATGCGCAACAGCGTTTAAAAATTGATTCGGTGATAAATGCCTGGTATCAGCGAGGGCAGTTTAATGGGGCGGTGCTCGTTGTCGACGAAGGGAGGGAAGTGTACCGTAAGGCTATAGGCTATATAGATGCTTCAAAACAGGTGCCTTTAGATACGAGATACCGTTTTCATATTGGTTCTATTGCGAAAGAATTTGATGCGGTAGGTATCATGCTGTTGAAGGAACAGGGCAAGTTGCAATTGAATGACCCGCTCAGCACTTTTTTTCCACATTTGCCGAACTGGGCTAAACGCATGACCGTTAAACACCTATTACAATATTCCAGCGGTTTGCCGAAGGTAAAATACAATACAGTACATGGTGACGCAGATAATTGGAAGGATTTGTATGCTTTACAGCAGCTGAAATTCGATCCGGGAACCAGTTATGAATACAATAATAACAATACCTTTCTTAGAAGACAGATTATTGAAAAAATAACGGGTTTGTCTTTTAAGGATTTTGTCGAACAAAAGCTTTTAAAACCAATCGGCATTACCGATGCCATAGTCGATCCGACAGATCAAACACCATTAATGGCCAAATCTTTTAATGATACTTTTGTGCAAGATAAGTTACTGGCGCCGATTTCTGGGTGGACAGCCCTCAATCTAGACGATCTTTTTCGTTGGTCGGAGGCCATCAACCATTTTAAAATCATTACGGCTGTTTCTACAAAAGAATTGATGTTACCTTTCCAGGAGAATGCACAAACAGGTTTGGGTGGCGGTGCGATGGAACAGTCCAAAATAATAAAACATGTACATGATGGCTCGCTTCTTCATTATCAGGCGCTTTTATATTATGATGCAACTAACGAAAGAACACTTGTTTTACTCAATAGCCGTAGGCATAATAATATTTATGAATTGGCTGAAGCCATTGATAGGATTTTAGAGCATTGACATTTATCACTTAAAACGTATCACTTAAAACGGCCAAATTCCATTTGGATTGAAGCAGCTCTTCCAGTTGCTCGATCTCTTGCTGGTACATGGTTTTCTTGCGCGTACCAAAATAAAGGGTATTTTCTACCGGTTCATTCCCTTCCCAAACGGCTTTGATTTTTTTGGAGCAGATCGCTTCATGGCAAAGAAAATCGGGCACAATGGAAAAACCTGTACTATCGCTCAGGCAACGAATGATGGAGCTGATATTAGGTACAATGTAATTCGGACTAAAATCGGGATGCTCACTGAATTGCTTGAGCCAGAAGTTTTTCAAATGATCCATATCAGCAGCCGTACTGTACCAGCGCTGTTTTTTTAACCAAGCTGCAACCGCTTGGTTGTCATCTTTACGCAGTAGGTTTTCTATCTCCGTGGTATCGGTTTCATTGCCCGCAATGAGCACAATCCGTTCTTTAGAAAAGGGGAGGTATTGCAGGTTCTGCTGATTACCTTTCTGAGGTGTCACAATGAGGTCGAGCAAACCATTGTCCAAATCTTGCTGCATCTGCGGGTAT
>Ga0164243_10012095_pt1 | contig 12264 bp, 10 predicted proteins | sample OricompcompostOP_FD_108781 | JGI IMG/M metagenome (GOLD analysis project Ga0164243, IMG submission 108781) | Organic Plus compost microbial communities from Emeryville, California, USA - Original compost - Organic plus compost (OP) | ecosystem: Engineered > Solid waste > Mixed feedstock >...
CGGCACCGCGCCGAGCTGATCCCCACGCTGGAGGCGTTCCTCGACTGCGACGGCTCCTGGACCCGCTGCGCCTCCCGCCTCCACCTGCACGTCAACACGCTGCGCTACCGCGTCGGCCGCATCGAGCAGTTGACCGGGCGTGACCTGTCGCGGCTGGAGGACAAGCTGGACTTCTTCCTGGCACTGCGGATGAGCTGATCACCTGCATGGGTGCAACGCCCTTGGGGACGCGGGGAACTGCGCGACCAGCCGCAACCGGCCCGCACCCGGCACACGACGGCTCCACCCGCTTGGGTGCCGGCCTCCCCGATCCGGCCCACGGGCCGGACTCCCCGGTTCCGTCCCACTCCCCATGACTTTGTGAAATCCTTCACCCGCCCTCTTGGCCGGGCCCGGTGGTTCGTGCTGAGATGCGGCCACCACTCAACAGCTCGATGGCGTGCTCGGGGAGGGCAACGTGGCGCATACCGCCATGTCCGGTGACGGAACGACCGCCGAAGACGATCCCCTCCGGACGGCGGTGTGGCGGCTCCGCTCCCGCGCCTGCTGGGTGGACGCGGCCGCACTGCTCACCGCCGTCACCCCTGAGGCGGCTCTGCAGCGGGCGTCGCTGCTGGTGGAGCGGTGCCTGTACACCGAGGCGGGGTGGGAGGACGCGGAGGACGCGCTCCGTACGGCGGAGGCGCTGGCGCACACCGACGACGAGCGGGGGGCGGCCGCTTGTGAACGCGGTTACTTGGCCTACGCGGCCACGCTGTTCCAGGTCCGGGACCGGGCCGACGAGGCGCGAGCCGCGCTGGGCCGGGCCGCCGCGCTGATCGCGCCGGGCGCGCCGGGACGGCCGCTGCTGGACTTCCGGCGCGGGCTGATCGCGGAGAACCTCACCCGCTCCCCGCAGGCCGCCCGCGCCGCGTACCGGCGGGCGCACGCGGGCGCCACCGCGCACGCCGACCCGCTGCTGCTGTCCGCCACCTGGCGCCATCTCGCCGGACTCGCCCTGCGCGAGGGCGAGCTGACGGAGGCCCGGCACGGGTTCGCGGAGTCGCTGCGGATCCGGGAGGAGCTGGGGTACCTGGTCGGCACGGCGCCGGCGCTGGTGTCCCTGGCGGACACGGAGACGGAACCGGAGGCCTCCCGCCTCCGCGAGGAGGCCCGCCGTCTCTTCCGCCTCCTGGGCGGAGTCCCCACGTGGCTCGCCGATCGCCTGGCTCCTCCGGAAGCGGACGCGGCGACGGCGTGAGACCCGTGACGGGTGCCTCGTTCGGGTGAACCCGGGGTGCGGCTCAGGGGAGTCAGGAGGGGTGTCGGACGGGGCCCGCTCCTATTCCGCCCCGTTGAAGTGCTCGCCCACCAGTGCCCGCACCACGTCCAGGTCGCCCGCAATCAACGCGTCCAGCAGGGCCGTGTGTTCGTGGGCGTCCGCGATCAGTTCGGCGCGGGTGCCGCCGCCGGGAGCGTTGCCGCCGACCAGGGGCCACTGGGCGCGGCGGTGCAACTCCTCCGCCACGCCGACCAGTTGCTGGTTGCCGGCGAGCGTGAGGACCGCGCTGTGGAAGGCGCGGTCCGCCTCGGCGTACGTGGCGCGGCAGCCGGAGGACGCGGCGCGGACGGTGGCCTCGGCGAGCGGGCGCAGTCCGGCCCACCGCTCGGGCGGCACCGTACGGGCCAGCCGCAGCATCACCGGCACCTCGATCAGCGCGCGCACCTCCGCCAGCTCGGCCAGTTCCCGCTCGCTGCGCTCGACGACCCGGAAGCCCCGGTTGGGCACGACCTCGACCGCGCCCTCCTGGGCGAGCTGCTGCATGGCCTCGCGGACGGGCGTGGCGGAGACGCCGAAGCGCTCGGCCAGCGCGGGCCCCGAGTAGACCTCGCCGGGCCGCAGGTCGCCGGTGACCAGCGCGGTGCGCAGGGCGGCCAGGATCTGGCCGCGCACGGACGACCGCTGGACGGCGGGCCGGGGACGGGGAAGGACGGGCTCGCCGTGGGTGTGCTCGCCGCGCGCGGACCCCTCGACGGCCGCGCCGGCGTCGCGGCGCCGGTCCGCGTCCCCGGCGGCCGGCTGGGCGGGCACCCGGTAGCGGCTCCGCGCGGTCCGGGCGGCGGCCTCGGCGGCCTCGGCCGCCTCGCCCGTCGTCGTCCCGGCGGAGCCCTGCGTGCCCTGCTTCACAAGGTCCTCCTGCGGACGTGTCGGTACTTGGGGTCATTACGGCGGGTTGGCACCTGTGCGTCAAGCACCATAGGCGCATCGGACGCCAGTTCACATCTCCGCGAATTTGGGTAAGGTGAGGCTTACCTTTGATTGCCCGGTTCCACGAGACGTGAAGGGGTGGCCCCATGGCCGTGCCCGGTTCGGCCGTAGCGGACGCGTACGCCCGCCTGGCGGAGGCCTTCCCCGCCCTCGCCGTCACCGAGCTCGGCGCGGAGGAGGCGGCCCCCCGGGGCGGCGGCTGGGTCGACGCCGCCGGCCTCGCCGCAGGCGGGGACGCACTCGACGCCTTCCTCGCCTGGGACGACACGCAGGTGCGGCGGGACTACGGACAGCAGGGCCGCCCGGACGTCATCGCGAGCTTCGGTCTGCACCGGTACGCCTGGCCGGCCTGTCTGCTGATCACCGTGCCATGGTTCCTGCACCGCCGGGTCCCGCGCTACCCCGTGACGCACGTCTCGTTCGACCGCACCGCCGCCGGGCTCGCCGTCGGCCGCATGGCCGTACGCCCCGCCGGCTTCGCCTGTCTGCCGGACGACCCGGCCGCCGCCCTCCCCGGCGCGCGCGTGGTGCGGGACGAGGAGGCGCTGCGGGCGGAGGTGCGCGCGGCGGTCGCCGAACACCTGGAGCCCGTGCTGACCGGATTCGGCCCCCGGATGCGCCGGCGCGGCCGGGCGCTGTGGGGCATGGCGACCGACGAGATCGTCGAGAGCCTCTGGTACGTCGCCGGGCTGCTCGGCGAGGAGGAGCGGGCTCTGCGCGAGCTGGAGCTGCTGCTGCCGGGCGCGACGAAGCCGTACGTCGGCGCGGTGACGTTCCGCAGGCCGTCCGGGCCCGGCGGGGAGCCGGCCGCCGCCACCCGGGAGCGGGTGAGCTGCTGCATGTTCTACACGCTGCGCCCGGCGGACGTCTGCGCCACCTGCCCGCGCACCTGCGCCAAGGAGCGGACCGGGGCGCGCGCCCCCGAGCGGGAGAAAGAGCTGGTCGGACAGGCCGGTTGACGAGCTGTCAGAGCAACGCGGGGCGGCCGGACGGGGTAAGATCGTCCGGCCGCCCCGCCGTTGCGCCCCGCCGCGTCCGGGCGTGAGGTCACGAGCACTTCACGATTTCCTCACCGCCCGCAGGAAGTCTCCACGGAACCACCCGTACGGGTAGTCTTATTCGAACTCAACTCCCGCCCCTCATGCGGCAGTTCGAGCAGAAAGCCGCCCTGGGCACCCCCTCGCGCTCCGTTGGCGGCCTCTTGCCCCGAAACCCCCTGAGGGACGCCGGGATTGGGCCACTATGGCGGGCGTTACGCCCTATCCCAATGCAAGGGACCCCTAGATGAGACTGACCGACATATCGCTGAACTGGCTGCTTCCGGGCGCCGTGCTGCTCCTGGGCATGCTGGCGGCGGTGGCGGTGCTGGCGCGCGGCAAGCGCTCCTCGGTCAAGGACACGAGCGCCGACGACTCGTGGGAGCGCAGCGAGGAGCGCCGCAGGCGCAAGGAGGCCCTCTACGGCACCGTCTCCTACGTGCTGCTGTTCTGCTGTGCGGCGGTGGCAGCCGCCCTGTCGTTCCACGGCCTGGTCGGCTTCGGTGAGCAGAACCTCGGCCTGTCCGGCGGGTGGCAGTACCTCGTCCCCTTCGGCCTGGACGGCGCGGCGATGTTCTGCTCGGTGCTCGCCGTGCGCGAGGCCAGCCACGGTGACGCGGCCCTCGGCTCGCGCATACTGGTGTGGACGTTCGCCCTCGCGGCCGCCTGGTTCAACTGGGTCCACGCGCCGCGCGGCGTCGGCCACGCGGGCGCCCCGCACTTCTTCGCGGGCATGTCCCTGTCCGCCGCGGTCCTCTTCGACCGCGCGCTGAAGCAGACCCGCCGCGCCGCCCTGCGGGAACAGGGCCTGGTGCCGCGGCCGTTGCCGCAGATCCGCATCGTCCGCTGGCTGCGCGCTCCCCGGGAGACCTACCGCGCCTGGTCGCTGATGCTGCTGGAAGGCGTGCGCAGCCTGGACGAGGCGGTCGAGGAGGTCCGCGAGGACAAGCTCCGCAAGGACCAGGAGAAGCGGCGCCGGCGGGACCAGGAGCGTATGGACCGGGCCCGTCTGAAGGCGATCAGCCGCGGTCACCGCGGGTTCGGCGGCCGGGGCGGCGGGCGCGAGCTCGAGGCCACGGTGGAGCGGGACTCCGACGTGGTCGCCGCGGAGCCTGCCATAGCGGCGCCGGAGGCCCTGCCCGCCCCCGCCCCGCGTCCCTCCCTGCAGCCGGTCCGCCGCTCCGGCGGTGAGGCGCTGACGGTCGACCTCACGGCCGAGGACGACACCCAGGCGCTGCCGCGTCTGGACAGCCTGGAGCGCAAACTCAAGGACCTGGAGCAGCAGTTCGGCTGACGCGTGAGCGTGGACCGACTGCGCGACGCGGCGTGAGGGACGCGGTGGGAAACCGCCTCCCTCACGCCGCGTCGGCGTCCGTCTCCGTCTCCGCCTCCGGGCCGAGCGCGAACCAGACGGACTTGCCCACGCCGTGCCGTCTCACGCCCCAGTCGTCGGCCAGCGACTCCACCAGCACCAGACCCCGCCCGTTCGTCGTGTCGTTGCCCGTCCGCGAACGCGGCCGGGGCTCACGGGCGGTGAAGTCCCGTACCTCCACGCGCAGTCCCCAGGGGCCGACGTCCGCGGTGAGGACCGCGTCGCGGTCGGTGTGGACGAGGGCGTTGGTCACGAGTTCGCTGGTGAGCAGTTCCGCGACCGCGGACCGCTCCGGATCGCACCGGTGACGTAACAGCTCGCGCAGGGCGCGGCGGGACTCGGCCACCGCCCGCAGATCCGCACGCCCCAGTGTGCGCCTCAGCCGATCCGCCGAAGCCTGACTTCTCATGACCCCCGCCCGCGTGCCGATGCCGATTCCCCCACCTGCTCGAACACCTACACGGGAATGCTTGCCCGGTCGTTCACATGCCAGTCATACGGAGCGGCTGTGACGCGTTGTTGTCCGAAGTGCAACGGCCACACAACCGTGTGCGGGGCCGTCCTCCCGACCCCCGTGGCGAGAGGACGACCCCGGCTGTCACACGGTGGCCGTGGAACTCGTGAACCTCAGTAGAGCTTGGTGACCGCCTTCTTCGCGGTCTTCTTGAAGGCGGCGAGCGGGGCGTCGTCGAAGTCGCCCATCTGCCCCCAGCCGACGACGGTCACGGTGCGGCCGTCGCGCCCCACGGACAGCAGGTTGACGTCCGTGGCGCCGTACGACGTCTCGGTGTGCAGGCCGTGCACCGTCGCCCCCTCCTCGACGGGCAGCGTGCCGAAGAACCGGCCCTCGGCCTCGATCTCCGGGTACAGCCGCTCCAGCCGGGCCGCGCAGCCGCGGATCTCCTTGTTCAGCCGGGCCGCCAGGGCCTTGCCCTTCGCGGCGGACCCGGTCACGACGGTGACCTGCACGGCGCTGGTGTCCAGCTCGGTGTGGAACAGGCGGTGCCGGTAGTCGTACGCGGGCACGCCCTCGCCCAGGCAGTACGCGAGCTGCTCAGGGAAGCCGTCGGTGACCGGTCCCGCGGTCCAGCCGGTCGGGTGCGGGGGCAGTTCGGACGCCGCGAGGAACCGGGGTGCCGCTGCTTTCTTCTGCGCGGACGCGTTCTTCGCCGCCGCGTTCGTCCGTGCGGCGTCGCCCGGCGTGGCGCCGGCCTGTGTGGTGGCGGCAGCGCCCACGGCGAGCGCGGTGGCGGTGAGCGCGGCGAGTGCCGCGACACGGGTGCGGACAGGCATGGGTGACCCCCGTGGATGTGCGTGGTGGAATGACGACACGTGCACCGCGACGGCCGGGATGGTCATCCGGGCCGTCGGGGCGGTTCGCCGTGGTCAGAGCATCCGCCGTCGCGGAGGACCGGCGCAAGCGTCGCCGCCCGATTCCCCGGCATGGAACCATCCCGGCCCGTGCGACGTGCAGGGATACAGGGTGCCTGGGACGGACCGGGACGCCCGGGCGAGGCGGACTCGGGCACGTTCGGACGAGTGACGGGGGGACGGAACCGGTGTCGGCACAGGACGAGGTGACGCAGTTCGCGGCGCTGCTGCGGGAGCTGAAGGACCGTACGGACCGCAGCTACGGCCAGTTGGCCCGCCGCCTCCAGATGAACACCTCGACGCTGCACCGCTACTGCGCCGGAGACGCGGTCCCGGTCGACTTCGCCCCGGTCGAACGCTTCGCCGCCCTGTGCGGAGCGACCGACGCGGAACGCCTCGAACTGCACCGCCTATGGCTCCGCGCGGCGGAGGCACGGCGCCGGCCACGGGGTGGCAGGACCCCGGAGACGACCCAGGGGCCGGAGGCCTCGTCCGGGACATCAGAGGGTGAGCAACCGGGTTCGTCCCCAGCGATCGGTTCCGGCCACTCCGAGGAGCCGGGCCCGGACGATACCCACGTCGTCAGCGGGCCCGTGGGGCACAACCAGGGCCCCCGTCGGGGGCGTTGGCGGCGCAAGCGTGTCGCCGTGGCCGCCGCTGCCATGTGCGCCGTGCTCGCCACCGTCGGGAGTCTGCCGTTCCTGCCGGAGGACCGGGGGACGGTGTCCGGGAGCGGGGCCGTCGGGGCCGCGGAGGAAACCGAGGAGAGCGGCACCTCGAGGGGCGCGGGCCCCGCGCGGTCCGTCGCGCCCACCGGCTCCCCCTCCCCGTCGAAGGTGGCCTCCCCCTCCCCCTCCGCCCGCCACGGCGGCAACGGCACCGCGTCCAAGGCGCCGGCCCCCGCCGTCTCCCCCACCGCCCCGGACAGCGCGCCCGCAGGGCCGGTGCCCCTCACCTGGTCGGTGAACGACCACGCCTGGGCGTACGGCTGCGGCCACGACTACGTGGTGGCGAAGCCGCCCGCCCGGGTGCCTCCGCCGCCCGCCCCGCAGGACGCCCGGACCTGGGCGGCCACGCAGGGCGCCGTGCACGGCAAGGAGACGCTGGTGGAGCTGTCGGTGCAGGGGAAGTCCGACACGGCTGTCGTACTCACGGCCCTGCGGGTCCGGGTGGCCGGCCGTTCGGCGCCGGCGCCCGGCAACGCGTACGCGATGGACCAGGGGTGCGGCGGCGCGCTGACCCCGCGCTACTTCGACGTGGACCTCGACAAGGACCGGCCGATCGCGCGGGCGGTCGCCGGGAACGACGCGGGGACGCCGATCCCGGCGGTGCGGATGCCGTACCGGGTGTCCGCGACCGACCCCGAGGTGCTGATGATCACCGCTCGCACCGAGGGCTGCGACTGCCGCTGGTACCTGGAGCTGGACTGGTCCTCGCAGGGCCGCACCGGCACGGTGCGGATCGACGACCGTGGCCGTCCCTTCCGCACCAGTGCCGTCGAGGGCCTGCCGCACTACGAGTACGACACCCTGAACCGGTCCTGGCGGGCCCGGAGCGCGTGAACCCGCCTACGGGCGCGGCACGTTCCGCAGGTTGGAGCGGGCCATCTGGACCATCCGGCCGACCCCGCCGTCCAGCACGATCTTGGACGCGGACAGGGCGAACCCGGTCACCATCTCCTTGCTGATCTTCGGCGGGATGGACAGCGCGTTGGGGTCGGTCACGATGTCCACCAGCGCCGGACCCTTGTGCTTGAACGCCGCCTTCAGCGCGCCCGCCAGCTCCTTCGGCTTCTCCACCCGCACCCCGTAGGCGCCGCACGCGCGGGCCACTTCGGCGAAGTCGGGGTTCTTCATCCCGGTTCCGTACGAGGGCAGTCCGGCGACCAGCATCTCCAGCTCCACCATGCTCAGCGAGGAGTTGTTGAACAGGACCACCTTCACCGGCAGGTCGTACTGCACGAGCGTGAGGAAGTCGCCCATCAGCATGCTGAATCCGCCGTCGCCGGACATCGACACGACCTGCCGGTGCCGGTCGGTGAACTGCGCCCCGATCGCCATCGGCAGCGCGTTCGCCATGGAGCCGTGGGAGAACGAACCGATGATCCTGCGGCGGCCGTTGGGTGAGATGTAGCGGGCGGCCCAGACGTTGCACATGCCGGTGTCGACGGTGAAGACGGCGTCGTCGTCGGCCATGTCGTCCAGGACGGACGCCACGTACTCCGGGTGGATCGGCACATGCTTCTCCACCTTGCGGGTGTACGCCTTCACCACCCCCTCCAGCGCCTCCGCGTGCTTCTTCAGCATCCGGTCGAGGAACTTGCGGTTGTCCTTGGCGCGCACCCGGGGGATGAGACAGCGCAGCGTCTCCCTCACGTCGCCCCACACCGCGAGGTCCAGCTTGGAGCGCCGCCCGATGATCTCGGGCCGCACGTCCACCTGGACGATCTTCACGTCGTCGCCGGGCAGGAAGGCGTTGTACGGGAAGTCGGTGCCGAGCAGGATCAGCAGGTCGCACTCGTGAGTCGCCTCGTACGCGGCGCCGTAGCCGAGCAGCCCGCTCATGCCCACGTCGTACGGATTGTCGTACTGGATCCATTCCTTGCCGCGCAGGGCGTGGCCCACCGGGGCCTTGATCTTCCCGGCGAACTCCATGACCTCGGCGTGCGCGCCCTTGGTGCCGGCGCCGCAGAACAGGGTGACCTTCTCGGCGCGGTCGATCATGTCGACGAGCTTGTCGATCTCGTCGTCGCCGGGGCGGACCGTGGGCCGGGAGGTGACCAGCGCGGTCTCGGGCGCCTGGTCGGGGGCGGGTTCGTCGGCGAGGTCGCCGGGCAGCGAGACAACGCTGACGCCGGAGCGGCCGACCGCGTGCTGAATGGCGGTGTCCAGCAGCCGGGGCATCTGGCGGGGGCTGGAGATCAGCTCGGAGTAGTGACTGCACTCCCGGAACAGCTGGTCCGGGTGGGTCTCCTGGAAGTAGCCGAGGCCGATCTCGCTGGACGGGATGTGGGAGGCGAGGGCGAGGACGGGCGCCATGGAGCGGTGTGCGTCGTAGAGGCCGTTGATGAGGTGGAGGTTGCCGGGGCCGCAGGAGCCGGCGCAGGCGGCGAGCCGGCCGGTGACCTGCGCCTCGGCGCCGGCCGCGAACGCGGCGGTCTCCTCGTGCCGGACATGGATCCAGTCGATGGCGGAGTTGCGGCGCACGGCGTCCACGACCGGGTTGAGGCTGTCGCCCACCACGCCGTACAGGCGTTTGACTCCCGCTCGGACGAGGATGTCGACGAACTGTTCCGCGATGTTCTGTTTGGCCATGGTTTCCGTCTGCCCCTCGGGTGCCGGAGATGCCTGACGGTTTCCATGAATTCACACCGCGCGGGCTCACGCCTCCCAGACGGCCACGGCCGTACGGTCGTCGGCGTACCCCTTCACCCGTACCTGGGTGTCGGCCAGATACGCCGTCAGTCCCGGCGGCTCGGGACCGGACCACCGGTCGGCGAGGTGGGCGCGGAGTTCCGGTTCGCCGCGCAGGGGTTCGGCGAACCCGGTGCCGCACATCAGCAGCACATCACCCGGCCGGGCTACGGAGGTACGGAAACGGAAGGGCTCGCGGGGCGGCTCGGGGGCCGGCTCGTACGGGCTCGGGGGCGTGGGGATGCCGAGGTCCATGGTGAGGCGGTCGCCGTCCGGCGTCTCGTGCGGCGCCGAGCCGAAGCCGAGGACCGGCTCGCCCTTCACCTCCGCGACCTCCGGCTCGATGTCCTGCCACTCGCGGTCCCGCAGCCGGAACAGTCCTCCGGGGCCGACCCCGAAGAACACCCGGGTGCGGCACTCGGGGTCGGCGGACAGCAGCAGGCAGCGCAGGGTGGCCGCGTAGTCGTCGGGGTCGAGGCCCTGCTCGGCCGCGGCGGCCCGCAGCTTGCCGAGGCTGCGGTCGGTGAGGCGGTGCAGGCCCGCCTTGAGGTCGGCGCGGCGGGCCGCCCGGATGTCGCCGGTGAGCCGCTCGTGGCTGCGGCCGACCGCCGCGGCGATCCAGCGGCACACCTCGGCGGCGGCCAGGTGCGCGCCGGGAGCGGTCCTGGCGCCGGTGGCCAGCGCCACCAGCACGAGGGCCCGCTCCCCCGCCCCGAACCGCGCGGTCAGCAGCGCGTCACGGCGGGGCTCGCCCCGGTACCGCGCGGAGTCCCCCCGCACGGACACGGCCCGCAGGGTGCAGGCCCCGTACCGGGCGCCGTCCAGCACGGTGTCCGGCACGAGCGCGTCCAGGTCGTCGGGGTCGGCGGCGGGGAGCGCGGTGGGCTCGGCGTCGTAGGTGGGCGGCCGGGTGCCGACGTAGGCACGGGAGGGCGGTGGGGGCGGGAGCGGTCCGAGCCTGGACTCACCGCCGTCCTCCGGCTCACCGTCGGCCGGCGCGGCGGGGGTCCAGTCGCCGTAGACGGGGGCGGCGGTGGGGCCGGAGGGGGGCGGACGGTCGGCGAGGGTGGGGGTCGCCTCCGGCGCGCGGTCCGCCTCCGACACGGGGTCCGCCTCCGACGCGGGCTCCGCCTCCGGCGCGGCGGGGACGTCGGCGGGGCGGCTCGGCTGCGGCGCCGGGTGCCGGGGCACCTGGGATGCGGGCGGCGCAGGAGGCGTCTCCGGCGCGGGCCGCGGGTCGGCCGGACGGCCCGGTCCGGGCGGGTGCGGGGGCGCTGCGGGCGCCGTCGCCTCGGGAGCCGACGGCGACGGCGGGCCGGACGGCGGCTGTGACGCGGGCCGCGGGTCGGCCGGACGGCCCGGTCCGGGCGGGTACGGGGGCGCTGCGGGCGCCGCTGGCCCAGGCGCCGACCCCGGCGCCGGCGGCGGGCCGGACGGCGGCTGCGACGCAGACGGCGAGTCAGCCGGACCGCCCTGACCCGGCGGGTACGAAGGCGCCGTTGGTCCAGGCGCCGGCACCGGGCCGGACGGCCGTTCCGGCGCGGGAGGGCCGTCGGCCGGAGAAGTCCGCCCCGGCGGGGGCGTCGCGGGCGGCGGGTCGGCCGGGACGGCAGGTTCCGGCGGGAGCTTCGCGGGCGGCTCCGCCGCCGGAGGCGTGTCGGCCGGACCGGCCTGGTCCGGAGGTAACGGCGTCGGACGGGCGTCCGCCGGAGGCGCAGGCTCCCACCACGCCCGGGACGGCGTCCCGGCGGAGCCCTGCACCGGCGGCGTCCGGCGCTGGCCCGGCACCACCGGGGTCCCGGGGCCGCCCCGGGGATCCGGGGCCGACGGGGCAGGCGCCCCGGCACCCCCCACCGCTCCCGCCGCCGAGGCGAACCGGTCGTCCAGCGAGTCGGCCGCGGGCGCCGGCCCGGTGTCGTCGGCGGCGTCGTCGTACAGCTGACCCCACCAGTCGTCCTCGGGACCGGGACCGGTGGGCCCGCCGGGCCTTCCCCCCTGCTGACTCATGCCCCCAATTGTCCACCGGACGGGCCGGATGAAAACGGGGCATCGGGAAAATCGCCGCACCGCGCGACCCTCACCGCGCGGTCCCGGCTCCCGATCTGCGCGGTCCCGGCTCCCGATCTGCGCCGTCCCGCACCCTCCTGCACCCTGGACAGATGGGAGCGTGGGACCTCCTGCTCACCGGACTGGTGCTCCTGTTCGGTCTGTGCGGAGTGCTGGTGCCCGGTGTGCCCGGGTCCTGGCTGGTGTGGGCCGCGGTCCTGTGGTGGACGCTGAAGGACCCGCAGGCGGTCTCGTGGTGGGTGCTGGTGGGGGCGACCGTGGTGCTGTTCCTGTCGCAGGTGGTCCGCTGGGCGCTGCCGCCCCGCAGACTCCGGGAGGGCGGGGTGGACGCCGAACTGCTGACGTACGCGGGCGGCGGCTCGTTCGCGGGGTTCGTCCTGCTCCCGGTGATCGGCGCGATCCCCGGCTTCCTCGCCGGGGTGTACGTCCACGAACGGATCCGTCTCGGCCGCCGTGGGGAGGCGAGGGCGGCGGTGCGCACGGTGATGCGGTCGGGCGGGTGGAACCTGCTGACGGAGCTGTTCACCTGCCAGCTGATCGCGGCGGCGTGGCTCGGCGCGGTCTTTTTCGGCTGACGCCCCCGTTATGTTTTTTGCGGTCCTGCAAGAGGGCCGCTGGCCTCCGGGCCCGGCATGACTGTTGCCCCCTGTCGAACGGATGACCTGGGGGGTGGTGTCACCGGGCCCGGGAGGTGCCGTCGGAGACGCTGATGAGAGGTCCGGCCACCGCCCGGTCCGGCGCAATGCCGGACAGCTC
>Ga0164243_10012096_pt1 | contig 12263 bp, 6 predicted proteins | sample OricompcompostOP_FD_108781 | JGI IMG/M metagenome (GOLD analysis project Ga0164243, IMG submission 108781) | Organic Plus compost microbial communities from Emeryville, California, USA - Original compost - Organic plus compost (OP) | ecosystem: Engineered > Solid waste > Mixed feedstock >...
ATCGGCCGCGAGGTCAACCTCGGCTCGCCCAAGCAGCTACAGGAGGTGCTCTTCGACCAGCTCGGCATGCCGAAGACGCGCGCGAACAAGACAGGCTATTCGACGGATGCCTCGTCCCTGGCCGACCTGCAGGCCACGAACCCGCACCCCTTCCTCGGCCTTCTGCTCGAGCACAGGGATGCGACGAAGCTCAAGCAGATCGTCGACACGCTCGACAAGGCGATCGACGCACAAGGACGCATCCACACCAGCTACGTTCAGACCGGCTCGGCGACCGGACGGATCTCGTCGAACGACCCCAACCTGCAGAACATCCCGGTCCGGACGGCCGAGGGTCGTCGCATTCGTGCCGCTTTCGAGGTCGGAGCGGGGTACGAGACGCTGCTCACGGCCGACTACTCGCAGATCGAGATGCGGATCATGGCTCACCTCTCGGGCGACGAGGGCCTGATCGAGGCCTTCCGCAGCGGAGAGGACCTGCACCGTTTCGTGGGCGCTCGGATCTTCGGGGTCGATCCGGCGGACGTCACCCCGCTGATGCGCACGAAAGTGAAGGCGATGTCCTACGGGCTCGCCTACGGACTGAGCGCCTTCGGCCTCTCCAAGCAGTTGCGCATCGAGACCGCGGAGGCGAAGCAGCTGATGGCCGATTACTTCGCGCGGTTCGGAGGTGTTCGAGACTATCTGCGGGAGGTTGTCGCGCAGGCCAAGGTCGACGGCTACACGACGACGATCTTCGGGCGTCGCCGCCCCTTCCCCGATCTCGCAAGCCCCAACCGCGTCCTGCGCGACAACGCGGAACGGGCGGCCCTGAACGCCCCCATCCAGGGTTCGGCGGCCGACATCATCAAGATCGCGATGATCAACATCGAGCGGGATGCCGCCGAGCGCGGACTCCGCTCGCGCATGCTGATGCAGGTGCACGATGAGCTCGTCTTCGAGGTGGCGCCGGGGGAATGGGACACCCTCGAGGAGATCGTCCGTGCGCGTATGGGAACGGCCGCAGAGCTGAGCGTGCCCCTCGACGTGCAGGTCGGCCGGGGCCCGAACTGGGATGCCGCCGCGCACTGACCGACGAGACCCGTCGCTTCTCAGGCGCGTTGCAGCGCTCATGGCGAAGACATAGGCTCGCCGTCATGACGGAACACGAACAGCGCACTCCGACGGCGATCGACCGTATCGCCGAGGAGTGGGTCGACACCCTCGTCGAACTGGAGCCGGTCATCGGCACCTATATCGGGCGCATCGAGGCCAACAGACGATACGGCGATTACTCGCCGGCGGGCCACGAGCAGCTGATCGGAGAGGTCAGGAAGACGATCGCCGCCCTCGATGCGGCGACCCCGGTCGACGACGTGGACGAGGTCACGAAGACGGATCTCCGAAGCGAGCTGATGCTCCAGGTGGAGAGCCACGATGCGGGCCTGCACCTTCGTGACCTGAACGTCATCGCGTCTCCCGCACAGGAGATCCGTGAGGTCTTCGACCTCATGCCGACGGACTCCGTGGACGACTGGGAGACCGTCTCAGCGCGGCTTCAGGCGCTCCCCGCCGCGATCGACGGCTACATCCAGACGCTTCGCCTCGGCATCCGGACAGGTATCACGCCCGCGAAGCGACAGGTGCGAGAGGTGTTCGAGCAGGCGAAGAAGTACTCCGCGCCCGATGGCGTCTTCGTCGCGCTCGCAGCGGGCGCCGCGCCGGAGCACGGCCAGCTGCCGGCGTCGCTCGCGAGCGAGCTCGCCGATCACGCCGGCGCCGCCGCGGTCGCCTATGCAACGCTCGCTGACTTCTTCGCCCATGAGCTCGAGCCGGCGGCCACCGAGAGGGATGCCGTCGGACGGGACGTCTACGCCCTGCAGTCGCGGCGATTCCTCGGTGCCACGATCGACCTCGACGAGACGTACGAATGGGGCATCGAAGAGCTCGCGCGGATGGTCGAGCAACAGGAGGCCATCGCCCGCGAGATCTCACCGGGTGCGACCGTACTCGAGGCGATCGCCTTCCTCGACGCCGACGAGAGCCGCAAGCTCCACGGGACGGATGCGCTGCAGCGGTGGATGCAGGAGACGAGCGACCGAGCGATCGCGGAGCTCTCGCGCTCTCATTTCGACATCCCCGACGAGATCAGGACCCTCGAGTGCATGATCGCACCTACTCAGGAGGGCGGGATCTACTACACCGGCCCCACCGACGACTTCTCCCGTCCCGGACGCATGTGGTGGTCGGTCCCGGAGGGCGTCACGGAGTTCGACACCTGGCGAGAGCTGACCACGGTGTATCACGAAGGGGTCCCGGGGCACCACCTCCAGATCGGCCAGGCCGTGTACAACCGCGCCAAGCTCAACACGTGGCGTCGCCAGCTCGCGGGCACGTCCGGCCATGCCGAAGGATGGGCCCTGTACGCAGAACGACTGATGGAACAGCTCGGCTACCTCGACGACCCCGCCGACCGCCTCGGGATGCTCGACGGGCAGCGCATGCGCGCGGCGCGCGTGGTCCTCGACATCGGCGTGCACCTCGAGAAGCGGCTCCCCGACGGCTCCGGCCCGTGGACCGCCGAGCACGCCTTCCGGTTCCTGGGCGAGAACGTCAACATGAACGCCGGCTTCGTCCGGTTCGAGGTGAACCGATACCTCGGCTGGCCCGGACAGGCGCCGTCGTACAAGGTCGGACAACGCATCTGGGAGCAGCTGCGGGATGAGTATCGTCGACGAGAAGGCGACGCCTTCGACATCAGGGAGTTCCACCGCAAGGCGCTCGACCTCGGCGGCGTCGGGCTCGACACCCTGAGGAGCGTTCTCACCCCGTGACGGCCGCCACCGGGGTCCGTTCGCTGCTGGCTGATCCCGGCACGTGTCCGCGGTTGCCACGGCGCCTCGAGGCTCGATAGACTGTTGTGTCACCTTTGTGACGTTCTATCCGCCTGCCTGTCGCGGAAACAAAACGCTTCGAATCCACCGGGCTCAAGCGCGCGACCGGCCCGACCCCTGTCCATACTGGAGCAACCACTACATGACAAGCGCAACGACCGCCCCGACCACCAAGCAGGTCGCGATCAACGACATCGGATCTGCTGAGGACTTTCTGGCCGCGGTCGAGAAGACTCTGAAGTTCTTCAATGACGGAGACCTCATCGAGGGAACCGTGGTGAAGATCGACCGCGACGAGGTCCTCCTCGACGTCGGCTACAAGACCGAGGGTGTCATCCCCTCCCGCGAACTCTCCATCAAGCATGACGTCGACCCCTCAGAGGTCGTCGGCGTCGGCGACGTCGTCGAGGCGCTCGTTCTCCAGAAGGAGGACAAGGAAGGCCGCCTCATCCTGTCGAAGAAGCGCGCGCAGTACGAGCGCGCCTGGGGCGACGTCGAGAAGATCAAGGACGCCGACGGCGTCGTGACCGGTCAGGTCATCGAGGTGGTCAAGGGTGGCCTCATCGTTGACATCGGCCTCCGCGGCTTCCTCCCGGCCTCTCTCATCGAGCTGCGCCGCGTGCGCGACCTGACGCCGTACCTCGGCCAGGAGATCGAGGCGAAGATCCTCGAGCTCGACAAGAACCGCAACAACGTCGTGCTGTCGCGTCGTGCGCTTCTCGAGCAGACTCAGTCCGAGAGCCGCACCACGTTCCTCAACAACCTCCAGAAGGGCCAGGTCCGCAAGGGCGTCGTCTCGTCGATCGTCAACTTCGGTGCGTTCGTCGACCTCGGCGGCGTCGACGGTCTCGTCCACGTGTCGGAGCTCAGCTGGAAGCACATCGAGCACGCCTCCGAAGTGGTCGAGGTCGGCCAGGAGGTCACCGTCGAGATCCTCGAGGTGGACCTCGAGCGCGAGCGCGTCTCGCTGTCGCTCAAGGCGACGCAGGAGGACCCGTGGCAGGTCTTCGCCCGTACTCACGCGATCGGCCAGGTCGCCCCCGGCAAGGTCACAAAGCTCGTTCCGTTCGGTGCGTTCGTTCGCGTCGCGGACGGCATCGAGGGCCTCGTCCACATCTCGGAGCTCAGCGGCAAGCACGTCGAGCTCGCGGAGCAGGTCGTCTCCGTCGGCGAAGAGGTCTTCGTCAAGGTCATCGACATCGACCTGGAGCGTCGCCGCATCTCGCTCTCGCTGAAGCAGGCGAACGAGGGCGTTGACCCCGAGGGCACCGAGTTCGACCCGGCGCTCTACGGCATGCTCACCGAGTACGACGAGCAGGGCAACTACAAGTACCCGGAGGGCTTCGACCCGGAGACCAACGAGTGGAAAGAGGGCTTCGAGGCCCAGCGCGAGAAGTGGGAGCAGGACTATGCTGCAGCCCAGGCGCGCTGGGAGGCCCACAAGAAGCAGGTCGCCGCGGCGGCCGCGGAGGAGGCGTCGTCCGACCTCGGCGGTTCGTCGAGCTTCACGAGCGACTCGGCCTCTGGCGGAACGCTCGCGGATGACGAGTCCCTCGCCGCTCTGCGCGAGAAGCTCTCGAACAACAGCTGACGCATTCGCTGTCGACGGTGGCCGGTCCCTGCGGGGGCCGGCCACCGTCGCGTTCGCACGGGATGCCGCAGGAGGTCCACGCCACGGAGCGGGCCCTCCCTGTCGGAGTCCGACGGTGCCGTGCCGCTACTGTTGACCCATGAAGCTGATCGGGCTGACGGGCGGCATCGCGTCGGGGAAGTCACTGGTCGCGGCACGGCTGCGTGAGCTCGGGGCGGTGCACGTGGATGCCGATCAGCTGGCACGGCAGGTCGTCGAACCCGGTACGCCCGCACTCGACGCCGTCGTCCGCGCGTTCGGGGACGGCATCCTCAACGAGGACGGCTCACTGAACCGCGCCGCGCTCGGCGCACTGGTCTTCGCGGATCCTGAGAAGCGGGCGCGCCTGAACGGCATCGTCCATCCCGCAGTCGGCGCGCGGTCACGCGAGCTGTTCGCGGCCGCCGCTGAGGCGGACCCCGACGCGGTCGTCGTCTACGACGTCCCGCTCCTGGTCGAGGCCGGGCGCGATCGTGACACCTCCTTCGACGCGATCGTCGTCGTGCACGCTGACGCCGAGACACGCGTCCGGCGGATGATGGAGCACCGGGGCATGGGACGCCAGGAGGCGCTCGCACGGATCGCCGCGCAGGCCACCGACGAGGAACGACTCGCGATCGCTGACGTCGTGATCGACAACAGCGGCTCGATCGACCACACGATCGCCCAGGTCGACGCCCTCTGGGAGAGCCTCTCCGCCGGCGGACCCGTCACCTCCACTCCGTGAGTTGCGGACTTTTGCCCGTGCGGAGGGACCGCACGCGGGCAGAAGTCCGCAACTCACGGAAGGGGCATCGGTGTCAGTGGCTCGACCTATGCTGGAATCTATGCAACCGACACGCGCCGTGCACCCGTTCCAGGTCGTGAGCGAGTACGCCCCGAGCGGCGACCAGCCGCAGGCGATCGCGGAGCTCGCGGCCCGGATCAACGCGGGCGAGACCGATGTCGTGCTCCTCGGCGCGACGGGCACCGGAAAGTCCGCGACCACGGCGTGGCTGATCGAGGCCGTCCAGCGGCCAACGCTCGTGCTCGCGCACAACAAGACGCTCGCCGCGCAGCTCGCCAACGAGTTCCGGGAACTTCTGCCGAACAATGCGGTGGAGTACTTCGTGTCGTATTACGACTACTACCAGCCCGAGGCCTACGTCCCTCAGACCGACACCTTCATCGAGAAGGACTCCTCGATCAACGCCGAGGTGGAGCGTCTGCGCCACTCGACCACGAACTCTCTGCTGAGCCGTCGTGATGTGGTGGTCGTCTCGACCGTCTCCTGCATCTATGGACTCGGCGCGGCGGAGGAGTACCTCGGGGCCATGGCGGCTCTGCAGGTGGGCCAGAGGATCAGCCGCGATCGCCTGGTCCGCATGTTCGTGAACATGCAGTACCAGCGCAACGATGTGGACTTCTCGCGCGGGAAGTTCCGCGTACGCGGCGACACGATCGAGATCATCCCGGTCTACGAAGAGCACGCGATCCGGATCGAGATGTTCGGCGACGAGATCGAGGCCCTGTATGCGCTGAACCCCCTCACCGGCAATGTCATCAGCAAGATGGATGCCGTCTCGGTGTTCCCGGCGACGCACTACGCGGCGAGTCCCGAGACGATGCATCGTGCGATCGGCACGATCCGCGAGGAACTCGCCGCGCGCCTGGCCGAGCTGGAACGGCAGGGGAAGCTGCTCGAAGCCCAGAGGCTCCGCATGCGCACCACCTTCGACCTCGAGATGATGGAGCAGATCGGGTTCTGCTCCGGCATCGAGAACTATTCGAGGCACATCGATGGACGCGCTCCCGGCGAGGCGCCGCACTGCCTTCTCGACTATTTCCCCGACGACTACCTGGTCGTGATCGATGAGTCCCACGTCACGGTTCCCCAGATCGGCGCGATGTACGAGGGCGACTCCTCACGCAAACGGACCCTGGTCGAGCATGGATTCCGTCTGCCGAGCGCGCTCGACAACCGCCCGCTGAAGTGGGACGAGTTCAAGAGCAAGGTCGGCCAGACCGTCTACCTCTCGGCGACTCCCGGGCGCTATGAGATGGGCGTGGCCGACGGCGTCGTCGAGCAGATCATCCGGCCGACGGGACTGGTCGACCCGAAGATCGTCGTCAAGCCGTCGAAGGGCCAGATCGACGACCTTCTCGAGGAGATCCGCCGCCGCGCGGAGCGTGACGAACGCGTTCTCGTCACCACCCTCACGAAGAAGATGGCCGAGGAGCTCACGGACTTCCTCACCGAGGCGGGGGTGCGCGTCCGGTACCTCCACTCCGATGTCGACACGCTCCGCCGGGTGGAGCTGCTGACCGAGCTGCGCTCCGGGGTGTACGACGTCCTCGTCGGGATCAACCTGCTTCGCGAAGGGCTCGATCTGCCGGAGGTCTCCCTCGTGGCGATCCTCGACGCCGACAAGGAGGGCTTCCTCCGGTCATCGACCTCGCTCATCCAGACCATCGGGCGTGCCGCGCGGAACGTCTCGGGTGAGGTCCACATGTACGCCGACACGGTGACGGACTCGATGGCGATGGCGATCGACGAGACCAACCGGCGTCGCGACAAGCAACTGGCCTACAACGCCGAGCACGGCATCGACCCCACGCCGTTGCGCAAGCGGATCGCCGACATCACCGACGTCCTGATCCGCGAGGGCGCGGACACCGAGCGGATGCTCGCGGGCCGCGACAGCAAGCGGAAGTCGCCGACACCGAACCTGCGACGGGAGGGCATCGCCGCGGAGGGCGCCGAGAACCTGGAGTCGATCATCGCGGACCTCAACCAGCAGATGCTCGCGGCGGCGGCGGAACTCAAGTTCGAGCTCGCCGCTCGGCTACGGGACGAGGTGTCTGAGCTGAAGCACGAGCTCAGGCAGATGGAGAAGGCCGGCCACATCTGAGCTGCGCCGATCGTGTCCGTGGCCGCGGCGATCACTCCTGGTCGCTGATGAGCGGGACGAACGTGACACCGCCGAGGTCGTGCCACTCGAACTCGCCGTCGGGCTGTTTGATCCCACGTCTGAGCTGCTGCCCCCATCCGCTGACGCCGAGGGGCACGACGAGTCGGCCGCCTGTGACGAGCTGGTCTCCCCACGCCCGTGGCACGGCCGGCGTCGCCGCGGCGGCAGCGATCGCGTCATACGGTCCTGCCGCTGCCCAGCCGCGGGTGCCGTCGCCGGTCACGACAGTCACCGTGTCGTAGCCGAGTCTGGACAGCGCGAGCCGCGCGTTGGCAGCCAGATCCGCGCGTCTCTCGACGGTGACGACGACGGCGCCGAGCTCAGCCAGGACAGCCGACGCATAGCCGGAGCCCGTGCCGACCTCGAGCACGGTGTCGCCCGGCGCGACGTTCATCGCCTCGGCCATGAGGGCGACGATGTACGGCTGGGAGATGGTCTGTCCCTCGCCGATCGGCAGGGGATGATCCTCGTACGCCGATGCTCTCGATCGCGCCGGCACAAACTCGTGCCGAGGCACACGGCGCATGGCGGCGAGGACGGGCTCCGACCTCACACCGCGACGTTCGATCTGCTCCGTCACCATCCGCATCCGGAGGGTCTCGTCGTCCATGGCTCATTCTGCATCGCGCTCTCGGCGAACAGAACCCGTACCTGGACGCCGACGGGACTCGATGTCAGCGGCTCGACGTAGACTTTCTGGCGTGTCGATCTCCCAGGTAACCTCCACCTCAAAGCTCAGCGTCCGCGGCGCGCGCGTCCACAACCTGCACAATGTCGACCTCGAGATCCCCAGGGACTCGCTGGTCGTCTTCACCGGGTTGTCCGGCTCGGGCAAGTCGTCGCTCGCATTCGACACCATCTTCGCCGAAGGCCAGCGCCGTTACGTCGAGTCACTCTCGGCGTACGCGAGGCAGTTCCTCGGACAGGTCGACCGTCCCGACGTCGATTTCATCGAAGGGCTGAGCCCTGCGGTCTCGATCGACCAGAAGTCCACCAACCGGAACCCGCGCTCCACGGTCGGCACGATCACGGAGGTCTACGACTACCTGCGCCTGCTCTGGGCGCGCATCGGCGTACCGCACTGCCCCGAGTGCGGTGAGCGCATCCAGCGCCAGACGGTGCAGCAGATCGCCGACCAGCTCATGGAGCTCGAGTCAGGCACCCGCTACATGGTGATGAGCCCGGTCGTCTCTCAGAAGAAGGGGGAGTTCGTCGATCTCTTCGCCGAACTGGCGGCGAGCGGGTATGCACGCGCGGTGGTGGATGGCGAGCAGGTTCAGCTCTCCGACCCTCCGACGCTGAAGAAGTCGTACAAGCACGACATCTCCGTGGTGGTCGACCGCCTCGTGGCCGGTCCGGACATCCTGGGCCGGTTGACGGACTCACTCGAGACGGCGCTGTCGCTCACCGACGGCATCGTCCAGATCGCTCTCGTCGACGAGGAGGGACCGGACGCCACGCGGACGTTCAGCGAGAAGCTGTCGTGCCCCAACAACCACCCGATCCAGCTGACTGAGATCGAGCCGAGGACGTTCTCCTTCAACGCGCCCTTCGGCGCCTGCCCGGAGTGCTCAGGACTCGGCACACGGATGTCGGTGGACCAGGACCTGCTGCTGGGTGATCCCGAGCTCAGCATCAACGAGGGCGTGATCATCCCGTGGACGACGCAGGGCAAGGGGCTGTATCAGTACTACGAGAAGCTTCTGGAGGGTCTCGCCAACGATCTCGACTTCTCGCTCGACACACCGTGGCAAAAGCTCAGGCCAGAGGTCAAGGAGGCCGTTCTCCGCGGGCAGGACTTCAAAGTCAAGGTCAAGTGGCGCAATCGCTACGGACGTGAGATGAGCTACACCTCGGGGTTCGAGGGTGTGATGCCATACATCGAGCGTCAGTACATGCAGGCAGAGACGGATGTCCAGCGAGCGCGATGGGCGGAGTACCTCCGGGAGGTGCCGTGTCCGGTGTGCGAGGGCAAGAGGCTCAAGCCCGAGGTCCTCGCCGTCCTCGTCCACGGCGCGAGCATCGCAGACGTCGCGGAGCTCAGTCTCGCCGACGCGCGCGCGTTCATGAACAAGCTCGAGCTCACCGACCGTGAGGCGACGATCGCCGCGCAGGTCCTTCGCGAGATCAAGCTCCGCCTCGACTTCCTCATCGAGGTCGGGTTGAACTACCTCAACCTGTCCCGTTCGGCCGGCTCGCTGTCCGGGGGAGAGGCTCAGCGCATCCGTCTCGCTACGCAGATCGGCTCCGGACTGACCGGCGTCCTCTACGTGCTCGACGAACCGAGCATCGGCCTGCACCAGCGCGACAACCGGCGCCTGATCGACACACTGGTCAAGCTGCGTGACCTCGGCAACACGCTCATCGTGGTCGAGCACGATGAAGACACCATCCGAACGGCGGACTGGATCGTCGACATCGGACCCGGTGCCGGCGTGAACGGGGGGCACGTGGTCCACTCAGGGCCCTACGAGGAGCTCGTCGCCAACACCTCGTCGCTCACCGGCGACTACCTCGCCGGCCGGAAGGAGATCGCGACCCCCGCGCGACGCCGCAAGATCGACAAGAAGCGCCAGATCACCGTGGTAGGCGCCGAGGCGAACAACCTGCGCAAAGTGACGGTCGACTTCCCTCTCGGTGTGTTCACGGCGGTCACCGGTGTGAGCGGCTCCGGGAAGTCGTCCCTCGTCAACGACGTGCTCTACCGGGTGCTGGCGAACAAGCTCAACGGTGCCCGGAAGCTCCCGGGCAAACACACGCGGGTGACCGGCCTCGAGCACCTCGACAAGGTCATCCACGTGGATCAGGCCCCGATCGGCCGCACCCCGCGCTCGAATCCCGCTACCTACACCGGCGTCTTCGATCGCATCCGCACGCTGTTCGCGGAGACGGCGGAGGCGAAAGCCCGAGGCTATCTTCCCGGGCGCTTCAGCTTCAACGTGAAGGGCGGCCGCTGCGAGGCCTGTTCAGGCGACGGCACGATCAAGATCGAGATGAACTTCCTGCCGGACGTGTACGTCGCGTGCGAGGTATGCGGAGGGTCGCGTTACAACCGCGACACCCTCACCGTGCATTACAAGGGCAAGAACATCGCGGAGGTGCTCGACATGCCGATCGCCGAGGCCGCCGAGTTCTTCGAGCCGATCTCGGCGATCCACCGTTATCTGAAGACGCTCGTCGACGTCGGGCTCGGCTACGTGCGTCTCGGTCAGAGTGCGACCACGCTCTCGGGTGGCGAGGCACAGCGCGTCAAGCTCGCCACTGAACTGCAGCGGCGGACCAACGGCCGGAGCGTCTACGTCCTCGACGAGCCGACGACCGGACTTCACTTCGAAGACGTGCGGAAGCTGCTGCTCGTGCTCGGCAACCTGGTCGACAAGGGCAACACAGTGATCGTCATCGAGCACAACCTCGATGTGATCAAATCGGCGGACTGGCTGATCGACCTGGGGCCGGAGGGCGGCGCAGGCGGAGGGACGATCGTGGCGACGGGAACCCCCGAGCACGTCGCCACGGTCCCGGAGAGCCACACCGGGGTCTACCTCAGGGAGATCTTCGACGAGGAAGAGGTCGAGGCCCGCAAGGCCGGCTGACGATGAGCGGAACCGTGAGCTACCGCCCGCGTGCGGGTGACATCCCGACGAGCGCCGGTGTCTACCGTTTTCGCGACGCCAACGACCGTGTGCTGTACGTCGGCAAGGCCAAGAACCTCCGGGCGCGGCTGAGCAACTACTTCGCGCCCCTTAACAGCCTGCACGAGCGCACACGACGCATGGTCACGACGGCGAGCCGGGTGGAGTGGACCGTCGTCGGCTCGGACGTCGAGGCGCTGCAGCTCGAGTACACCTGGATCAAGGAGTACAACCCGCCGTTCAACGTCAAGTTCCGCGACGACAAGACGTACCCGTACATGGCGATCACGCTCGCGGACGAGGCACCACGCGTGATGGTGACCCGCAACCCGCGGATCAAGGGCGCCCGCTACTTCGGTCCGTACCCCAAGATCTGGGCGGTGCACGACACGATCGACCTCATGATCAAGGCGTTCCCGATCCGCACCTGCTCCGACGCCAACTACAAGCGGGCGATGCAGACCGGGCGTCCGTGTTTCGCCGGTCAGATCGGCCGCTGCGGTGGCCCGTGCTCGGGCAAGGTGACGATCGAGGAGCATCGGGCGATCGTCGACGACTTCGTCAGCTTCATGGCCGGCAATGACCGGAGATTCATCACCGAGGCCACTCGCAAGATGAAGGAGGCGGCCGCGGCTCAGGACTACGAGAACGCGGCCAGGTACCGTGATCGTCTGCTCGCCCTGGAGGCCGTTCTCGAGAAGAGCGCGGTCGTGCTGCGGGACGGCGTGGATGCCGACCTGTTCGGCATCGAGCACGACGAGCTGTCTGCGGCCGTCCAGCAGTTCATCGTGAGAGGGGGGCGGGTCAGAGGTGTGCGCGCATGGACGGTGGACAAGGAGCTGGACATGTCCACGGCGGAGCTCGTGGACAGCATCCTGCAGCGCGCTTACAACGACGGCAGCGCGGCCACTGGAGTGCCCAGAGAGGTGATCGTTCCGGAGCTTCCCGACGACACGGCGGAGCTGGAGTCATGGCTCGGCGAGAAGAGGGGACGGGGGAAGGTGCGGATCCGCACCGCCCAGCGTGGGGAGAAGGCCGCTCTCATGCAGACGGCCGTGCTCAACGCGAAGAACGCTCTGATGCTCTACAAGACGAAGCGCAGCTCGGACTTCGTCGCGCGAAGCCAAGCGTTGCAGGACATCCAGGACGCCATCGGGATGTCCGAAGCACCGCTCCG
>Ga0164243_10012097_pt1 | contig 12263 bp, 14 predicted proteins | sample OricompcompostOP_FD_108781 | JGI IMG/M metagenome (GOLD analysis project Ga0164243, IMG submission 108781) | Organic Plus compost microbial communities from Emeryville, California, USA - Original compost - Organic plus compost (OP) | ecosystem: Engineered > Solid waste > Mixed feedstock >...
CCCGCGGGTACCAGGAACGGAGCCTGCCGGCGCACCCGGAGGACCAAGATCACCAGACCGACCGCAAGCGCCCCGAACCCGATCAGGACCGGGTCCTCCGGCCGTTCGGAGCTGAGTCGGGCAAGCGTGCCGATGATCGCCGCCACAGCGATGATCACAATCACCAGGTCAACGCCCCGAGCTCCGACCAGGACACGTATCCGGTTCACGGTGCCACGTTAGGCGGGCGGAAACCCGCAGCGCGTCCTCACAAAGTAGGACCACGCAACGCCGAAATGTCCGACCTCGAACGCGGCCTTCTGACGATGTGCCCGACCACGCTTCGTTCCTAACGTCCGGGTCATGACCTCATCACTCGAATCGGACCCCGCCGGGCCGTTCTCCACCGGTGAGCTGCCCGACCGGCACGCCAAGCGACCGGGCGGGGAGCCACCGATCCCGCAATACACGGGTTGGCAGATCCTGGCCGTGTGGGCAGCTGCCGCGCTCCCGATGGCAGCGCTGGCGTGGGTTGGCGCACCATGGCTTGCGGGCGTCTTCAGCGGACCGAGCGCCTGGCCACGGGCGCTGCTGTTGAGCCTGACCGCGGGGTTGATCTGGCAGTTCGTCCTCGTCGTCTTGACGATCAACCACGAGCAGCACACGCTGCGCTGGTCGGTGATCAAGAACGCGCTGTGGCTCCAGGCGCCGCGTAGTCCTCGGACCGGGCTCCGGGATCGTCGACTGTGGTGGCTCCTGGTGCCTCTGGTCCTTGCCGTTGCCGCCAAAGAAGCGTTGCCGAAGATTCCGGCCCCGGCCAACCGGGATCAGGGCCTCTTCCTGCAGTCGACCGCAGGGCAACAGTTCTTCTCGGGTAACTGGTCGTGGTTCGCCGTGATCGTCACCATGATGATCTTCAACACCGTGCTCGGTGAGGAGCTGCTGTTCCGCGGGCTGCTGTTGCCCCGGATGCGGCGGGCTTTCGGGCGCCGGGACTGGGTGGCCAATGGCGTGCTCTTCGGGCTCTATCACCTCCACGTCCCGTGGACGATCCCCGCGAATCTGCTCGACACCCTCTTCATCGCGCTTCCGGTCAGCCGCTGTCGCAGTGCCCTGATCGGCATCTGTGTGCACAGCATCCAGACCGTGGTCTTCACGGTGATGCTGTTGGTGCTGGTGCTGCGGTGATCTCTGCTGCGGAAAGCACATCCGGAGCGGCCGATGCACGACAATGGTGGCGTGACGGACCGTACGGACGCGGTGGCGTTCCGACTCTGGCCGCCGGTCGCAATCGGGGCGCCACTGCTTGCGGGCTGGGTGGCCACCCTGATCTGGGGTGACCCGATCAGGCTCGGTTCTTGGCGGGCCGTCGGCTGGGTGCTCGTCGCGCTGTTCGCCGGATGGAACGGGTGGGCGTTGGTGCTTTTCGCCCGCCGGCAGACAGGGCTGCTTCCCGGGCAGGCGACGAACGTCATGATCACGGCAGGGCCCTACCGGATCTCACGCAACCCGCTGTACGTCGGGTTGCTTGCCCTCTATCTCGGGCTGGCGTTGTTGATCCCCACGTTCTGGGGTCTGGTGTTGTTCCCGGTGGCCGTCTGGCTGATCTTCTGGGGTGCGATCCGTCCGGAGGAACGATTCCTGCAGGAGCGGTTCGGCGCACGGTACGACGAGTACCGACGCCGGGTCCGTCGTTGGCTTTAGCACATCATGGCGTCTCGCACAGGGCGTGATCACGGCCCGTCCTGCGCCTCGCCAAGTCCGCTCCGGTAGGTCAGGAGTCCCTCGACGCCACGCAGGAACGTTCCACAGACCGGTTCCGGGTCGGACAGGCAGCCCGCGGCCATGGCGCCGTCGCGCAACATGACGAAGTGTCGTGCGGCGAGTTCCGGATCCGGCTTCCCGGTGGCGGCGAAGAGTTCGGTCATCGTGCTCAGGAACCACTCCCGATGCTTGAGCACAGCGCGGTGGACGGGATGATCGGGGTCGGGATATTCCGCTGTGGCGTTGAGAAAAGCGCACCCGTGGAAGCCGGGGCTCCGGATGTCGTCGGCGATGGATCGGGCAATGCTCCGGATCGCGTCGTCCGGTCCGGCATCCGACGCTTGGGCGGTCTCGGTTCGACCCCGGATCGCCTCATCGACCTGGCCGAGGTAGGCGACGAGCAGGTCGTCCTTGCTGGGGAAATGGCGATACAGCGTTGCACGGGTCACCTGTGCCTCGGCGATCACCCGGTCGACACCGACGGCATGCAACCCGTCTGCATAGAAGAGCCGGGTGGCGGTGTTGAGCAGGCGGGTTCGTGCCTCCGACATGTGTTTCCTCTCCCTTCCTGACGACGGTGCCAAGAATAGCAGACAGATAGAACGATCGGTCTTGACAACGACGATGTCGTAGATGGAGACTCTGGTGTACCGATCGTTCTATCTACAGATCTCCAGGAGCTGACTTTGTCCACCGACGCCCGACCGATCCGGTCGTCCTCCGATCCCACCAACCTGAAGGAAGTCATGTCCAATACCACCCTCGTCCCAGGCAGCGCCGGCGCGGCGCCTACCACCGATGTGTCCGGCAGCACCACGGCGTTGCGGAACCTCTACTTCGTACGGTTCGGTTTCGCTGTCGTCTGGGCGGTCCTGCTGATGCTGACCGCGAAAACGATCAACCCCGGTGCCGTGGCGTTGATCATCCTCTACCCGGTGTTCGACGTCGCTGCGGCGATCATCGACTATCAATCGTCCGGTTCCACCCGACCGAAGGCTCCACTCTTCGTGAACATGGCGCTGAGCCTGTTGACCGCTATCGGACTCGCCGTCGCCGTCGGCTCCGGCATTCCGAACGTTCTCCGGGTATGGGGTGCCTGGGCCATCACCGCCGGCCTGGTGCAGCTGATCGTCGCCATCCTGCGTCGCCGCCTCGGAGGTCAGGTCCCGATGATCCTCAGCGGCGGAATTTCTGTGCTGGCCGGTATCGCCTTCATCGTCATGGCGGGTGGTCCGGGTGCTGCGCTGACCGGCGTCGGCGGGTACGCGATCCTGGGCGGGGTCTTCTTCCTCATCTCGGCCGTCCGGCTGCATTTCGTTATCCGCAAGGCGGTGAAGTGATCATGACCGACGCCACAGATCCACGAACGGTCGACGTGATCATCATCGGCGCAGGACCCGTCGGAGAGAATGTCGCTGATCGCGCGGACCAGGCTGCTTCCGGGCACCGAACCGTTCGCCGGTGACCAGGTCGCCGACGCACTCCGGACGGCCGGAGTCAGCGTCCGGACCGGCGTCGACGCTGTCGCCGTTCGACGGAACGCGTCCGGCATCGTCGAGATCGACCTGTCCGGTGGGGGCACCGTTGCTGCGGACGAGGTCCTCGTGGCCACCGGCCGCACCGCGAACACCACCGGCATCGGGCTGGACCGGATCGGGCTGCGGCCCGGCAGTTGGCTCACCGTCGACGACGCCCTCGCTGTATTGGACGGAAACGGCAAGCCCATCGCCGACGACACGGCAGACGACCCCGGCAGCGGATGGCTGTTCGCCGCCGGTGATGTCAACCGGCGCGCTCCGCTGACCCATCACGGCAAGTACCAGGCCCGCGCCCTGGGCGATGCCATCGCCGCGCGCGCCAGGGGCATCGCTCCCGCTGTCGATACCTGGGGGCGGCACGCGGCCACGGCCGATCAGCTGGCACGGGCCCAGGTGATCTTCACCGACCCCGAGGTAGCCACCGTCGGGCTGACTGCACAGGCTGCCGAGGCGGCTGGACGGCAGGTCCGGGTCGTCGATCATGACCTGGGTGCTATCGCCGGTGCCGCCCTGCATGCCGACGGCTACCAGGGCCGGGCCCGGATGATCATCGATGCCGGACGCAACACGCTGATCGGGTTCACCGTCATCGGACCTGACGTTGCCGAACTTCTCCACGCGGCCACCATTGCCATTGTCGGCGAGGTTCCGCTCGAGCGACTGTGGCACGCGGTCCCGGCCTATCCCACCATCAGCGAGATCTGGCTGCGTCTGCTCGAGACCGACGGCCGCGATCACTGACCGACATCAACAGATTTCCATTCTGACAAGGAGTTCACCATGACCACCAAGATCACCTTCATCTTCGACAACCCCGTCGATCCGACCGTCTTCGAATCCGCATACCCCGACTTGTTCCAACGCGCGACAAAGGTCCCCGGCGTCGTGAAGATGGAGACCTCGAAGGTCTGGCCCAAGGAGGACGGCTCTCCGACACCGGCCTACCGCATGATCGACCTGTACTTCCCCGACTACGACGCGGCCAACGCAGCCGTGATCACCCCTGAGATGGGCGCACTCTTCCCACGGGCACTTGAACTCGCCACGGGAGGCGTCAGGGTGGTCTTCGCCAACGTCGAGGAGTTGTGAACCGGCAGCCGCCCGACGAGCACCAACCCGGTTGATGAGACCTGATCATGCCCCGGCACTCGCCAGAGTGTCGGGGCATTGATCGATCACGCACTTGAAGTATCGGCCGACAGCGTAACGACGTCCGCACGGTGGGTCCCGGGACGGGCGAGGTGGGCCCAGAGCCTGATCAGTCCGGTCGAGGCCCGATCGAGTCGAGCCAGTCGTTGATCGTGGCGCGATAGACGTCGAACCAGTCGCCACCTGCCATCAGTTCGTAGTGCAACGCGTCAATGCGGAGGATGGCACCCAGACACGCGATCGACCGGTCGAGCTCGGCGCTGCCGCGCACCAGTGATGGTGCGACTCCGGCGGCCTCGAGGTCGTGATCTTGGAGCAGGTATCCCCGCAGCACGGGCACGTAGACGGCGGCGCCGGACTGCCGGAGCCGGGCCAGGTCCCACCGCGGGTCCCCGAACGAGGTGTCGCCCCAGTCGATGATCGCACCCAGCCGGCCGTCGGTCACCAGGAGATGGGCCGGCTTGAGATCGGAATGCAGCAAGATGCCTTCGCCCTGGTAGTTGATCACCTCACGGTGATCGGCAACGGCGGCGTGCAGCCGGTCGGCGGTCGCGGCGCTGAGCACGTCGTGCCGGACAAGATCATCGACGCCGGACAGAATGCTGTCGATGAAACCGGTCCATGAACCGTGCCGACCCCGCGCGGCCCCTCTGTCCACCTTCACCCGGCCGTACCCGGGGCCTGTCACCCGATGGAACCGGCGCATGGCGCGGCCGGCTTCGATCAAGGCCGCGGTGTCGTTGGTGGCCTCGGCCGTGCGCGCGTCAAGCCAGCCGGTGATCAGGAATCCGCGGCCGGCTGGCAACCGGCCGGAGGCGATGACCCGCGGGGTGGGAACGTCGAAGCCGGCTGCGTGTTCCAGTCCCCAGCGCTCGGCGGCCAGCTCATCCTCGGCGGCCAGCTTCAACGCGTACCGACCGCGGTCGGTATCCAGTCGGAAGTTCTGGTTGCCGACCGAGCCGGGCAGGGGTTCGAGATCATCGACCCGGGCGCCGAGAGCGTGCTCCGCAACGGCTCTGACCTCGGACAGCGCGAGCTCCGGTGTCGGCCGCGGCTCGCGGTCCGGACGCGGGGGACCACCCGGTTGCTCGGAATGACGCACGACGCTGCACCCTAGGTCACGGTTCGGCCCGGCGCGAACGGAATTCAGCTGACTCCGTCGCCCCGGGTCTGGCACGGTGAAGGGCATGACCGGCGATACAACGGTGAACCGGGCCTTCTGGGACGAGATCGCAGCGCATCATGCGGCATCCGAGCACTACGCGGTGGATCGGTTCGTCGCCACCCATGACAGTCTCGGCGACATCGAGAAGTCCGAGATCGGGTCGGTCGCCGGGTTGTCCGTCTGTCACTTGCAGTGCCACATCGGGCTGGACAGCCTCTCGCTGGCGGCCCAAGGTGCATCCGTGACCGGACTCGATTTCTCGGCGGAGTCGCTGCGACTGGCGCGAGAGCTTGCCGACCGCACCGGGATCGACGCGACGTTCGTCCAGGGTGATGTGCTCGATGCCGCGGTGATCCTGGCCACCGACTACGACCTGGTGTTCACCACTCGCGGCGTGTCGATGTGGTTCGCTGATCTTGATCGCTGGGCGGACAACTGCACCAGGCTCCTGCGGCCCGGCGCCACCTTCTACCTGCTCGACATCCACCCGCTCGGGATGGTTCTGCAACCCGACGGCGGCGGGTATACGCAGTCGGTCGGCTACTTCGGTGGACGGCACCCGACGATCACCCGGGCGGACGGCTCCTACGCCGTCCGCGGCGTCGGCCTGGAGCATCAGGAGACCCACGAATGGATCCATCCCGTCGGGGACGTTGTCAGTGCATTGATCCACGCCGGACTGGTGATCGATTTCCTGCACGAACATCCCGGCGACGAGGGCACACCGACCAGTCTCTCCGCGGGGCGGAGCAGCGGCCGCGCGCAGTTGCCGGCGCTGTATTCGGTCAAGGCGCACCGGCCAGCCTGACGATCAGACTGTTCGGACTTGATCATGACGAGTCGGTCTCGACTCGGCCGAGGTCTTCGGCTGCGGCGCGTAGTGGTCGAGTCTCGACTCGAGCACGCCCTCCCCGTGGGTTGCGCCGTGCAGGGCACGACGGAGTTGATCAAGCTCTGCTGTCGGTACCGCTCCGGTGATCACGGCTAGCGATCCGCTGAGCTCTGGTGCCTCCGGCACCGCACGATTACGGGCGAGGAGGTTGAGCGCATTCGCCAGGGTGTCGCCCGGAGCTTCCAGTCGGAAACGCTCGATCGGCTCGCACACGACGGTACCGGACCGACGGATCGCTTCGGAGGCGACGATCTCGACGGTGTGCCGGACATCGGCCGGCGCCGGACCCGGGGGGATGTAGCCGCTCTCGATGACTGTGATGCGGATGTCGTCGACCTGCCAGCCCTGGGGACCGGCCGACAGCGGCCGTTCCAGATAGCCGAGCAAGGCGGCGTGATAGGCCTCGATCGTGGAGTAGATGTGCAACGGGATGTCGGTTCGCGGGATCTCCAGTCGCAACTCGATTCCCGCCCCGGGTCGGTTGGGGCCGACAGTCACACCGACGGTGGCGCCGAAGAGATGGTCCGGGTCACCCATCCGTCGAACGGAATGGCCGGTGCCGGCCGGTCGCTCGATGCAGATGATCTTCGTGGACCGGAAGTCGACTGCGATGCCGTGATCGAGGGCGAGGGTGTCGGCGATGACCTGTTGCTGTACCTCACCGTAGACGCTGATCCGTAGCGCCCCGTGGTCCTCGTCGGGACGCAGCTTGATCAGCGGGTCCACATCGGCGATCTCGGTCAATGCCTGGTGAAGAGCAAGTTGTTGTTCGGGATCACGGGCGCTGATCGTCGTCTCCAGAGCCGGTGGCGCAAAGTGCAGCCGGGGCAGGCTTGCGGCATTCTCGCCGAGTCGATCACCGAGGCGTGCGCTCAGGCCCTGCACCCGGACCACCTGACCGGCACGTCCATGATCGTGCCGGACGAAACCGGCCGGCTCGCACACCTCGAGTCCGGTGACCTTGCCGACGTCGATCCCAGCCGCCGAGACGTGGTCGCGTACCCTCAATGATCCGGTTCGGAGACGCACATAACAGAGGCGGTCTCCGGAAGGTGACCTCTCGACCTTGAAGACCTGCCCACTCATCGCCGTATCCGGGTCGGCGGGTTCGGCCGACAGCACGGTGGTGATCATCTCGATCAGCTGGTCGACCCCGGCACCCGTGATCGCCGACCCGAAGGACAGCGGTTGCACCACCCGTCGACGCGCCAGATCCCTCAGACCGGCGAAGAAGCCTTCCCGGTCGAGGAGTTGTCCATGATCGACCCAGGCACGCAGCACCGCCGGGTCATGATCAGCCAGTGCGGCCGTCGCATCCTCGGCCACGGATCGATCCGACAGGTCGAACGGAACGAAGTCGGCGCGTGCCGAACCCGGATCCCGGACGGTTCCCAGCGGCACCACCGCCGAGGTCAGGCGCCGGCGAACGGCGGCGACCACTTGGTCCGGATCGGCGCCGTACCGGTCGATCTTGTTGATGAAGAAGAAGACCGGGATCCCGAGACGCCGCAGTGCGCGGTACAACACAACGGTCTGGGCCTGAACGCCTTCCACCGCCGACAGCACGAGGACCGCGCCGTCGAGCACCGCGAGCGACCGATCGACCTCCGCGATGAAGTCGGGGTGCCCTGGCGTGTCGATCAGGTTGACGGTGACATCACCGACCGTGAAGCAGGCAACCGCCGTACGGATGGTGATTCCGCGCCGCCGCTCCAGTGCGAGGGTGTCGGTGCGGGTCGTGCCGGCGTCGACGCTTCCGGCCTGGTCAACGGCACCGCCGGCGTGCAGGAGTGCCTCGGTCAGGCTGGTTTTCCCGGCGTCGACGTGGGCGAGCACGCCGAGGTTGAGCCACTGCCCGGAGGGCGTGGGGCTGCCGGAGCTACCGGGTGAGAATTCGTCGTTCGGTGATGGGTATGCGCGATGCATCGGTCCTCGTGTTCTGGATGGTCGTGGTCAGGAACACGAGACGCCGCATGGCTCACTCCTCTCAGTCACATCGACACGTCGCCGACGCCACGAGTACAACCGGCTGCGGCCGCCGCTGTCAAGCGGGTTTCGTCGCGCCACTCACTTTCCGGTGAGTTCGGCAACCACCGGTGCGAGGGTGTCGGCGAAGTCGGCGCCGATCACGAAGTAGGAGAGGCCGATCTCCTCCCGTCGCCGTTGGATCTCTTCACCGGCTGCCGACGGATCACCCGGCAGGATGCACAGGGAGTCGGCGGCGCGCAGGGCGGCGGTGTCGAGATTCGGCGGCGCCATGAACGCAGCCTGGGCGTCACCGACGGCCGCGACGTGCTGGGCAAGTTCGATGTCCCGATCAGGTGGGAGGTCTCGGGCCCAGCGAGTGGTCTGGGCCCGATCATCGGTCGGCGGGAGGACGAAGGTGATCGCGTCGGCCACGTCCAGTGCCAATGCCTGCGACTTCGGTCCGCTGACCGCCACGATCACCGGGGTGTGCATATCGGATCCGTCGAAGCTGCGCAGCGCGGCCACGGTATCGCGCATCCGGCTACGGCGTTCCGCCTGCGAGACGGCAGGCTGCCCGAGTTCCACCTCGATCCCGGGGCGGCCCGCTCCGAGGCCCAGTTCGAAGCGACCTTCGGTGAGCACGGAAAGCGAGTGGGCTTCCCAGGCGATGGTCCGCGGCGGTCGGAGAGCGGCCGCGTACACCCAGGAACCGATCCGGACGTCAGCGATCGCTGCCGCGGTTGCCAAGGTCGGCGCCAGGGACGGTTGCCAGGTGGGGACGTCAGGCATCAGCACCGTCGAGTACCCGTGATCGGCGATGCGCCGTACGCGATCTCGCCACGTCGGCAGGTCGGCGGTAACCGGGGTGACGACCCCGAACCGGTACGGCCGGGGTGTGCGGGTCGTCCGATCGTCCATCGCAATTCTCCTTGGCTCGGGCCCGGTGGAGCCTGTGGGGCCGGTTAGTGCGGAAGCCTGGCGGCTCCTCACGCTGTCGACGAACCAGCAAACACGAATCCGACACCGTCCTCGGGGAATCTCGACGCGTTGGTCGCAGGTGTCGGTCAGCGCGCTCGCGCGAGCCGCTCCCGATGCCGCCGTACGCCGGCGCGGTTGGCGCAGCGGACGCTGCAGTATCGCTGCCGACCGTTGCGGGTGATGTCGACCACGACGTTGCGGCAGGTGTCGGCCGGATGGCTGCCCGCATCGCAGCGGTGCAGCCGGCTCATGCCGCGGGTCGTCAGATGCAGCGCGGTGCCGACGCTGATCACTGCTTCCAGGACGTGGGGGAGCGACTGGTCGGCATCCCGGTAGTGCAGGTGCCAGCCCTCATCGTCGTGGTCGGTCAGCCTCGGATAGGCAGCCGCTGCCGCGAGATGCTCGTTGAGCGACCGGGCGCGGTGGTCCGGACGCTCTTCGTCGACGACCTCCAGCCACCGGTCGATCACTGCACGGACGCTCGCATGATCGGTGCGGCGCTCGTTGCCGAACGGCGCCTGCATCCCGTACGCGCGAGCCCGGGCGACGATGCCCGCGCGATCCTCCGGCCAGTCGTTCGCCAACGATGCGGCGAGGAGGACAGCGTACTCGCCGTAAGGGTTGAGATGCATAAGGACATTACAGCAGACTGCTGATCGATTCGATGACTCGGCGGAAGGAAGCAACATGACGGTCCTGGGCACAGAGGTCCCGTGGGCCGCGGTCGGCGGCATGGCTCTCGCAGCGCTGGTGATGGTGCTGACCCCGGGGCCGAACATGATCTATCTCGTCTCGCGCAGCATCAGTCAGGGCCGAGCCGCAGGTTTGGTCTCCCTCGGCGGGACGGTTGTCGGGTTCTTCGTCTACATGACGTTGGCCAACCTGGGTCTGGCGGTGGTGTTCGTCGTGGTCCCGTGGCTCTACATCGGGCTGAAGGCTGCCGGGGTGGTCTACCTTGCCCACTTGGCGTGGAAGGCCCTGAGACCCGGTGGTGCCGGCCTGTTCGAGGCGCGTGCGTTGACCCGGGACCCTCGATGGAGACTCTTCCGGATGGGCTTGATCACCAATCTGCTCAACCCCAAGGCCGCTGTCATGTACCTGGCGCTGATTCCGCAGTTCATCGACCCTGTCCGCGGCAGCACGGTGGTCCAGGGGTTCCTGCTCGGTGGCATCCAGATCTCGGTCAGCATGATCGTCAACGCGCTGATCGTTCTCGCCGCCGGCACCATCGCTGGCTTCCTGACGTCCCGCCCGTCGTGGACCCGGTGGCAGCGGCGTCTCACCGGCGGGCTGCTCGGACTGGTCGCCGTTGGGCTCGCCACCGAGGTCCCCAAGGCAGCACGGCCGTAGTCGGATCGCCGCCCGGGCGTGTCGCCGACATTCGGTCCCCGTGCGATCTCCGGCGCGTCGTTGCCGCCGCAGAGCCGGCGCTAATGTCCGGGTGTGACCGATCCTTTCGGGCAGGCCGACTTCCGGGTGCGCTTCGACTGGGGCCCAACCGGAGCTGCGGCGATCGCTGCCGACGTGGCCGTTGTGGTCGATGTGTTGAGCTTCTCGACATCGGTCACCATCGCCGCGGAACGCGGCATGAGGATCTTTCCCTATCCGTGGAAGGGCCGGCGTGCCGAGGCGTTCGCGGCGGAACACGATGCCGTACTCGCTCTGGGTCGGCTCGAGGCGCGCAGAGCGGGCAACCTCACGGCACCCTCGCTGTCCCCGGCCACGTTGCTGACCTGTCCGGTCGTGCCGCGGCTGGTCCTGCCGTCACCGAACGGCTCCGCGATCGCCGACCTGCTCCGGGACAGCGGTTCGAACGTCATGATCGGCTGTTTGCGGAACGCTCGGGCAATTGCCGGACGGCTCGCTGCGACCCTGGCTGCCGGCGGTGCGGTCGGCGTGGTCGCCGCCGGTGAGCGCTGGGCCGGGGATGACTCGCTGCGTCCCTCGCTGGAAGATCATCTTGGAGCCGGGGCGATCCTTTCCGAACTGATCGGGTTCGGTTTCAATGATCGAATGAGCCCCGAGGCACGTGCGGCGGCCGAGCTGTTCGAGGTCGGTCGGGCCGATCTCGGTGATCGGTTGCGCGGATGTGTCGGCGGACGAGAGCTCATCGCTGCCGGCTTCGGCGGGGACGTGGACGTCGCGGCGGAACTGAACGGATCAGCAGCGGTTCCGGTGTTGAGCGATGGGGCGTTCGGCCCGGGCTGAGGGTCGCGAACGGCTCGGTCCATCACGAGTCGATCGATGACGAGTCGATCCATGACGACTCGACCCATGACGAGTCGATGCATGACGAGTCGACGCATCACAATCGGTGTCCGAGGGGGGACTTGAACCCCCAAGCCCTGTAAAGGGCACTAGCACCTCAAGCTAGCGCGTCTACCTATTCCGCCACCCGGACCCGGGTCGCCGCCCTGAGCGGCGCATGAACTATAGCCAACCATGGCAGCCGCCACCAAAGCGGTACCGCAGGAGCACGCATCGTCCGGCCCTGGTTAGGCAAGGCTAACTTATCTGGAACAGTTCCAGAAAAGCGGCTAATCTTCGACTCATGACGGAGATGGCGACAGGACCGGGCGAGTCCACCACCGATGTCCTGGCCGCGGAGCCGCATGAGGGCATCGGCCAGAAGCTGAACTGGTTGCGCGCCGGGGTACTCGGTGCCAACGACGGCATCGTCTCGACGGCAGGCATCGTCATCGGTGTCGCCGGTGCTTCGGTGAGCAGGGGAGCCATCGGGCTGGCCGGGCTCGCCGGGCTGGTGGCCGGAGCCTTGTCGATGGCCGCCGGCGAATACGTGTCGGTGAGCACGCAGCGGGACACCGAGCGC
>Ga0164243_10012099_pt1 | contig 12261 bp, 9 predicted proteins | sample OricompcompostOP_FD_108781 | JGI IMG/M metagenome (GOLD analysis project Ga0164243, IMG submission 108781) | Organic Plus compost microbial communities from Emeryville, California, USA - Original compost - Organic plus compost (OP) | ecosystem: Engineered > Solid waste > Mixed feedstock >...
CTGATTATGGCCCGCACCATTGCGGCGGAATATGGGATCACCACGATGTATAAGAACGAGGGAAGGCTGGTCAACAAAGGGATAGAGCTGACGCTGAATGTAGACATCGTGCGTCAGAAAAACTTCAACATTGGTATGACCTTCATCAACAGCAGGAACATAAATAAGATCGGCGACAATCAATTCAGCAACGACTACCAGAGCTATTTCACCGGCAACGCCAATGTGCCGGGCAAGGCCATCAGCGGCTTTTACTCGTATAAATTCGCCGGCCTGTCACCAGAAAACGGATTGCCTTTATTCCATAACGTCGACAAGAGCAAGGACCCTGTTGTAGAAGATCCAACTACCTGGCTCGTATATTCGGGACAGTTACAACCGGTAATGAACGGTAGCTTCTCCATCAATGCGCGTTACAAACAGCTGAGCTTCTACAGCACTTTCGCCTATGCCTTCGGCAGCCACAAACGTTTAGACCCCCTCTTCCTGAATAAGACCAATGATGGGGTGCCGCCGCCATTTGGCAATGCCAACAGGGCCCTGCTGGATCGCTGGCGTAAGCCGGGCGATGAGGCGCATACGAATATTCCCGCGCTGGTAGACCAGACGGCTGCACAGGCTTATGGCAAACTCCTGGATAATCCTTATACCGCATACACGAGGTCGGATATTCGTGCGGTGCGTAACGACTTCCTGCGTTGTCCGAGCATGAACCTCTCTTATACCTGTCCGCCTGCTGTAATAAAGCGTTTAGGCGTGAAGGGATTGTCGGGTGGTTTATCGGTCAGCCAGGTATTCACCATTGCCAGCAAAGCCCTCAACGGGCAGGACCCCGAAACGGACGGAGTCGGCACCACTGCGTTACCTATAGCGCGGCAATACAATTTCAACCTGACGCTGAGTTTATAATGCAGATCCATTAAATCTATTTTTATGAAGAAGTTATACCTGTTGGCTTTGTTGGCAGTACCGTTCAGCGGATGTAAAAAGTTCCTGGAAGAGCGGTCGCAATTCGAGGTCATACCAAAAACTACCAAGCAGTTTAGCGAAATATTATATACCGAAGGGATTCCGGGAGCGTCCACCCTGTTACAGCCTTACCTGAGTTTAATGGACGACGATGTACAGGCATTCAACGGGGACGCGTTGCCGGGCGATGATTTCCTTACCCGTAGCGCGCCGGTGTACCAATGGCAGCCGGATTTCATTGAGCTCAGTAAAAATAACGGCGGTACCAACGCGTCTACTGGTATGGACTCCTGGAGTACGTACTACAAGTTGTTACTCGGCGCCAATGTGGTGATCCAGTCTATGGACGGATCGACCGGCAACCGGCAGGAGAAGATCCAGTTCAAGGGGGAAGCCTTCGCGGCACGGGCCTATTATCATTTCATGCTGGTGAACCTGTTTGCCATGCCTTATAACGACTCCTCCACCACGCCGGATAAAATCCCCGGCGTGCCGCTCCGCCTGGATGCCAACCTCTCGGACGACAGTCCGCAACGCAGTTCTGTAAAAGACGTATATGACCAGGTGATCGCTGACCTGGATTCTTCCATTCAACTGCTGGAGCAACAGAAATTACAACTGCCCTCGTTTCGTATGTCGTACATAGGCGCGGAATTGCTGGCATCCCGCGTAAACCTCTACATGGAAAAATGGGAGAAGGTGATTGAGCATGCCACGGTGGTGATTAATCGCCACCCGCAGCTGATGGACTTTTCCCAGTGGGACCCCATGCCTGACCCCAATGATCCCACGCCCTTGCCATTCATCTCGCCGGGCAACCCGGAGGTGATTTGGTACTTCGGCAGTGTGTTTGAACATCAGCCATCCGGTATGACGGTGGCCTACGACGTGTCCTACGATTATATGTCCATCCTGGAAGACGGGGACCTGCGTAAAGAAAAGTATATCATGGAAGTGCCGGAAATTTTCCGGCCTTATGTGCTTACTCCTTTTTCGCAATTAAAAAACGTAGGCACCTCTTCGCAAACGGTCATGGGTTGCGCCTGGAGGAGCGCGGAGGCTTACCTGAACCGCGCGGAAGCGTACATCCAGTTGTACCGTACCACCAGCAATACCGAGGCCGGGCAAAAAGCCCTGGACGACCTGAACAGACTGCGCGCCAGCCGCTGGGATAAAACCAAATTCCAGCCGTGGACCATGGGCCCGGCAGATGAGTTGCTGAAACGCTGCCGCCTGGAAAGAAGGAGAGAGCTGTTCATGGAATGCGGGCACCGTTGGTTCGACCTCCGCAGGTACGGAATGCCGGCTATAAAGCATACTTATATGCCCACCAAAAACACCACGGAGATTTACGAGTTGAAGAAACGCGATCCGCAATATGTCATCCCGATCCCGTTGGAGGTGTTGGAAAAGAACAGGGGGCTCGGTCAGAATGAAACGATCGGTACCCGGCGAATGCCCATTTAATCAGTTGCAAACAACAAACATTACCATGCAGAAATATACATCCATAAAAACCATACTCGGGCTGTTGCTGTTGTTGTGCGGCCTGTATGCCTGCAAAAAGGAAGCGGCGCTGCAGCCTGCGCCTAATCCGCCTTTTTTCACCCTTCCGCAGGGCAATCAGCCGTATGATGATACCATACTCGCCTTCCGGGATAAATACCAGTCCTACATCCTGTATAAATTCAGCAGGTATGATATTGCCTACGAGGTGATATCTACCCTGCGGGTGGATGCAAAGCCGGCCAACCCGGCTTATATTGATACGACGCTGCAACTCTTCAACTCCGTACTCATAAAGTATTACCCGGAAACATTCCTGCAAAAGACAATGCCCTATAAAATATTGCTGGCTGCCTCCATTGATACCAATAATGCGGGTTTGCCCGGTACGGAAAAACTGTTGTATCCCTCCATCACTGGTACGTTTGCCAGTTCCACCACGCTGGCCATCGGCTGGGCGGACAGTAATTTCCTGAAGAAGCAATACCCCCGCAGGACGCTCCGGGAGTGGCTTACCTACGCCTACATCAAGCATGCGGTATTGAGCGGCGCCATGAAGATACCGGATGAATTTGTAAAGCTGGCGCCGCCATACTATAAAGAAGCTACCAGTACGCCTGGCGCTAATGGCCTTATAGGAACGACTTCCCTGGTATTTGACCTCAGTATTTACTGGGACTTTAGCATGTATGCGTGTTACATTGCAAGCAGGCCGCGCACGGAATTGGAAAGCACCATCCTGCGGCCGGGCTACGATACCAAAGGCCTGATCCGCCAAAAGTATGAAGTGGTTTGTAACTTCTTCCGGAATGAATACGGGATAGACTTACAGGCCATTGGCGACCAGCCATAACCCGCGTTGGCATCCCCCCGGAAATTATTAAAAAAATAACCGGGGGGATTCACCCTTTTCAGGAAGATGATTGCCTTTATAATAACTAATACCGTTAAAATAATGAGAGCAATTAGTCTATCTCTGATGATGATGCTTGGCTGGAACAGTATGTATGCCACAGGGCCTGCGGCGCCGGCAAAATTACAATTGCAGGTGACCGCTAAGCGGACTTTTGGAGGCCTCGTGCGGGTGGGCTACATGGGAGGTAAAGCAATGGATGAATTTAAAGAAGATGGATTCCTGTTGTCTGCCAATACACCCACTGCTGCGTTTAATAAAACCATTCCCGGCGCTACCCAAATCATTTCAGTGAGTGAAACGGCGGTGCTGGTGGAAGCCGGGGAAACGGTGGATATGGCGCTGACGTTGAAGGATAATTTTGCGGCCCTGCCTGCAGGCCCGTTCAGCGCCCGCTGGACCGGTAAACATGCTGCAAGGCATGCGCTGTTATATAGGATTGATAGTATTTACCAGGGGGGAGATATAAAAACCGCCGCCTCTACCCAGCAGCTGGACGGCGTTATTGCCGGCTGCGAAAAAGCCGTGGCCACGCTGCTGGCGGAAGCCAACATAACGGGTTCGACTGCACGAAAACTCGTGGACTTCTATGAAGATAAAGCCCGCATCCAGTTAAAATATCGATTTGCAGAAGCGCATCCTGATTTAAAAACTACTCCCGGCTTCGGCGATTGGTACCTGCAGGGCTTTAACATCGGCGATGCCGCCATCCCTGCGGTGGGCAGCGAAAGCCTCACCCGGGAAATCGTATTGTACTGGTGGGCGGGCCGTAAGTTGCAGGACTCCACCCTTACGACTGTTAACCAGGTAACAGAGTTATTGAGCCAGTGTAAATCCAATGTATTAAGCGGAAAAGTTACATCCAACTGGTTCCTGGTGGAAGGCCGTAACAGGGGCTTCTTCCCGGAAATGAAAACAATCAGCGCCCTTGCGAAAGCCACGCTCCGGCCGGGCAGCATCGGCGCAAAAACATGCGACTCGCTCTACCAGGCGTATGCCCAGCTGGAAGCTGGTTTGCCTGCTTATAACTTCGCGTTGAAAAATGAAAACGGCGATATCGTGCGCCTCTCTGACTTCAGGGGTAAGGTAGTGATTATCGACATCTGGGCCATGTGGTGCCATGGCTGCGTGGAAGGCCTGCCGTTATTCCGCAAGATCGCGGATTCCTATAAGGACAAAAATGATATTGTATTCCTGACCATCTGCTGGGAAGCGCCCGATTCAGAAACCCAGGAAGAGTGGAAGCGCTTCAGCGTAAGGAAAAATATCAACGGGGTGAATAACCTCTTCCTGTCTGCCGACAGGTCGGACCCGAAGGCGCAGGAATTCATGCTCCGTTACTGCCTCACTTCCATTACCCGCTGGGTGGCCATTGATCCGAAAGGCAATTTCATCGATGCGCACCTGAAATATTCAAAAGATGAAAATTTTGAACGCCTCATTGCGAACTGCTATAAAATGAGAGATTAATCCTCCTCCGTCATTCTAAACGAATTATTTTGAACCATTTTTTTCCAAAGCTGCTGTTGGTGGCGTGTTTGCTTGCCGGCGCGGAGAGCGGTGCGCAGGTAAGGAAAGACAGCAGCGTAAGCGCGCGGGAAGCGTTCTATGCCGTCAACCTGCCGCCGGCCAATGCACAGCGCACGGCTGACGGCAGGCCCGGGCCGGGCTACTGGCAAAACCGCGCCGATTATGAGATACGCGTGAGCTTTGATACGGCCTCCCGCCGCGTTAGCGGAAAGGTGAATATTACCTACCGGAACAACAGTCCGCTAACGCTGGATTACATCTGGCTTACTGTTATGCAAAACCGTTTCAAACGGGATTCCCGCGCGTCGGTTACCACGCCGGTAAAGGGCGTCCGCTTTGGCGTGCAGGAATTTACGGAAGGCTGTAACATCCACGCCATCACCCTGGCAGGGGGGAAGCCCGCCGCTTTTGAAACGACGGATACCTACGTGAAAGTGCTGCTGCCGGAGCCCCTGGCGCCTGGCCGGCAGGTACAACTGAGCGTGGCCTATGATTTTGTGTTGCCCCTCGATGGGTCCGACTATATGGGCGTGTTGTCTGCCGCAAGCGGGAAGGTGTACCAGTTTGGGGGCATGTTCCCGCGGGTATGCGTGTACGATGACCTGCAGGGGTGGAACGTGTTCAACGCCGGCTACTATGTAGAGCCGGGCCGCCTGGATATGTACTGCACCTTGCCTGCCAATATGATCATGCAGGGTACAGGGCAGCTGATGAACCCCCGGGAAGTCTTATCCCCGGCTATCTTGCAGCGCTATGAGGCCGCGTGGAAAAGCGATACCGCCGTCCATGTGCTAACCGGCGCGGACCAGCTAACGCCTACGGGTACACGTACCTGGCATTTCGGGGCTGACAATGCCGGGGACGGCCTCTGGGCCGTATCCTCCGCCTTCCTCTGGGATGCGGTGAAGGTAACGCTGCCGGGTACACGTAGCGCGCTGGCCATGGCCTTGTACCCGGTGGAAAGTCATAAGGACTGGCGGGGCATTGCCGCGGAGATGAAGCGCATACTGGAATCCTACTCCGGCTTCCTGGAGCCTTATCCTTACCCTACCTGTGTAAATATTGGCGGCGGCATTACGGGCGTGGGCGGCCCCGGCGTGTCCGTAATCAACTACCAGCAAAGCTTTGGCAGCAACAGCGTATGGACGAAAACCAACCATGAACTGGGGCACAACTGGTTCAATATGATGGTGGCAGCTGATAGTCGCCATGGCTGGATGTGCGAAGGGCTGAACACCTATATCAACCTCGTGAACAGCGAAAAGCTGAACGGCCAGCCGAATTTTGAATACGGCGCAGGGCTGAAATATATGTCCGAATATCCTCCGTTGCCTCCCCTGCAAACGCCTGCGGCCGCCGTCAGCGTGAATGAAATGGCCATGCATATGTACATGAAGCCGGCCATGGCGCTGACGTTACTGCGCAATGTGGTCATAGGGAAGGAGCGGTTTGACAAGGCCTTCAACGAATTCGTACATCACTGGAAGTTCAGGCATCCTTCTCCCAATGATTTTTTACGCGCCCTGCAAAGCGCCACCGGAGAGGATCTCAGCTGGTGGTGGAACAGCTGGTTTTTGCATGACTGGCGTGCAGACGTTGCCGTTACTGACGTGGCCTACGTGAAGAACAATCCCGCCAACGGCGTGTACATCACGCTGGAAAACCGGGGGCAGATGCCGGCGCCGGTGATTGTGGAAGTGCGGGAGTTTAACGGGAAAGTGTCCCGGCAGACGTTGCCGGTGCAACTCTGGCAACAGCAAAAGACGCACGTATTCCATTACCCGTCCACCTCCCCGGTGACGGCCGTGATCCTGGATCCGGAGGGAGTAGTGCCGGACAGCCAGCGGGCAAACAATACCTGGACAGGCAGCGGGGCCAAAGGCCTGGCGCCGGCAGGGCTTACGGCAGCCCAGGTGATAGACGCTTACCTGGCCGCCATAGGAGGGAAGGAGCAGGTAAAGCAACTCCGGCATGCAGCGATGCGCTATACCACTGCCGATACCGCAGCGCTCACCTTTGCGCGGCAATGGACCCCGGATAGTTCGCACCTGAGTTTGCAGATGGAGGCCTTGCATACGGAATTATCCTCGCTACGGGCGTCGCCGGAAAGGATACAGTTATCTGTTTATGGGGCCAATAGATTTTTCCCTGCGGGAGATGCAAAGGCTTTGTGGCTAAGCGCCGCGTTGATTCCTGAATTGCACTTTTTTGATGCCGGGTTCAAAACGGTCCTCCTGCCGGAAACGTTGCATATAAACGGGATGGAGACCTACGTGATACAGGTGGAAACACCGCAGGGGGAGCGCTGGCAGTATTACTATGACGTAGCAGGCGGTTTGAAGGTCATGGAAAAACCTGGCCATGGCATATCGCCTCAGCAACTCTTTTACAGTCATCTCGAATTCGCCGGGTACCAGTTTTGCGAAGGTATCAAATTGCCAACAGTGCTACAGTTTGGTATTCCCGGGGACGGGCAGGTACAGCTGCAGTTGAGGCAGATCTCTCTACAAAAAAAATATTTATGACTCTTTTAAAACCAAAAGCTATGAATAGAATTTTCCTGGGTATTGCGTTGATGGCGGCCACCTCGGCCAGCGCGCAGCAGAAGCTGGAACTGGATGTAAAGATTAAGGGCCTGATAAACGGGGATACGGTGAAGTTATGGGGGCCGTTGACCAACACCATTGATACGGCCTATGTGAAAGATGATCATTTTCATTTTTCGGTGGATATGAGCAAGGGCGGTTCCACTTATATTTTGCAGGTGGGTAGCCGCGGCCTGGAAACCGAGGGCACCTTCCTCTACCTGGAAGCCGGCACGATGAACATCACCGGTAACGGCCCGTATTTCAAGAATGCCACCTATACCGGTAGTCCGTTTGTAGCGGATTGGATGGACATCAATAACACGGTTTTAAAAGACGACTCGTTATACCTGCTCAAAGATGCCGCGGAACAGCGCATGGCAGCCGCTTCCCAGATAGGCGACCAGGAAGCAAAGGATGAGGCTTATGCGGAATACCGCCGTTTACAGCAGCAGGAGCTGGAAGCCAGCCTGGCCTGGCTGCGTAAACATCCCAATGCGGGCGCAGGGTCCTATTTAATCAATGCCTACCTGGCGCCGGCTATGCCCAAAAAGGATTTGATTGATTTTATCCAGACCCTGGGTCCGAACGTGCGTAACACCTATACGGTATCGAAAATGCTGACGGGGGAAATCGGGGGCGCTGGTAAAATGGCGGGTTTGCTCAACCAACCTGCGCCAGGCTTCCGGCTGAATAACGCTGCCGGCAAGCCGGTGACCCTGGCTGATTTCAAAGGGAAGTACGTATTGCTGGACTTCTGGGCCAGCTGGTGTCAGCCCTGCAGGGATCAGATACCCGAACTGACGGCCATGTACAAGCAGTACAAGCACAAGGGGCTGGAAATACTGTCGGTTTCCCTGGACGATAAAAAAGAAAAGTGGCTGAAGGCGCTGGAAGAGGAGCAGATGCCCTGGCCGCAGGTGTCAGACCTGAAAGGGGCCACCGGCGAGGTGCCGGCCCGGTATGGCGTATTGGCGATCCCGGCGTGCTTCCTCCTGGATCCTTCCGGCAATGTGATCATGCTGGGAGCCCGTGGGGAGCGTTTGAAAGAGAAGCTGTCCGAATTGCTGCGATAATCCATGATCCCTATATACTCATAAGCAGATAGCTGCCGGCCTGGAGGGCCGGCTTTTTTTTGCGCCACCGGCCTTGGCTATACGAATAAATAATATTTTTATCCAGTAAGTTTTTTTTATATAGTTTTGTCCAGGTTTTTCATAAACGATAGTAAATCTGATCCCATACCAATCTAAATCGTATTATGCCTCTTGATCCTTATTTAGGGGAGATTCTAATTGTAGCATTCAACTTTGCTCCAAAAGGCTGGGCTATGTGTAATGGCCAGTTCCTCCCGATCAACCAGAACCAGGCGTTGTTTTCAATTTTAGGCACCACTTATGGCGGTAATGGCCAAACCAACTTTGCGTTACCGGATTTCCGCGGCCGTATTCCAGCACACTGGGGCGGCAACGGCATTTTATGTGGGTCGAAACCGGGTAGTACTACCGGTAAGGTTACGCTGGGGAATTTGCCGGCACATACGCACGTGGTGAACAGCCAGGTGCGGATGCCCGTGGCTGCACAGGGCACGACTACAACCCTGGAGAATGCCTATCCCGCGCCGGATAACACCAACCGTTTCCGCGCGGAGAAAGATGAACGCATGGCAGTACTGCCGGTATCGGCGCTGACGGCAGGACCGGTAATGAGCAGCGCTACAGGCGGTAATACACAATCGGGTACGACGGATCCTTATCCAAACATGATGCCCTACCTCGTCTTAAATTTCATTATTGCACTTCAGGGTGTATTCCCATCTGAAACTTAATTGTAAAAGTTATGGCACTTGATCCATTTGTAGCAGAGGTAATCCTGTTTGCCGGAAACTTTGCCCCCAAAGGGTATGCCCTTTGCAACGGACAGCTTTTACCGATTTCCCAAAATACAGCCTTGTTTTCCTTACTTGGCACCTATTATGGCGGAGACGGAAAGTCAACCTTTGCCTTGCCTAATTTACAAGGCGCTGTGCCTATCGGCATGGGTTACGGGCAGGGTCTAACTCAACGGGAGCTGGGGCAAACAGGCGGTAGTCAATACTATACCCTCATTCCATCGGAAATACCGGCGCACATACATACGCTTCCGGCAACGGAAATGAGATTGCCGGCAGGTACAGGCGCTACTACCGGCACACCGGTCGGAAATTATCACGGCGTGGCGTCATCGGCAAACCTGTATGGTACGCCGGGCAATAACACTTTCATGGAGGTGGATACGGAGTTGTACCTGGATCCGACAGGCAGTAATCTGCCATTGGATAATTTCCAGCCTACCCTGGGTATCACATTTTGTATTGCGCTTCAGGGTGTTTTCCCGGCGAGACCGTAAACGCAAAAACTATTAGTAGCTAAGTAAAGCATAAAGATCATGGGTCAACCATATATTGGAGAAATAAGAATCTTTGCCGGTAACTTTCCCCCGGTAGGCTGGGCTTTCTGCAACGGGCAGGAATTATCCGTAGCGGAGAACTCAGAATTATTTGCCCTCATTGGCACCACCTACGGCGGCAATGGCCAGGATACCTTCGCTTTGCCAGACCTCCAGGGCCGTGTGCCCCTGCATATGGGAACGAACGGGGGCGACACTTATTTGCTGGGCGAAAAGGGAGGGCTGGAAAACTATACCCTGTCCACCCGGCAGATACCATCGCATCAGCATGTACTTGCAGGCAATGTTTTTATGCCGGCTTATGGGGAGAACCCTGCGAATAATAATCAGCCGGCCTCAAAGTACGCCGCCATTACGCCGGCTATACAGCAATATACGCCCAACAAGGATGCGGCGGCAAAGTCGGCCCCGTTGGACGTAAAAGGAGATTTGCAGGGCGCAGGCACCATGATGGAAGTGACTCCCGCCGGAGGTTCACAGCCTTTTGATATCATGCAGCCTTTCCAGGTACTGAATTTTATTATTTCGCTGTACGGCGTATATCCCAGCCAGAACTAATCAACCATAGAAGGGCTGATTTTATAATGACCAAAACCTAGCATGTCAGTTAAATGAAATTAGGATTATTACTGCCCCGCTCATCGTTCCAGCCCTTGCTGCAGCATGATTTGCTGGGTGGATGTAAAGCATTTATCGATAGTCGCCAGCTCCCGGTGACCCTGGTAACGGCCAACATTGGCTTCGGTACCGATCCGGCGGCAGTACTGGCTGCTGCGGAAAAAATGCTGATGGAAGACGGTGTGGACGTGCTGGGTATCTACGCCGACCAGGAAACATTGCAACAGGTAGCAAATTTTGCCAGGGCGGTGAATAAGCTGGTCATACTGATTCACCCGGGGGCCAGGTATTTCCACGATTGGGAACCCCATAGCCACCTGATCTCTCATACGCTGCATCACAGTCTTTGTTGCCGGTTTACCGCTGAAATGGCGGCTGATCAGGCGGGAGAGGCGGCATACGCCACTTCGTTTTTTGATTGTGGCTTCCCCGCAGGCCATGCCCTCACGCAGTTTTATGCTGACAAGGGCGGGCAGGTACAATTTAATTTTATCAGTAAATATAAACGCGATGAATTCACCATCGCACCTTTGGCGGACTTCCTCCGGCAGCAGCCGGCGGTGAAATCCGTTTTATCCCTGTACAATGGCGACCTGGCGTATTATTTCCTGCGCCAGCTCCAGGAAGCCGGCCTTCCGGACCTGCAGCTATTTGCCGGCCCGATGGTATTTGAGCCCTCGCCCGCTACGGAGTTTGGGCCGCTGCCGCAGTTATCGTACAGCCTTCAGGGTTATTTGCCCTGGGCAGCTGGTATCGACACGCCGGCCAACAGGGAATTTGTGGCTACCTGCACGGCGGCCCTCAAACGGCCGGTGAACAGCGCCGCGTTGCACGGATGGACCACCGCCCAACTGGCAGCGTATATGCTGGAAGGAGCGGCGCAGCACGGGTTTGCGGCAAACGGCATTTTGGAAAGCCTGCCTGCCCTTGCCCTGGAAAGTCCGCGCGGAACGCTCCGCTTTGACGCAGAAAGCCACCATACGCTGGCGCCCATATGGCATGCTGCCACGGACGCCGCGTTTAACATTACCGTAAATGGCAACATCCCGGACATTGCAACGCCATGGCGGGAGTTGAGAGCAGCAGTGAAGGGAATTGTGACAGCGCACTGGATAAATACCTATCCCTGCGCCTGACCGTTGTCAGCAACAAACTCCAAAAGAAGATTTTTTTATCCCGATATACTTCCATCGATAGTATGAAGCGAGCTATACCTAAGGTTTTTATAACCTTCCTCCTCATTTGCTGCGCCTTGTTTACACAAGGCCAGATCACCCCAGGCGACTTGGTTTTTACGGGTTATAATTCCTATGATGACGATATTGACGGGAGTACCCGGAACGACGTATTCTCTTTCGTGCTGTTGAAGAACTGCCCCGCCAATACCGTGATCTATTTCACGGACCTGGGCCGGACGTCCTCCGGCTTTCAGTCGCTTAACTGCGGCGCCGGCGATGGTTCCAACACCGATGGCGTCATCCGGTGGACGGCGCCCGCAGGCGGCCTGCTAGCAGGCAAACAGGTGGTGATCAAGTGTAAATATAACCCGGCAGCAGTGGCTGCCGCCATGGGTACCATCACCCCAATTACGCCAACTAAAAACAGCGCCTCCGCCACTCAGAAAGAATACATCAGCCTGGGCCTGGCCGGCGATCAGCTGTTTGCCTATACTACCAGCGATGCCAACGGCAA
>Ga0164243_10012100_pt1 | contig 12260 bp, 9 predicted proteins | sample OricompcompostOP_FD_108781 | JGI IMG/M metagenome (GOLD analysis project Ga0164243, IMG submission 108781) | Organic Plus compost microbial communities from Emeryville, California, USA - Original compost - Organic plus compost (OP) | ecosystem: Engineered > Solid waste > Mixed feedstock >...
CTCGATCGCTTCCTGCGCCGAGGCGAGGCCATCCTCGAACGAATCGCCATCCGTGTAGAAGTCGATCACGATCGCGAGATCGCTGTTCCGCGGGAAGTACACCCACATCGCCTCGATCAGATCATCTCCGTTGCTGATGACCACGGTCGCTTCACGGCGAGAGGTGTCGGAATAGAGCACCTCGTACGGTGCGTCACCGTCGGTCTCCAGGAAGTCGTCCGACGTCCAGTAGTCCACCACCGAGTCGATCGTCTGGTCATCCGCCGGGAAGATCCGGATGTCCGCGACTGCGTACAGGGACGAACCCGCAGCGGCCAGTTCGAGCGTGTCCAGCTCCGCGTTCTCATCGCTGGTCAGCGGATCATCAGTGAAGGTGCTGATCTCCCAGTCATCGGTCCAGGTGATCGCCGTATCGAACTGCGGGCTCTGATACTCGCCCTCATCCACGAGACCGAGGTCCTCGAGATCCGCGTCCGACTCGGGTGTCGTGTCCTCATCGACGTCAGGATCGTCCTCGTCCTCATCAAGCTTCTTGTCGTCGTCATCGTTCACCACGACATCGTCATCCACCTCTTCGGTGGCTTCCTCCGTCGGCGTCGCGTCGTCATCGTCGACGCGGCCGTCACCGGACTCGTGGTCGTCGAGCAGATCCTGAAGGTCGTTCGCATCCTCGTCCGGGAAGATCGCGTCACCGTTGATGGCGACGTTCTCCTGCGCATCCTCGAGGGTGTCGGCGAAATCGTCGGATTCCGCGATCAGCAGCGATGCCACGATCGCGTCCGAGGTTACATCCGCCCGCAGGTAGATGCCGAAGTCGGTGCCGGCATCGGACGCCTCGGCCAGCACGTAGCCGTCGCGGCGCCCCGCGTCCTGATCAATCACCTCGAAGTCATCGAGGATGTCGCTCACCGATCCGACCCACTGATCGATCGTGGCCTCGAGATCGTTGTCCGGATCGATGTAGATCAGCTGGACGGACGCGCTGTCGCTATCCAGATAGACGATTTCGTTCGTCGCGTTCACGCCGGAACCACTGGTGTTCAGCTCCCAGTCGCCGTCCCACGTGACCTCGTCCCCGGTGAGCTCGACCTCATAGGCCGCGTCCGTCGACGACTGGGCCATGGCACCCCGAACCGTTGCCGGAAGCACCACCATCATCGCCAGCATGAGGGCCATGCCAGCGCGAAGTGCCAATACCATCTGCCGCATCACACACTCCCTCTCTTCCGACTGCTCCCGATCGGCCTTCCGATCACGATCCGACCGACGCGATGCCCTTCTTCGGCGAATGAGTTTCCTCGTGAGTCGTCGCGCGGTCGCGATGTCAGCGCTCGTTCTGTAGATGTCCCGAACGTCCTCATGATGACGTCCGCACTGGCGCTACGGTTCCAACCCGATACCTGCTACACAACACGACCCCACCGAACGCGTTCGGTGGGGACGTGCGCACGAATACAGGAAGATCGCCTACAGCTCGTTGGCGAGATCATCCGCATCGACAAGCCCGCCGACCGGCTCACCGGCGACCTCGATCGTCGATTGCAGGAGATCGAGCGTCGTGTCCGCCACGTCGACCGGCGTCACGACCCGAATCAGCACGAGCACATCGCCACCACGCAGGGTGATGGCGACGCCGAACGTCACGGCCTCGCCGAGCGTCTCGTCGTCCGCGATCCAGACGGCATTCGCCTCGTCACGGCGCGAGTCCGACAGGAGCAGATCCCCATTGGTGGCATCGGCGAAGGAGCCAAGCAGCTCCTCGAGCGCGTCGGCATCGATGCCTTCACCGTCGACCCCGAGCACCGAGACGATCGCATAGGTATCGTCGCTCGTGCCCAACACGATCGAGTCCGTCAGCTCATCCACCTCGGAGACCGCGTCCACGACCTCCCAGTCGTCGGACCAGGTGATCTCGGTACCGAACTGCGGGCTCTCGAAGAGCCCCGCTTCGATCACGCCTGCGTCCGCGAAGTCACCCGTCGCGACGGTGTTGTCATCGTCATCGCCGTTTCCGCGCGTCGACGTGCCCCCACCGATGGCATCCGCGAAGTCATCAGCATCGATCAGCGCCGCAAGCGGATCGCCTTCGACCGTGACGCCATCCTGAATTGCCGCCAGCACGTCTTCCGCATCATCAACCGTCATCACGAACTGCGCGACCATCACGACATCGCCGCCGTCGTAGACACGCCCGACGACCACGTCCACGAGCTCGCCGAGTTCGTCATCCTCACTCAGGAAGACGGCGTTCGCTTCGTCATCGTTCACATCCGCGAAAAGCTGCTCGTAGCCATCCTCCGCGGTCAGCGCACTCTCGGACACGTACGCATACACACTCTCGATCGAGGCAGTACTGGAGGGCTCGAAGAACTGGATGCTGGAGAATCCGTTCAGCCCCACGCTCGAGAGCGCCAGGATGTCGGTACCGCTCGCCGTGTCACTCTCGCCGCTCGAGACGGTCCAGTCGGAGGACCACTCGACCTCGAGATCGAACTGCGGGCTCTGATAGAACCCGTCCTCCACGACACCGATGTCCTCGAAATCGGAGACGTCCTGCTCGTCACCCCCATCATCGACCGGCGTTTCGTCAGCCTCCTCGGTCTCGACCGGCTCCTCCGTGGGTGCCGGCTCCTCGGTCGGTACCGGCGTCTCGACATCATCCGCGTCATCGCCGGAATCATCCGCCGACAGCGTCGGGCTTCCGTCGAGCGCCGCCTGCAGCCCACTCCCCTGAATGCCCGGGAGGATCGGCGAGCCGTCGATGCTGATGCCCGCCTGCGCCGTGTCGACGCCCTGCGCGAAGAACGCCGCGCTGCCGATCACCATCGTGATCTGGATGTCGGACGAGCGCTCGATGAACAGCGTGAAGGTCGCCAGTTCCACCCCGCTCACCAGCAGCTTGTCGAGCGAATACGACACGTTGTTGTACGCGCCGCGATCGACCTCGACCGAGTCATCCGCGACATCCAGCAGCGACGCGATCAGCTGATCGCGCGCCGAATCCATGTTCATGCCGAGCGGACCGTACGAGAAGAGGACGGAGGCGTAGTCGCTCTCCAGTGAAATCACCTCGCTCGACGCCTCATCGGACGAATTGTCGGCGACGTAGGTCCATCCGTTCGTCCACGTGTAACGCTCACCCGATGCCGTCGACACATAGGTCGAATCGTCGATGAGGCCCGTCCCCTATGCCGCCGTCGACGGTACGAGCACCGCCATCCCGGATACGAGCACGAGCAACAACGACATGAGTGAGCGGATCAGGGTTCCTGGTGCGATCGCCATACCAACCTCTCTGTTCCGACGGAAGCGTCCGTCCCTCTGGTCCCGATCGTGAGGTCGGGTTCGGATCATTCACAGACAAGACGATCTCCCATGTCGAAACGTTCCCATCCAGATACATCTGCCGCACATCGGAAGGTCATGCCCGCATCGACCGTCGACCGGCACACGACAAGCAGCGGAAGTCCGCATAGAATGCGACGAACGTTCCGAGGGACCATCTCTGGTGTGCGCCCTCCCCTATTCGCCTGATCATCTGGAAGGACCCCACCGTGGCGGTGCAACGCCCCTTCGACGATTTCCTCGCGGCGCGCGTGCGCGACGCCGCTCCCTCACCGACGATCGCCGTGTCGGACAAGGCGCGCCAGCTCAAGGCGCAGGGCATCGACGTCATCGATCTCGGTGGCGGCGATCCCGACTTCATCACGCCGCAGCACATCCGCGAGGCCGCGATTGCGGCGATGAACGCGGGCGACACGCATTATGTCGCGAGCACCGGCACGCCCGCCCTCCGCAACGCGATCGCAACCAAGCTCCGCAACGACAACGGCCTCGACGCCGATCCGAACGGCGGCATCCTCGTGACGCCCGGTGGCAAGGCCGCGCTGTTCGAGGCCGCACTCGCGCTGGTCGAGCCAGGCACGGACATCATGCTGCTCGAACCGGCATGGGTCTCCTACGCCTCGATGATCGAGCTGGCCGGTGGTCGCGCCATCCACGTCGCGCTTGATCCGGACACGAACTTCACGATCACGCGTGACGTCCTCGACGCCCACGCCACCCCGCAGACGCGCGGCATCTTCCTGAACTCGCCGAACAACCCGACCGGTCGCGTCATCACCGACGACGAGCTGGAGGCGGTCGCCGGCTTCGCACGCGACTACGATCTCCTCGTCTGGACCGACGAGATGTACGAGAAGATCATCTTCGGCGACCACGTCCACCGCAGCATCGCGACGCTCCCCGGGATGGCCGAGCGGACCCTCACGTTCAACGGCTTCTCGAAGGCCTACGCGATGACCGGCTGGCGTCTCGGCTACGTCGCCGGTCCGCCCGCGCTGATCGGGCAGATCGCGAAGGTCCACAGCCATGCCGTCACCTGCGCGACGTCGTTTGCGCAGGCAGCGGGCGTCGTCGCGCTGGAAGGCGATCAGGCGTTCATCGGCGAGATGGTGAGCGCGTGGGATCGTCGTCGCCAGCTCGTGACGAACGGACTCAACGCCATCGCCGGACTCCGGGTCCCACCGATCGAGGGGGCGTTCTACGCCTTCATCGATGGCCGCGAGACCGGTCTCGACGACGTGACGCTCGCCGCGAAGATCCTCGACGAGGCGCACGTCGCCGTCGTGCCGGGGTCCGCGTTCGGTGAGGCCGGGCGCGGGCACATCCGCATCTCGTTCGCCACCAGCGACGAGGCACTGCAAGGCGCGGTCGATCGGATTGCGGGGATCCTCGGGAATCGGTAACATCAGGAGAGACAAACGCGCAGCGAGCGTGTGAGACGAATCCGGAGAAGGGCGCCAACAGGATGAGTGCGGAAAAGCGACTGATCGAGCTGGGAATCGACCTGCCGAAGCCGGTGTCGCCGGCGGCCAACTACGTCCGTTTCCAGCAGACGGGCAATCTCCTCTACATCAGCGGCACTGGTCCCGCCGATGATGTCAAGCGCGGCAAGCTCGGTGGGGAGCTCACCGTCGGCGATGGCTACGCCGCTGCCCGCAGTGTCGGTCTCCAGATCCTCGCCACCGCGAAGGAGGCGCTCGGGTCGCTCGATCGCATCACGAAGACGGTCAAGGTGCTCGGCATGGTGAACAGCACCCCGGACTTCGGCGATCATCCGAAGGTCATCAACGGCTGCTCCGATCTTCTCGTCGAGGTGCTCGGCGAAGCGGGACGCCACACGCGGTCGGCCGTCGGGTTCGTCGCGCTTCCGAACAACATTGCCGTAGAGATTGAAGCCACGTTCGAAGTAGAGTAGGCTATCGAATTCATCGTCGAAACCTGAACATCGGCGATATCGCACGCGATCACCAATGGTGGTCGCGTGTGCGTGTTCTCAATGAGGAAAGGCTGAGACATGGACACCAGGAAGACTGAAGTCACTCGTGAAGGCTTTGATCGCCTGAGCAACGAGTTGAAGGACCTCGTCGAGGTCAAGCGCCCGGAGATCATCGCCGCCGTCGCCGAAGCGCGCTCCCATGGCGACCTCCGCGAGAACGCCGCCTACGACGCCGCCCGTCAGGACCAGGCGATGATCGAGAAGCGCATCTCGGAGCTGGAGAACATGCTCCGCAATGTCTCGATCCTCGAGAATGGCGTGGTCGACAACAGTGGCATCATCAAGGTCGGCAGCGTCGTGGTCGTCGACTTCGCCGGCGAGGACGAGGAGTACACGATCGTCGGCGCGATCGAGTCGAAGCCGAGCGCCGGCCTCATCTCGAACGAGTCGCCGATCGGCCGCGCCCTGATCGGCCGCAAGGCGGGCGATCGCGTCTCGGTGGCGACACCGGGTGGCGAGACCTCGGTCGTCATCAAGAGTGTCAACTAGCACGTCGACACCCACCAGTGTGAGACAGCGACTGAGCGGATGGCGCCGACGCGTGCGCCATCCGCTTTCGTGGCTGCCGGACATCCCGGTCGAGCAGGACGACGCGCTCGCGCGCGTCTGGGAGCGCGTCACCGCGACGACATCCGTGCAGGATGGTCGTCCGCATGGCACGCCGCGCGGCACGGCCTTCGCGATGTGCTGCGTCCGCGTGCCGCTCGCGGCGCTCACTCCGGAGTTCGCGGAGCTTCGCACCCAGCTCGCCGCCCTGCCGATGGTCTGCTCGGAACCGGATGAGCTGCTGCACATCCCCATCCAGGAGCTCGGCTACCTGACGGACTCCCCACAAGCGCGCGACGAGATCAACGAGGCGCGTCTCCAGGAGTTCGCGAGTGTCGCGACGATTCCGGTCGGCGAGTATCCGCCGTTCACGATCCGGGTCGGCGGCGTCAACTCGTTCCTCGATGCGCCGTTCCTCGACATCCACGACGGTGGCTGGCTGAATCGCATCCACCGCCGGCTGCTGGATATCGCGCTCGTGCCGACGAACACGCGCTACCCGTATCTGCCGCACATCACGCTCGGCGAGTACACGGAGAACGCACCGGCGAGCGCGCTCATCGAAACGCTGCGCCCGTGGCGGGAGACAACCTTCGGCGAGTTCGCGGTGACGGACATCGAGATCTGCACGCGCCGCACGGACGATCGCGATGCTCCGTTCGACGTCCGCTACACGCTCCCCCTCGCGACGGCCACGACCGTCACGCCATTCACCAGCGCCCCGAACTCCGTTCCGTCGGCGATCAACTGAGAAGGCAGCCGCCTCACAACGACTCGTCATCCTGAGCGAAGCGCTTCGGGCACAGCCCGACCTCTGGGCGCTCCGGGCTCTGGTCCGTCTTCGGCGGATGCGCTTCGCACGGAGATTCCTCGACAAGCTCGGAATGACGACGTCTTTGCATCGTTCGTTGAGATACGAGAGGCGTCACGCACGACGCAGGGCGGACATGAGGTCCGCCCCTACGCACGTACGTATCTCGATGATCAACCAGTCCGCTACGCCTGCAGGCGCGCGATCACCGCATCCGTGAACTCCGTCGTCGAGACGTCGCCGCCCAGATCACCCGTGCGGACGCCATCCTCGATCGCCCCGCCGACCGCCTGCTCGACCGCCGTCGCCGCGTCCTCGAGGCCGAGCGACGTGCGTAGCAGCATCGCTGCGGACAGGATCATGCCGGCCGGATTGGCCTTGCCCTGCCCCGCGATGTCCGGCGCGCTGCCGTGGATCGGCTCGTAGAGCGCGACCCGCTTGCCCGACGCGTCCGCACCGGCGAGGCTCGCCGACGGCAGCAGCCCGAGCGATCCGCCAAGCACCGATGCTTCGTCCGTCAGGATGTCGCCGAACATGTTCTCCGTCACGATCACGTCGTACGTTGATGGCGACTGGATCAGCTTCATCGTCATCGAGTCGACCAGCGTGTGCTCGAATGCCACGTCCGGGAACTCCGCCGCGATCTCCGTGACGATCGAGCGCCACAACCGCGACGACGACAGCACGTTCGCCTTGTCGACGCTTGTCACCTTCTGCTTGCGTCCCTGCGCCAGCTCGAACGCGAGACGCACCACGCGCGTGATCTCGTGCTCGCGGTAGATCAGGGTGTCGATCGCGACGCGTTCGCCATTCTCGGTGTACTGCTTCGATGGCTCACCAAAGTACAGGCCACCCGTCAGCTCTCGCACGACGATCAGATCGGTGCCGAAGAGGCGGTCCTCCTTGATCGGCGAGGCCGGCGCCAACGAGGAGTGCACCTTCACCGGGCGCAGATTCGCATACAGACCGAGCGCCTTGCGGACCTTCAGGAGCCCCTGTTCCGGGCGGACATCCGCGTTCGGGTTGTCCCACTTCGGTCCGCCGACCGCCCCGAGCAGGATCGCGTCCGCGGCGCGCGCCGCCTCGACGTCCTCGTCACGCAGCGCCGTGCCGTACGTGTCGATCGCAATGCCGCCGATCAGCAGCTCGTTGAACGTGAACGTCGCGCCGAAGCGCTCACCCGCCGCGACGAGCACGCGACGCGCCTCACCCATCACTTCCGGTCCGACGCCATCACCTGCGAAGACCGCAATCGTGTAGTTCTGAGTCATCAATCTCCCCTTCATCATGTCGCGTATCGGCAAACGTGCATCATCATACGACAGCACATCATCCTGCGCCGCGACACACGAACAGCGGGCTCCCGACGATCTGCTCGCCAGGAACCCGCTGCCACCATCATCACTGTCCGCGATCGGCCACGGCCGCGCTAATCCTCGGCCCCGATCGGCACGATCTGCGGCTTGTACGACGGGCGCGTTGCCTCGTACGCCGTGATCATCTCCTCGTGCTGGAGCGTCAACCCGATATCGTCGAGGCCGTTGATCAGCCGATGCTGCGTGAACGAGTCAAGCGGGAACGACGTCGTCATGCCGAGCGACGGCACGGATACCGTGCGCGTGTCGACATCAACCACGACCTCGAGGAACGGATGTTCCGCCGCCGCCTCGAGCAGCTCCGCGCCGAACTCCGGATCGACCTCGACCGGCACGAGCCCCGCCTTGGTCGCATTGTTCTTGAAGATGTCGCCGAACTTCGGGGAGATCACCGCCTCGAACCCGTAGTCCATCAGCGCCCACACGGCATGCTCGCGCGAGGATCCCGTGCCGAAATTCGGCCCGGCGATGAGGATCTTGCCCCCCTCGAACTCCGGTCGGTTCAGCACGAAGCCCGGCTCCGATTCGCGCCAGGCAGCGAAGAGTCCCTCACCGAACCCGGTGCGCTCGACGCGCTTCAGGTACACCGCCGGGATGATCTGGTCGGTATCGACATCACTGCGATCCAGCGGGACGATGCGTCCCTCGATCTTGTTGACTGGCTTCATGTCGTCCTCCCTACAGATCGTTCGGCATGGCGAAGTGCCCGGCGATCGCCGTCGCGGCGGCCACCTGCGGCGACACCAGATGCGTGCGCCCGCCCTTGCCCTGACGTCCCTCGAAGTTGCGATTGCTCGTCGAGGCGCAGCGGTCACCCGGCTTCAGCTGATCCGGATTCATGCCGAGGCACATCGAGCATCCGGCGGATCGCCACTCGAAGCCGGCCTCCTGGAAGATGCGATCGAGGCCCTCCTGCTCCGCCTGCGCCTTCACGCGCATCGAGCCCGGAACCACCATGCCCCGCACCTTCGGCGAGATGGTGCGCCCCTCGACGATCTTCGCGGCAGCACGCAGATCCTCGATGCGGCTGTTCGTGCACGAGCCGATGAACACCGTGTTCACGTTGATGTCGCGAATGCGCGTGCCTGCATCGAGGTTCATGTAGCGCAGAGCACGCTCGGCAGCATCGCGCTCGAGCTGCGTCTCGAAGCGCTTCGGATCCGGCACGACGTCGTCGATGCCGATGACCTGCCCCGGATTCGTGCCCCACGAGACGTGCGGCGTGATCGCGTTGCCGTCGAGGATGATCTCGCTGTCGTAGGTGGCTCCCTCGTCCGTGACGAGCTGCTTCCAGTCCTCGACCGCGCGATCCCAGTCCTCGCCCTTCGGCGCGAACGGGCGCCCCTTGATGTAGGCAAACGTGGTCTCGTCCGGCGCGATCATGCCAGCCTTGGCCCCGCCCTCGATCGACATGTTGCAGATCGTCATGCGCCCCTCCATCGAGAGGTTGCGGATGACTTCGCCACGATACTCCACGATCGAGCCCGCACCACCGCCAGTCCCGATCTTGCCGATGATCGCGAGGATCACGTCCTTCGCGGTCACGCCCGGCTGCAGCGTGCCATCGATGGTGATCGCCATCGTCTTCGGCTTGTTCTGCGGAAGCGTCTGCGTCGCGAGGACGTGCTCGACCTCACTCGTGCCGATGCCGAACGCCAGCGCACCGAACGCGCCGTGCGTCGACGTGTGACTGTCCCCGCAGACGATCGTCATGCCCGGCTGGGTGACCCCCATCTCCGGACCGATCACGTGCACGATACCCTGCCCCGGATCGCCCATCGGATGCAGGCGAATGCCGAACTCGGCGCAGTTTTCGGAGAGCTTGCGCACCTGCGTCGCGGAGATCGGATCGGCGATCGGGAGCCCGATGCCGATCGTCGGCACGTTATGATCGGCGGTCGCGAGCGTCAGATCGGGTCGCCGAACGGGACGTCCCGCCAGGCGAAGCCCGTCAAATGCCTGGGGCGACGTCACCTCGTGCACGAGGTGCAGGTCGATGTACAGAAGGTCCGGTTCGCCTTCTGCGGATCGCACGACGTGCCGCTCCCATACCTTCTCTGCCAGTGTCTTTGGCGCGGTCACCTCTGATACCTCCGATTGATCGCGTATGCGCTCCGTGCGCAAGCTCCCGTCGGACGAGGTCCGGTCGGGAGCAGGAAACCAGGTCTCATGCGCACCACCATCCGGGTCACCCCTTCATGGATCGGTGGCAGGGACGCGCGCGACAGACCGTCGCGCGCGTTGCAGATCGGCGGGTTACGCCGGCTTGTGTCCCGTCAGGACGGTCAGCTCGAAGAGCTTGAAGACGCAATCCACGTCCTCGAACCCATCGGCGCGCAGCCATTCCAGCTGCGTCTCGACCGGAGCCAGGATGTTGACATCCTTGTCCTGTCGCGCCTTGTACGACGTCACGATCTCTTCGCGCGTCTCCGGCGATGCCTGCTGACGGACGATCCCCTCGATCATGAGGCGATCGAACGCCTCCTGCAGGGTGTCGGACGCCGACTTGACGTGCTCGATGTTGATGAACACGCCACCCGGACGCAGGAACTCGAACGCCTTCTGATAGATCACCTGCTTGCGTTCATCCGACACATGGTGGATGGCAAAGCGCGAGATCACCAGATCGTACGGTCCGCTGCGCTGCACCGTGTCGAACCAGTCGTCCTCGCGGAGGTCCCCCTCCACGAACTCGACCGGGAACGGCGCGTCCTTGAAGTGCTCGCGCGCCTCGTCCAGCATCGGCGTCGAGAAGTCGACGAGCACGGCATGCTTCACAGCATGACGCGTCAGGATGTTCGCCGTGGCAAACCCGTCGCCGGAACCGAGATCGAGCACGCGCTCGACATTCAGCTCGTGAATCGCGAGGACGCGATGGACCACGTCGAGCTGCTGCTGAGCCAGCGGGATCGCCTGTCGCGATCCCTGATTGAAGCTCTGCACCACACTCTGACGCTTCCAGACTTCGAGCTGCTCCTCGTCGACCTTGGCGGCCGGGAACGGCGTGACGTTCGATGCGTTTCCGTTGCTCACAGTTCCTAACTCCAGCGTGAGGTCGATGAGCCCATCAGGACCGTGTCGGGCTTCGCGATGACAACCTGGCTGAGCGCCGCGATGTAGGCGCGGCCGCTCGCCTCGACGATATCCGTCGCGAGACCATGCCCGCTGTAGAGCTCGCCGTTGACGCGAATCCGCACGTGCACCTGACCCTGGGCATCCTCGCCCGGTGTCACGGCTTCGACATTGAAGTAGACCAGTTCGTTCTCGATGCCAACTGCCGCATCGATCGCCTTCATCAGGGCGTCGACCGGTCCGTTTCCTTCGGCGTCGCCGGAGTTCTCGGTCCCGTCGCGCTCGATGACGGCGCTGGCGGTGGCGGCACCGCCGCTGCCGATGTTCGCGTTCCAGCGAAGAAGACGGAACGGAATGCCATCCGCCTGCACTTCATCGGCCACCAGCGCGGTGATGTCCGCCCCAGTGATGTGCTTCTTGCGATCCGCCAGCTCCAGGAAGCGCTTGTACACGTCCTGCACCTGATCCTCGTCGAGCTTCAGCCCGAGCTCGGCCAGCGCGGCCCGGAAGCCGGCGCGTCCCGAATGCTTGCCGAGGACGAGCTTCTCGCCTTCCCATCCGACGTCCGCCGGATTCATGATCTCGTAGGTGGTGCGCTCCTTGAGCACGCCATCCTGGTGAATGCCGGACTCATGCGCGAAGGCGTTCGCCCCCACGATGGCCTTGTTCACCTGGACGGCCAGCCCGGTGAGCGAGCTTACGAGGCGGCTCGTCGGCACCAGCCGCTCGGCATTGATGCGCGTGTCGAGCCCACCGAACTGCTCGCTGCGCGTGCGCAGCGCCATCACGACCTCTTCGAGGGCGGTGTTGCCCGCGCGCTCGCCGAGTCCGTTGATGGTCACCTCGACCTGACGCGCACCCGCGCCGATCGCGGCGAGCGTGTTCGCCGTGGCCATGCCGAGATCATCGTGGCAGTGCACGGAGATGATGGCACGATCCATGTCCGGCACATTGGTGCGGAGATACGCGATCAGCTTCACGTACTCGGCGGGCGTCGTGTACCCGACGGTATCCGGCACGTTGATCGTCGTCGCTCCGGCCGCGATGGCCGTCTGGATCACCTGCACCATGAAGGCGGGATCGGATCGCGTCGCATCCTCGCACGAGAACTCGA
>Ga0164243_10012101_pt1 | contig 12260 bp, 12 predicted proteins | sample OricompcompostOP_FD_108781 | JGI IMG/M metagenome (GOLD analysis project Ga0164243, IMG submission 108781) | Organic Plus compost microbial communities from Emeryville, California, USA - Original compost - Organic plus compost (OP) | ecosystem: Engineered > Solid waste > Mixed feedstock >...
ACACGGCGTGCCCCTGCTCCCGCAGACGGGAGATGACATCGAGGACGGGCCGGGGGACATCCGCATCATGGAGGTTCGCGAGCATGGCCCCCGAATGAAACGAGCGGAGGGCCCATCCCACAAGAGAGAAGACGAGGGGCAGCGACCAACGAACATCCCGACGCCCCCTCCCCGCCCGGAGCACGTCGACGCACGCCATGTCCTCACCCGCTCGGGAAGATCCGCGCGCCCCCTCGTTCATCGAACGGGGGCGCAGGGGAGCCCCCGACGAACGACGTGTCATGTCCATGGGGGAGTTCATGAAGACACAGTGGCGGCAACACCTGGTGGTGTCGTTGGGATTGGCGATGCTCGGGCTCACGGGCTGCTTCGAGAACTGCAAGGGCGGCACGGGCCCCATTGGCGGGTTCGACGGGGGGACCGGGAGCACCGTCTGTGGCGAGAAGATGTGTCAGCCCGGTGAAGAGTGTCTGGGTTGTGGCTCGGAGTTCTCCTGCCAGCCGAAGGGCTCGGTGTGCTGCGCCGCGGGAACGGGCGCGGGCGGCTCGGGGCCGGTCATCTGCGGCCCCGAACTGGAGTGCGTCCACTGCGGCCCCCAGGCGGATGGCTGCTACGAGCGCGGCTCCGTGTGCTGCAAGCAATCCACCGGCGCCGGAGGCAGCGGCCCACTCGTCTGCGGCCCCAAGGAGAGCTGCCAGTTCAACGAGTGCGTCCAGAAGTGAGGCGGGGATGGCTCGGGAACGGCTGGGCGCGCTTCCCGACCTGACGCGCCGACACCCGCCGGTGTGCATTGGAGGGCCGGATTGCCACGGGCCGTCGAATTTCCGACAATCACGCCGGCCTGGTCGTTCTCCGCACGAACATCTTCGAACGCCTTCGAGACAGGAGGTCCCTCGTGAAGATGCTGAAGCTGTGGATGCTGGCCAGCACCGCCAGCCTCGTGATGGGGTGCAATGGCGTCCCCGACGACCTGGGCGGCTCGGACCCGGCGGAGACCGCCTCTCGGGAGCTGACGGGCTGTTACGCCACCTGCGCCCAGGGCACGGTCACCTGCCCCTCGACGACGACCTCGTGCTCGGCGACGCAGAACGTCGGCGTGACGTGCGACGGCGTCTTCACCCCGTGTCCACCGACCACCTCGACGTGTTCGCCCTCCTTGCCGAAATGCATCGACCTGAATGGAGACAGCTGCTCGGTGCTCAACGAGCAGCTCCCCTGCTGCGTCGATGACCCGGGATATTCGTGGGAGAGCGTCTGCGACTGCATGCGGTTCGGCAGCACGCCTCCCTATCTGCGATACCTCTGCTTGCTCTGAACCAACCCGGGGCTCCCTGGCGGCCGTCATGGCCAGGGAGCCCTCCGCATCGGGCTCGCCCACGTCCCGGCTCCGACTCAGCGGGAGAGCGTGGCGAACACCCGCCACGAGAGCAGGAAGGTGGCGGCCGCCAGCTTCCAGTCGAGGGACACGCCGGGCGGGATGAGCAGGTCCACCGACTGGATGCCGAGGCCACGGGCCCCCAGCACCGTGACGAGCCCCGCCAGCGAGGCGAGCCGCAGCCCCGAATAGACACGGTCCAGCATGCCGGTCCTGATGATGAGCGCCTCGCGCCTGTTGCGAGGCGCCTCCGAGAGCCTGCGAGTCAGGGCCGGCGCCGCGATGAACAGCTCCGCGTAGTCCGCCGCGAGCTTGCGCAGCCGCTCCGGCCGGGTCCGCTCGCGGAGGCGTCGGATCTGCCGCCTGCGGAAGTAGCGCCTCAGGTGGTGGACGAAATCGAAGTCCGGATCCAACTGGAGGATGATGACATCCGAGAGGATGAGCGCCCGGAAGTAGCGCATCGCCCCGGGGGCGAGGTTGAAGTCGTATTCGCGGATGATCGCCAGCGTATTGAGGAGCAGCCGCGCCGTGCTCTTGTCCTCGAGGGTGCCGTCGCGCATCCGCGCCAGCCACCCGCGGATGAGCGTCTCCACGCTGCCCTGGAAAGCGGCGATGCGGTCGCGGCGGCGCTCGGGGATCTCCACCATCTCCACCATGGTCGCGGCCGCGTCCGAGACCCGCCCCTCCTGGACCGCCACGAAGTACCGCTCCTGGGTGTCCGCCAGGTCCTCGTCCAGGGTCCCGACGATGCCGAAGTCCACGTAGCCCACCACGTCACCGTCCAGGATGACGATGTTGGCCGCGTGTGGGTCCGCGTGGAAGATGCGCACGTCGAAGAGGTGGCGCATGCCGATGTCGAAGATGCGCTGCGCCACCAGCGGGAGGTCCAGCCCGGCCCGCTCCGCCAAGCCCTCGCGACCGGCCTCGCCCTCGCTGCGCAAGCGCGAGAGGACGTCGCTCACCCAATGTCCTTCGAGGAACTCCATCGTGAGCACGCGCGGCCCCAGCCACTCCTCGTGGAGTCGGGGGATGCGGACGATCCGGTGGTAGCGGCTCACCTCCTGGGCGCGCCGCAGGTTCTCCGCCTCGAAGCCGTAGTCCAGCTCCTCCTCGAGGCTCTCCTGGAGCTGCGTCACCTGCGCGCCCAGCCGCAGCGAGCCGAGCAGTCGCAAGGAGTCCACCCAGAAGGCGAGCCAGCGCAGGGCCACCACGTCCGCGGAGATGAGGGTCCGCAGCCCCGGGCGCTGCACCTTCACCGCGACCACCTCGCCCGAGGGCAAGGTGGCGCGGTAGACCTGCCCGAACGAGGCCGCGGCGATCGGCGTCTCCGGGGACACGGAGAACAGCTCGCTCAACCGCCCGCCGAGGTCCACCTCGACGATGCGCCGGGCCTCCTCGAAAGGGAACGGAGGGATGCGATCCAGGAGCGAGGACAGCACCTCCACGACCCGGGGCGGGAAGAAGTCGATGCGCATCGCGAGGACCTGGCCCAGCTTCACCCACGCGCCCCCCGCGCGCTCCAGGAAGCGGCGAAGCGCGCGCGCCAGGGCGAGCTGCCGCGCCTCCGCCTCCCAGACGGTCAGCAACACCCAGCCCGTGTGGAAGGCGGCGCTCCAGAAGAAGAGCCACACCCGAGCCCACCGCCAGAGGACCCACGGCAGGTCAGTGACGGACAGGCGCGTGCGCCATCGAGGCACGTGCCGACCCGACGAGGACCGCCGCGCCCCGGCCCGGAGCACACCGCGAGGCTGGGCGGCCCCGCGCTCCATCCTGACCGCGCGAGAACGTCCTGGGCGGCGCTCGCTCACGAATCGTCGTCTTCCTCGTCCTGTCGCGCCTTGCGCTGCTTCGAGCGCCGCGCCACCAGCCCGAGCTCCTCACGAAAACCCTTCACCAGCTCGTCCAGGTCCGAATCGTTGAGCGCTCGATCCTCACGGCGGACCTTGCGCAGCCGCTCCAGGACATCCGCCCGGAAGTCCTCGAGGAGCTGGTCGAGCAGCACGGTGACTCTCGGCGGGCTCGGGGATTGCGCTCCCAGGCGGGCGGACCGGGTGGAGAGGGGCGCGGTCTTCCGCGAGCGGGCCGGGGTCAGGCCCCAGCTGGGACGGGACAGCCAGCTCCAGGGGCCGGGCAGACTTCCCCAGGTCGAAGGCTTGAAGGGATTGGGCAGGGAGAGCGTGGTCAGAGAGGAGCCCGGGAAGACGCCGGCATCGAGCTGCTCCAGGAGGTCCTCGTCCAGCAGCTGCTCGATGACGGGAAGGACCTTGCTGATGACCTGCCGGTTCTCACGCGCGACCTCGTCGTACTCTTCGTCACCTCCGTAGTAGATCCGCTCCCACTGCTGGCGGGCATAGAGCGCCGAGGCGCCAACCAGACGCTGCAGGTCCGTGCTGTGTGCTCGTTCTTTTCGTCTCATCCAGCCACCTCCGTGAAGGCATCGAGTTCCCGCGCGCGGCGTCAACGCGCGCGGCGCACCACGTACTCGGCCAACGCGCCGAGCCGCTCGCGATGGATTGGCGCCAGGGAGAGCCCCTGGAGGATGTCATCGCAGTGGGTCCTGAACTTCTGGGCGAGCGCCATGCTGTCCCACAGCGCGCCCGTGCTCTCGATGAGGGCGACCGCTTCCCTCAGGACCTCCGGGTCATGCGTGCGGCTGTCGAGGATCTCCAGCAGCCTGCGCCGGCGCGCGCCCTCCAGTCGCTCCAGCGCGTAGAGCACCTGGAGCGAACGCTTCCCCTGGACGATGTCCTCCGCGGTCTCCTTTCCCCAGTGGGGGTCGTCCGGCTTGATGTTGAGGATGTCGTCCACGAGCTGGAACGCGAGCCCCAGCTCCTCACCGAACGCGGCGAGGCGCTCGGCATCCGCCTTCGGCGCGCCCCCGGTGATGGCGCCGATCTTCAAGGGCAGCCGGTAGGTGTACGACGTGGAGCGGTGCACCACCTGCTGCAGGTACTGGGATGGCAAGCGGCGCTCGTGCCGCCGCCAGGCCCACGTCACGTCGATGGTCGTCCCTACTCCCGTGACGAAGTGCTCCCACGAGAGCGCCTCGATGAGCGCATGGGTGGACTGCTCGCCCAGCGCCTCGCGGTCCAGCCACGCGAGGCGGAAGCCGAGGTTGAGCCAGGCGAGCGCCGAGGCCCCCGCCACGCGCATCCCGAACAACTGGTGGGCCGACGGTGCTCCGCGTCGGAAGAGCGAGTCGTCCGACACGTCGTCGAGGATGAGCGAGGAGGAGTGGATGAGCTCCGCGAGGGCCACCTGCCGGCGCCACTCGCGCGGGTCCTTCCCATAGGCCTCCAGACAGAGGCAGACGAGATAGGGGCGGAGCAGCTTGCCGCTGCGCTCCAGGTAGGCGAGCAGCGGAGAGAACCACGCGGAGCTCAGCCCTTCCAGCACCTCGTCGGTGACTGGAATGCCGAGTGCGTTGGCGAGCACCTCCGGGTCCTTCATCTCCAGCGCCGTGGCGCGGACCGCCTCGCGGCAATACGGCAGCCACTTCACATAGTGCTCCCCGAGCATGGGGGCCATGTCCTTGAGGAACCCGCTGCTGTAGTCACTCCGCATGGCAGACCTCCTCCGCCTCGGCGAGGCGCATGTCCACGACCGCCTCGATGAACACCCGAAGCGTCGCGGCGAGCGGGCCGTCCGCGGTCGCGAGCACCTCGCCAGCCTCCTGGCGTTCGCGACGTGCGTGCGAGAGCACTTCCGCGACGAGCCCGCTCTCCACCGAGCGCCGCCAGGCGACGCTCGGAGTCTCGCCAGGGCGAGGCGCGAGCGGGGACCAGTGGATGGGAACTTCGTGCAGCGCCTGGGCGGGCTCACCGCGAGCGCGAGCGCGCCGTCCGAGCACGTCCATGGCGAGTCGGTAGGCAATGCTCGCGTGGCTCGCGGCCTCGCGCAGCATCCGCGCCCCGGACGCCTCGTGTCGGTCGAGCGCGGCGAGCGCGCAGTCGACGGGGAGCCGGAACGTCAGCGGCGCCAGCAGGCGAAGATGCCAGCGCTCCCGCGGCGACGCCTCCTTCTCCGCGAACTGGATATCCACCGCCATCCCGGCGCTCGCTTCGTAGAGCGCCCGGCTCACCTGGTAGGCCAGCCAGCTCCGGGTCCCCGTTGCCAGCGCCCCCTCGTGGCGGATGACCAGCGTGGAGGCCATCTGCTTGGCCGTGTAGGCCACCGTGACGAGCACCGGCAGCGGCAGACGCGTCTCCGGCGCCGTCGACTCGGCGATGTTCCTGCCATTGCGCAGGCGCTCCAGCAGCAACAGCGCCAGGTGCTGGAGCTCCACCGCGGCGAGCATCGCCGGATACCGCTCCGGGGCCCGGCCTCCGGCCTCGATCAAGAGCGCCGCGAGCGTCGGGCGCCACCGCTCCGTCTTCTGGTCGAACAGCTCGTAGAGCGGGTCGACGAAGCCCTGCTGGATGGCTTCGACGTCCCAGTCGAACCGCGCTGGGCCGGTCATGAGCTCGAGCCACTGCGGCGTGCACTGACGGGGCAGGAGCTGCTCGAGGGCCTTCGTCCCGCGAGCCCTCGCTTCTGGAAACGGATGACTCTCGACTGTCTTCATCGCGCTAGTCCTTGCATGACATCCGGGAGATTGGTCCGGCCCGGCGTCCCCATCGCGATGACGATGCCGATGAAGACACCCCCGAAGAGGAGATAGAGATGCGATGACAACTGACGGTCCGCGCGCCGGAAGAAGTGTTCGACGTAGACGGCGACCAGCGCCGCGTGGACCAGCGCGACGGCGTATGGCGACGGGAGCAGGCCGGACACGAGGCCGTAGAGGAGGAGCGCCGCGTACAGCACGTTCGTCCCGTGCAGGAGCCAGCGACTGCGCTCCTCCCCGAGAACGATGGGGAGCGTCCGCATGCCCGCGACGCGATCCCCCGCGATGTCCCGCACGTCCCAGAGCAGCTCGACGAAGAAGGAGATCATGCAGGAGATGGCCACGACGAGCGCGGCGCGGCCATCGGGGACGCGCCCCAGATAGACATAGGGTGAGAGGACCAGGCACACCGACCAGAAGAAGGCCGCGTACAGGTTCTTCAACCCCAGGACGCTCTTCACCCTGAACACCCGTCCCCCGGGCAATCGCATCCTCAAGCCGTAGAGCGTGCCCAGGACATTCATCACCGTGCCATAGAGGACGAAGACCCAACCCGCGCGGACCGCCAGGAAGAACGCGCCCGCGAAACACGCCAGGATGAGCAGCAGCGTGAGCCGGCTGTCCGGCCAGATGAAGCGGCCTCGTCGGGGGTAGTTGATGGAATCCTCGACCGCGTCGGTCACCATGTTCCACCAGTACCCGCCCGCGGTGTGGATGGTGATCATCAGGAGGTACTCGGCCGACAATGGCAGTCCGAGCGCCACGTTCCAGAAGAGCGTGAGCGCCGCGGGCATCAGGGCGACATGGAGGCGGTTGTTGAAGATGACCGACGCAACGAACGACAGCGCGCTCATTTTGTCCTCCCGACGAGCTCGAGGAGCTCTTCCAGCCGCTCGATGCGCCAGTCCGGCGCGGGCCCTTCCGGGTCCATCGAGGCGTTGAAGAGCACCGTCGCGGCGCCGGCCCTCACCCCGAGCCGCACATCGATGCTCGAGTCACCGACGACCAACGTGCCCCGGAGCTGCTCGGGCGACAGCCCCAACCCGCGCATGAGGATGAAGGGGTCCGGCTTCCCGATGATGCGTGCGCTCACGCCCATCGCGTGCTCCACCTGCCGCAGGGTCTTCCCCGGGCCTGGCACCTGCTCGCCGCTCATGAGGAAGCTGGCATCCTCGCTGGTGGCGAGGAGCAAGGCCCCGCGGCGACCCGCGCGCGCCGCCTCCTCGAGCGCTCGCACCGTCAACCCGGGAGCGCGCCCGACCACGACGACGTCCGCCGCGTCTCCGCTCGAGACCCACCGCACCGGCGCGTCCGCGCCCTCCTCGATGAGCTGTCGCAGCCCGGGCTGCCCCACCAGCATGAGGCGGGCGCCCGGATGATGCTCTCGCAGGTAGAGCGCCATGGCGCCCCCGGCCGAGATGGCCTCCCCGGGCCGCGCCTCGACGCCGACGTCGGCCAGCATGCGGATGATGTCCGACCCGCTGGAGCTGCTGCTGTTGGTGACGAAGGCAACGGCGACGCCCTCGGCGCGCAGGCGGGAGACCACCTCACCCGCCGGAGCCCCGGGCAATGGCAGTGGATGTCCCAGCAGGACCCCATGGAGATCGAACACCACCCGCCGGAGCGGGCCCTTCGTGTCCGCGGGGCCAGGAGGCGCTGTGCCGTGCATCACCCGACCTCGTGGGCGAACGGATGCCGGGCGGGCACCAGCTGTCGCTTCCAATAGGCGTCCGAGACGAAGTACCGCGTGAAGTCGCCCATCCGCGCCACGTGCTCGGACTCCAGCGCTGGCGCCGTGCGCCGGAGCGCGTCGGTCGCCTCGTCGACCAGCGCCTCGACCTTCGCGCGGCAGGCGCTGGTGGCGCCGCTCTCCTTCAGCACGGCGATGACCGAGCGCATGTCCCCCGCCCGCCCGCGAATCCAGTCCTCCAGGACGCGCCGCCCCGCTGGGGAGGACTGCCGCAACGCCAGGCTGAGGATGAGGGTCGGCTTGCACGTCCGCAGGTCCGTCCCCACGCCACGTCCCTGGCCCTTCTCGCTCTCGTCCTCGAGGTCCTCCAGGTCGTCCTTGAGCTGGTAGGCAATCGCCGTGGCCGTGGCCCAGTCCACGACCGCGCGGACCTGCGACCGCGAGCCCCCACCGAGCACCCCGCCCAGCTCTGCGGCGATGCCGCACAGGGCGCCGGTCTTCATCCGCGCGATGTCGAGGCACGCGTCGGGCTCTGGAATCTCGCCCCCCTCGTGGAAGACATCCTTCGCCTGCCCCGCGTTGAGGTGGACGTCGTGCCAGTTGAGCGCGCGGATCGCCTCCAGGGCGCGCTCCGGCGGGAAGGACGCCCCACAGACGGCGTCGTAGGCGAACGCTCGCACCATGTTGCCCTGGAGCAAGCCCGCGATGCTGCCGAGTCGCTCGGCGGTGCCCAGGAACACCCGCCCGTCGCCGGGCTCGGGAGGCGCGGCGGGCCTCGGGTGCGACGGCGCGAACCAATCCGTGAATGCCCGATGGACGGACGGCGCGCCACGACGCTCGCCGTCCTCGTCGAAGATGTCGTCATGGACCAGGGTGTGGTGGTGATAGAGCTGGAGCGCCGCGGCGACGGGCAGGATGGCCTCGCGGCGCCTGCCTCCCACCGCGCCGAACGCGAGCACCACCATGCCGCCATGCAAGCGTTTGCCACCGCTCTCCACGTAGGCCAGGGGGCCCCGGTAGATGCGGCTCAGCACCGGATGGTCCACCTCCAGCGACCTCTCCAACGACGAGGCCAGCACGCGTCGCATCGCGGTGTTCACCTCGGCGATCATCCCTTCCAGGAACGGCTCGAAGTCCGGCCTCGTCATGTGCAATCACGCTCCCGCCGCCGCGCCCAGGCGCGACCGCTTTTCGACGAACAGGTGATGGAACCTCCACACGCTCGCCATGAGCGTGCTGGGCATGCCGGCCATGAGCCGCGCCCCCCCCGGGCCCGGGAGATGGCCAGACGTGCCCTAGGCCGCGCATTCGCGGCGCTCCTTCGACGCACGGCCACCGGACGGATGCAGCCAGGTGCCAGGGACCTCCTCGCCACGCAGCGCCTGGAGGAGCCGCCCGGGGACGCGTCCGTCGAGGATGAACGTGGGAACGCCAGCGCGCGCCGCCTCGAAGCCGGCTCGCACCTTCCCTTCCATCCCCCCGCTGACGTCGTCCTCCGGCCTCGCCATGGTGGCGAGCCCCGCCTCGGTCAACTCGGGAAGCAGGCGCTCCTCGCTCCCCTCCCGGCGCATCACCCCGGGGGTATCGGTGGCGAAGAGCAGACGTCGGGCCCCCAGCCGCGCCGCCACGGCCGCGGCAATCGCATCGCTCGAGCAGACGGCGAAGCCGCGTGAGCGGTCCACCACCAGCGCCCCCGAAATCACCGCCACGAGGCCGCGCTCGACCAGCAGCTGGATGGGCCACGTCTCGCAGCGACGGATGGCCCCACCCTCCGTCTCGAGGAGGGCGCTCGCGTTGAGTCCACACGCGACGACGCCCTGGGAGCGCAGGGCGTTCATCACCCGCGCGCGCAGGTCGTCCAGCAGGGATTCGACCTCGCTCATGACCGAGGCCCTTTCCGAAGGGAGGAAGCCGTCCGCGAAGCCATGACGCCGCGCGGAGGGCTTCCCGAACGAGCCCGTCCCGTGCAGGAGGACGACAGGTCCTCCCGCGCGAGCGAGCTCACCCGCCAGGCGGTGTGCGGCGGCCAGGTCGAACGCGCACTCGCTGGCCTTGTCCGTGAGCAGGCTTCCGCCGAGCTTGACGACGCTGAGGTCCGCGATGGAAGCCATGGGCGCGTGTCTCAGGCGGCGGCGGGAAGACGGCAGGCCTTCACGAACTGGCTGACGAGCTCCGCGTCGATCCGCGACAGCCGGTTGTTGGCCCGGCACACGCAGCCGCGGACTCCCACCACGTCGGCCTTCACCCGGTGGAGCTCGGCCAGGTGCTCGAAGCGGACGGAGCCCGCCAGCGCCACCTGGAGCCCGGCCTCGTGCCCCTGCCCGACGAAGTCCTCGATCTCCTGGATGGAGAGCGCGTCGAACAGCGTCTTCCCGTCCTTGAAGGCGGTGTCCACCATCACCAGGTCGCACCCCGCGTCCCGCGCGACGTTGACCAGGACCTCCGTCGACAGGCCGTCGAAGCGGCGATAGTCCGCGTAGCCCGCGGCCACCACGATGATGTTGGGGTCGAACTCGCGGCAGGTGCGCTGCACGGCCTTCATGACCGCGAGCGCCTCGACATACGAGCGGGTGCCATGGAGCCCGGCCTTGATGTACCGCGCCCCGTTCGAGGCGGCCCCCGCCGCGGCCAGCGCCGCCGTGCCCGGCTTGAACGGAAGGTCGCCCAGGGTGCAGCTGAAGGTGACCGGCTTCCCCCCGAGCGCGTTCACCACGTCCCGGATGATCCACGGGAAGCTGGCGCCGAGCGACCCTTCCTGCACGTTCTTGATGTCGATGATGTCGGCGCCGCCTTCACAGACAGACAACGCCTCCTCCACCGAGATAGGACTGATGAGCACCTTCACGTGGCTACCCTCCGTTCTGTTTCGTGCTACGCGTTGGAGTCCGGCAACCCGGACGTGAGACGCTGTGCCTCCACGAGGAAGGCGTAGTCCCGCTCGCCGTGCGCCGCCGCGCGCGCGGCGACGAGGTTCGCGAGGACTTCGCCCAGCGGCAGGTCGACTCCCAGGGAGCGGCTGCTCGTGGCGAGCAGGCCCAGGTCCTTGTGCAACAGGCGAAGCGCGAAGCGGGCCTCGAAGTCTCCCGCGAGCGCGCGTTGTCCCACCCGTGAATAGAGGGGCGACGAGAGCCCGCTCGCCGCGAGCGCCTCGAGGAAGAGCGCCCGCGAGCCCCCTGCCCGCTCGAGGAAGGCGAGCGCCTCCGCGAGCGACTGCGCCATCGCGGCCACCAGGCCATTGAGCGCGAGCTTGGCCGTGCAGCCCGCCCCGTTGGGGCCGAAGTGGTGGATGTGGCGCGCAATCCGAGACAGGACGGGACGGGCCCGGACCAGGACCCCGGCGTCTCCGCCCACCATGAGCCCCAGGGTCCCCTGTTCGGCGTCATGCACGCTGCCACTCATCGGTGCATCCAGCATCTCGACGCCACGGGCTCGCAGCGCCTCGGCGAGCTCCACGGAGGTCGCGGCGTCGATGGTGCTGAGATCGACGACGATCGTCCCCGCGCGCGCCCCGTCGATGACGCCAGCGCGACCCGACAACACCTCACGGAGGTCCTCTGGGCCCGTCACGACCGTGAGCACCAATGAGACACTGCGGGCTACTTCCGCGGGGGATGAGACGATGCGCGCACCCGACGCAGCGAGTAACTCGGCGCGAGCAGGAGTCCGGTTGAAGGCAACCACAGGCACTCCTCGTGCGCAAAGGAGACAACCCAGGGGCAATCCCATCCGCCCCAACCCAATGAGTCCTACGGAATGTATTGGAAGGTCCGCCATATCCCCTCTCGGTAGGGCTACGCGGCAATCTGGAACACACCCCCGTTCGACGCGGTAGACATTCTCTTTTTGCTCCAGAAAGCGCAACACGCTTCGACGGCTCCGACCGATGGACAACACATCCTATACATCACGTAGCCTCGCCCAACCCAATCCAACACGTCATTGATTCCATCAAATACAAACACACTCAACGGGGCCACCATCCCCCGAAGCGTTCATCCGTCGGCGGAGGTCGAAGGTCCACGCGAACAACGGCCTTGCCGGGCTCGGCTCACCTCGGTTCTCATGCGTCTGGCGCCGGGGAAAGTGGACCAGCGCGCCGAGCGGGTCGCCGTCACCTGGTTGCACGAAGCGAGGAGCAAGCCATGCGGCAGCTGGAATCCCCTCCCCTGACCGCCGCGCACGCGCTCGACGGGCGAACCTTCCTCCTGACGGGGGCCACGGGCTTTCTCGGGCAGGCGGTGCTGTCACACGCGTTGCGGGAGCTCCCCACCGCGCGCTTCAAGCTCCTCATCCGCGACGGCAAACGGGAGAGCGCCGCCGAGCGGCTCGAGGGCGAGGTGCGCGACAGCGCGGCCTTCGAACCGGCGCGCCGCCAACGCGGCAAGGAGCGCTTCGACGCGGACTTCCAGCGCAGGGTGAGCGCGGTGAGCGGGGACCTCTTCAAGGAGGGACTGGGCATCCGCGAGCCGCGCGACGTCATGGTGGGCGTCGACCTGGTGATACATTGCGCGGCCGACGTCGAGTTCCATCCCCCGCTGGATCGGGCGCTCGAGCTCAATACGCTGGGACCGCTCCGCGTCCTCGAGCTG
>Ga0164243_10012102_pt1 | contig 12260 bp, 7 predicted proteins | sample OricompcompostOP_FD_108781 | JGI IMG/M metagenome (GOLD analysis project Ga0164243, IMG submission 108781) | Organic Plus compost microbial communities from Emeryville, California, USA - Original compost - Organic plus compost (OP) | ecosystem: Engineered > Solid waste > Mixed feedstock >...
ATCCACGTCACCACGAATACGCCGCCGACGAGACCGGCGAGATGATGCCACGCCATCCAGCCGCGATAAGGCGTGATATCGCGGTCGCGATAGCGGCGGCGCAGGCGAAGACGATCGATGCCCAACCACAATCCACTGAGGGCGACCACGATGCCGACACCGGAAGTCCACATCACGACCTGATTCCACACCGCCGGCATTGCCCGCAGGTCGCGGAAGTACAGCCAGTGCAACACCGCCCCAACCCAATTCCACGCGCGCTCGCGCGAGTGCGTGTCGAGCACGATTTCGCCCGTGCTGGAAGAAACGTAGAGCTCCGTGCCGCGCTCGTCGTTCAGCGCCAAGCGATGCAGCGGACGATGCTGATTGAAGGTTTGCGCGACGGACCATTGATCGCGCTCGATCGTCGTAACGGTGAGAACGTCACCGCGATCCGCGACGCCCGCAACGATGGCACGCGCTTCAGCAGCATCCACCCCTTCAATGATCCGGCCATCCACCGCGGAGACGGACACGCGTCGTGCATCGACAGGCTGCACACGATACACCGGCTCGCCAGCCATCATCTCCAATCGCAGCTCGCGAGGGTACGAGGCAAGCGCAAGATCTTGGAGTACGCGCTCGGGCGTGATGATGACGCGGCTCCAATCGATGCGCTCCTGCATCGACAGCCGTTCCTTGGCCGTCAATGCTGGAAACGCCACGTACATCATCACCAGCCCCGAGACAAACCACAGTGCAAACAACAGACACGTGGCAATGCCCAGCCAGCGGTGGCCAAGGATCAGCCAACGCATCACGGTCAGAACTCGTACGTGTAGCTCACGCCGTAGGTTCTCGGCACACCGACCCGGTGCGCGATGAAGGCACCCGAACCATCGTCACGTTGAGCCAAGCTCAGGCGCGTCGCGTATTCCTCATCGAAGACATTCTGCAAGTTCACGCCGATCCGATGCCGACGCGCGGCATCGACGAAATATCGCGCGGCCAGATTGAGCGTGAAGTAGTTCCCATAGTTCTGCCGGCCAAACGAGCTCACGGACTGATACACGCTGCCGACCCAATTGAGCGTGGCGCTTGCATCCAGCGGCAGTCGAGCGGGCGTGAACTGCAGCGAGCCCTTCGCGTAACTTTCCGGGATGCGCTGGATCTGCAGGTCGGAGCTTTCCGGTCGGGATCGGCTGTAGGTGTAACTCAAGCTCGTTCTGAACGCGGCACCGAGCGGCGCGACCAAGGATGCTTCGAGGCCGCGGACTCGCACCTCACCCGGCAGATTCTGGTAGCGACCATTGGGGAATTCATCCGTCGCATCGCCCACATCGATGAGATTGTCGATGTCGCGCGCAAATCCGGTCAGCTGCCAGGCAATGGCGCCGGCATTCGACGAAATGCTGCCGCCGACGGAAAAATTCAGATTCCGGCTTTCCTCGGGCTGCAGATCCGGATTGCCGGCGTAGTCATCGATGCCGATGTAATAAAGCTGCTCGGCGCTCGGCAACAGAAACGCCGTTGCCGCGACACCTTCGACGTACAGTGCATGGTTGAATGTGTAGCGGCTGCTGACATTCCACACCGTCGCATTCTTGCCCCCACTGCCGCGGTTGTAGCGAGCGCCCGCTGCGGCAGCCACTTTCTCGAACGCATTCTGCGCGGTGCGGACTTCGCCGAAGAACGCATGCACCGTTTCGGTTTCACCGGCGATCGGGAAGACATCGTCGCGAGCTTTGTAGTTCTGGTTGTCGTAGCCGAGGTGATAATCGAGTCGACCGCCGGGCCGGATCTTCACGAGCGCGCTGCCGCCGTAGTCATGAAAGCCCCAGTAAGTGCCCGGCGGATACAGCACGACTTCCTCGCCCGTTTCGGGATGGTTCTGAATGTTTGCGTAGGTCGTGTCCCAGTCGTGCAGATATGCTTTGAGCAGCACCTGGACATTCTCGCTGGCGTCGTACGCAAGCTTGGCGCTGACGATGTCCTCGTCGCGGTCGTTGTAGCTGCGCTTGGTCCGGGCCGCGCTGTTGTTGTCGAGCGTGGCGGCCGTGTGGTGATAGAACAGATCGAGACGCAGCGAGTCGGTGAAGTCCAGGCCGTACTTCAAGCCGACGTTGGTCACGTCGTAGCTGCGGTTGCGGTCGGTGGCGCTCGGCTCGTAATTAGCGAACTGCCGATAACCATCGCCTTCGTTTTTGGAAGCGTAGCCGACGAGTTTGTGCCGGCCGACCGCGCCGCGCGCAAATCCGCCGATCTGGTATCCATCATTGCCATCGTAGTTCACGGCAACGCTGCCGCCAGGCTCGTCGGAAAAGCTTCGGGTGACGATGTTGATGGCGCCGGCGACACCCTGGGTGCCATAGAACAGGCTCTCGCCGCCTTTGAGCACCTCGATGCGCTCGACCATGTTGGCAGGCAGCGCATCCGGGCTGGTGTCGTTGAAGATCCGGTTGTTGATGCGTATGCCATCGACCAGCCACAGCACGTCGCCGGGCCGCGAGCCCTGCAGGGACACGTCGACATAGTCGAACGGGCCGCTGCCAGGCGAGACGAACAGGCCGGGCACCTCGAACTGCAACGCCGTGCTGACATCGACATAGCCGGCCGCCCGGACGCGATCGGCGCTGACGTACTCAACGTCATGGCCGTAGCGTGCCAGTTCCAGCGGCAGCGTCTCTTCGATGCTGCGAGCGGTCACGAGGATCTCCTCCAGTGGATCGTCGCCGGAGGTGGCCTGCGCGAACGAGACGGTGGAGGTCAGGGCCAGCAGCGAGGCTGTGGCGAATCGGCGGTGGCGCGGCAAAGGTGTCCCCAACATCAGAGCTGAACGGCGAGACTGTTTCGTAACCCGGGCGTTACCGCATGACACCGGCAGGCTCGGGCAAACTAACGGGACGACACTACTCAGCCCGGCGCGCCAGGCTCCAGTAATTTACTGTTTCCAATGACGTTACTTAACGTTAAAACGCCTAGTATCGAGCGCCTGGCGGCAGGCACGAAGGTGCCAGGGATGGGCGTGAGGGAGGGTGGCGGGGAGTTCAGCATGACGGCGCTCGATGACCTGCAGCGACAAGCGGAACAGTTCCGCGCCAGCGGCTTGCTCGGCAAGCCGGGAGCTCTGTCACGCCTGTTCGACTTCCTGCTGTCGCGCTCGCTAACCGGCGAGGTGCCCAAGGAGATCGAGATCGCCCTGCACGTGTTCGGCAAGGGCGCGGACTTCGACGTGGCCCAGGATTCCGTCGTCCGGGTTTACGTCCACAAGCTGCGACGGCGGCTCGATGAATTCGCCGCGCGATCGCTGACGCCCCACGACAGCCGGATCACGATTCCAAAGGGCGAGTATCGCCTGGTGCTAGAGCCTGGTAGTGCGTCGGCGCGTGCGGCTTCCGGGCCGCAGATCTCCGAGGCGCCGCTGATCCAAGCCGCGTCGCCGAGCGCGCCGAGTTGGCGGCGATGGCTGAAGCCCGCCTTCGCTGCGGTGGCAGCGTTCATCGCAGGCGTCGCGATTACATATGTGCTCATGTCGAACCCGCAGGATCGCGATCTGAATGCCGTCCGCCACAGCGCCGTGTGGGGTCCGCTGCTGGACGATGACCTGCCTATCACGCTCGTCGTCGGTGATTACTTCCTGCTGGGCGAGGTGGACCAGGCCGGTAACGTCGAGCGTCTGGTGCGCGAGTTCTACATCAACTCCCACCAGGATTTCCTGGATCACCTGCAGCTCAACGCGGGGCAGATGCAGAGCTATCGAAATCTCGACCTGACGTATCTGCCGGCAGCCAGTGCATTCGCTCTGCAGGATCTGGTGCCCGTGCTGAGTGCCGGCAAGCAGGTGCGTGTGAGCCTGTTGTCGGCGCTCGATCCGCGACTGCTCAAGACGAGCCATATCGTTTACGTCGGCTACATCAGTGGCATGGGCATGTTGGGCGATCGCGTGTTCGCACAATCCCGGCTTGCGTTGGGTGGATCGTTCGATGAGTTGCACGACGCGCAGACCGGCACCGATTACGTGAGCACGGCGATGCCGATGGGGCCCGAGGGCGGAGCGTTCCGAGACTTTGGATACTTCTCGACGTTTGCGGGGCCGAACGGCAATCGGGTCGTCGTGATTTCGGGAACTCGGGATAACGGCGTGATGCACGTGGCGGAAACATTGTCACGCCGCGCCGGTCTCGATGAGATAGCGAGTCAGGCTGCCGGCGCTGACTCGTTTGAATCGCTGTACGAAGTCGATGGCATGGCGCGCGCCGGGTTGAACGCGCGCATGCTGTTCGTCTCGCCGCTGAAGAACGATGCGATCTGGAGCGGCGCGCCCTAGCGCTACTGGCGCTTGCGGCTGCGCCAGTCGTTGCCGGCTGCTTTCGCGGCTTGCTCCGCGGCGCTGAGCTCTTTCGGGTCGAGCACGTTGTCTTTGTTCGTGTCGGCTCGGTCGAACAGCAGTGTCGGGCCGTTCACGAATTCTTCCTTGCTGACCTTGCCATCGCCGTCGGCGTCGAACTGCCCGACCATGAAATCTCCACCGCCTTGGCGCTGGCGGCGCGCGGACAGGCGCTTGGGGATGTCGTTGCTGTCGATATGACCGTCGGAGTTCCGGTCGAGCCTGGCGAAACGATCGACGCGGGCGGCGATGAATTCTTCGCGGGTGACGGAGCCGTCGTTGTCGCTGTCGGCGCGTTCGAAGACGCCTTCGCCGCGCATTTGCGCCAGCGCCGGCGAGCTCAACAGAATCAGCAATGCTGGTGATACAAACATGCGAGACATGGTGGTTTCCTCAATGCCTGGGGGAGGCGCCGGCGTGAGCCAGCGTCCTCCCATCAACGCACGGGGTCTCGCGAGGTTGACCGCTCAGTTCGCGGTCGCGCGCTTCAGTCGTTCGAAGTAACGATCGCGCAATTCCGTCTGCCGGGAGCGCATGTCCACCGGGCGGCCGGCGATCCACACCTGGTCGGCGAGGCTGGTGACCTCGAGCGGATCGCCGCTCCACAGCACCACGTCCGCAACCTGACCGGCGGCGATCCGGCCGCGCGTTGCGCCGAGGCCGAAGATGTCCGCGGCGTCGGCGGTCAACGCGGTGACAGCCGCTTCTTTAGGCATGCCATGCGCGACGGCGTTGCCGGCGAGTTGACGTACCTTGCGGGCGTTATGGCTGTCTTCGAACATGCTGAACGTGAGTTTTACGCCGGCCTTGTTGAGCAAGGCGGCGTTATCGAGCCGCGCGCCGATCTGATCGAACGTGTTCGGCAGATTGTTGAGCGCGTCGATGATCACGGGCACTTTCGCTTCCGCCAGCTGGTCGGCGACGATCCAGGCCTCGGCGCCGCCGGCGATGACCGGCTTGATGTTGTAACGTTTGGCAAACGCAATGGTCTTCACGATGTCGCCTGCGCGGTCGACATTGAATATCACGCGCCCGCCGGAGAGATACCTTGCGAACACCTCGCGACCGAGCGGATGCATCAGCGATTTCTGATCCGAGACGCGATTGCGTGTTTCGTGCACGGCCTGCTCGAGCACCATCCACTGTGCCGCGCGACTGCCCCCGGAGTGCGAGTTCATCTGCCCGCCGAGATTGATGAACAGCGAGCGGCTGCCATCGAGCACGGCGTCCTGGCGACCGTCCAGCGTCACGGCCGCGCCTTGACCGGCGAGGAAGTTGCCGTTGCTGGCGATGCCTGGATTCAGCACGGTCCAGGTCATGCCTTCGATGCGCGTCACCGGCACGAGCACCGAGCGGCCATTGTAGGCCGTCGACACGTCGAACTCCGGCCGCCACTGCATCTCGTAAGCGGGCGCGCCGAGGCCGATGGACGCATCGTCGGTGGTCGCTTCCTGGGAGACTTCCTGGATGCCGATGGTCGTGAGGCCCGCAAACAAACCAGGCGTCAGCGCGCGACCTTTGGCATCGAGGGTCGTTGCGTTGTCAGCGGCGAGGCCGGTGCCAATCGAGTGGATCCTGCCGTCCCGAATCAGCACGTCGGTGTTCGTGAGCGTGCCTTTGGCGGTCGAGGTGTAAACCGTCGCGCCACGAATCAGGATGTCTTGCGCTACGGCATTGCTGGCGACCACGGCCAACGCGGAGGCGATCAGAGCTCTCATTGCGCGCTCCCTTTGACAGCAGTCTCGTACTGACCCAGCAGGAAATCGGAGGCGGGTTTGGCCGGCGGGCTCTTGCGGTCGTAGACCAGCGCGCCGTCGATGAACACTGCCTCGGCGAGCGCATACACGCTGAAGGGATCGCCATTCCAGATCACCACGTCGCCCATCTTGCCCGCTTCGAGCGTGCCGGTGACCTGGTCGATGCCGAGCGCCTTGGCCGCATTCAGCGTGAGCCAGGTGATGGCGTGCTCGCGCGAAATGTCGAGGCCCATGCGATTGCCGCGGGCCATGGCTTTACCGGCTTCCTGGTTCAGCCGTTGTATACCTTCGGGAGAATCGGAGTGCACGACCGCGCAACTGTTCCTGGGCATGTCGGTGAGCGCGAGGTTTTCCATCACGCCATCGAACGCTTCCATCTTGAAGCCCCACCAGTCGGCCCACTCGGCGCCGCAGATGTCGTTCTGCGCCAGCAGGTCCGCAATCTTGTACGCCTCGACGGCGTGATGGAACGCAGCGATCTTGAAACCGAACTCCTTCGCCAGATCGATCATGATGGCCATCTCGTCGGCGCGATAACAGTGGATGTGCACCAGGATCTCGCCATTCATGGCGCCTACCAGGGTGTCGGACTTCAGGTCGCGCTTCGGGGGTGAGGGCGGCTTGTCGTCAGCGCCTTTCTTGTTGCCGGCGGCGTCCTTTTGTTTCTTTTCGTACTCGGCCAGCTCGCGCCGATATTTGTTCCATTCTTCACGATACGCCTGCGCATCCGCGAAGGCCTGGCGATAGCCGGCCACGTTGCCCATGCGCGTCATCGGCGCCTGGCCCTTGCCACCGTAGACGCCCTTGGGATTCTCGCCGCATGCCATCTTCAAGCCCTGCGGCGCGCCGGGGAACTTCATGGCCTGATACGTGGTGGCGTGCACGTTCTTCACGGTCACGCCCCGACCGCCGATCAGATTGCCCGAGCCGGGCAGGATCTGCATGGTCGTGATGCCGCCTTCGAGCGCGGTCTGAAAGCCAGGATCCTGCGGCCACAGCGCATGCTCGGCCCAGGCCTGCGCGGTGACGGGATCGACCATTTCGTTGCCGTCGCTGTGCGCATCGACGCCGGGGCTCGGATACACACCCAGATGCGAGTGCACGTCGATCAAGCCGGGCGTGACCCAGCGACCGTTGGCTTCGATGACTTTCGCGCCGGCCGGTGCGCTCAGTTGTGTACCGACCGCTGAGATCTTGCCGTCGACGATCAGCACATCGCCGTTATCGATACGAGTGCCCGTGCCGGTCAGCACCGTGGCGCCACGAATCAGTGTGGTCGTCGAGGGCAGCGCTCGATACGTCGATGTATACGGTGCGGGCGTGGATGGAGCGGGGGTTGCTTGCGGTGTCGGGGCTTGCGACTGCGGCGCGGTGGCGCAGGCACTCAACAAAATCCCCAGCAATGGAATCATGACCGAGCGACGCGGGGCGCCGCGCGCATGAGCGTGCTGCATTACTTGTGATATCCCTTCGGCGAATCAACGAGGCGCAAAAATCTATCAGATCAGCCTGCCTTGCGCTGCAGCTTCGTGATCCAGCAGCCAGCGCTTGCGAGGCAGTCCGCCGCCATAGCCGGTGAGCGAGCCGTCGGCGCCGATCAATCGATGGCAGGGCACGACGATGCAAATCGGATTGGCGCCATTCGCATGGCCGACGGCGCGCACGGCTTTAGGGCGGCCGATCCGTGCGGCGAAATCGGCATAGCTCATGGTGGTGCCGGCGGGTATGCGACGCAGTTGTTCCCACACCGAGCGTTGAAAGACCGTGCCGCCAGTTTCCACCGGAATGGCATCGATGGCATCCAACTTGCCTTCCAGATAAGCGAGCAAGCCGTTGCGGATCGCGGTCGAGACCGGCTGGGAGCGTAATCGGAAGTTGCCGTAGCGCGAGACGAGCTGTCGATTGAGGCGCTCTTGCAGATCGGCCCAACCGAGCGCGCGCAGCCGGTCCTGCTCGTCGGCCACGACCAGCATGTCGCCGATCGGAGTAGCGATGCATTCCTGGTGGAAGCTGAACGTGTTGGCGGACATTACGAGCTCTCGATGCATTTGCCGCACGGGGTGCGAGCGGCGTTATGATCGCCGCGGGGACTTTGCGTTGTCACTGGCCAGCTGACGATGAGCGCAACACCAGAACCGGTCGGGACCCTGGAGATCGCCCTCGCGCACACCCGGCGCCTGCTGGATCAGGACCCGTCGGCGGCCGCGGAACAGGCGCGCGAGATTTTAAAGGTCATTCCCCGACAACCTCTGGCGCACTTTCTGCTCGGATTGGCTCACAGCGCCAACCGGCAGGGCGACGAAGCGATCGCCGCCTTGCGACGGGCTGTCGAACTGCAGCCCGATCTGCCCGATGCGTGGCGCACGCTGGCCGATCATCTTACCGCGGCAGGTGACGTTGCAGGCGCCGACCACGCCTACGCTCAGCACATCCGCTTCTCGACTCGCGATCCTCGCTTGCTCGAAGCGGGCGCTGCACTGGCCGAAAATCGGATTGCTGTCGCGGAAGCTCTGCTTCGTGAGCATCTGAAGCAGCATCCCACCGATGTCGCGGCTATCCGCATGTTTGCTGAGGTCGCCGCGCGCCTCGGGCGATATCCCGATGCCGAAGTGTTGCTGGAACGTTGTCTGGAGCTGGCGCCAAGCTTCACGGGCGCGCGCCACAACTATGCTTATGTTCTGCAACGGCAGAACAAACTCGCCCGGTCGCTGGAACAGATCGATCGTCTGCTCGCTGCGGATCCCCGCAATCCAGGCTATCGGAATCTGCTCGCCGCGGTACTGGGGCGAGTAGGGGACTACGATCGTGCGCTGAAAATATACGCCGGCGTGGTGAAGGAATATCCAAGCAACGCCAGGGTGTGGATGAGCTACGGGCATGCGCTCAAGACGGCGGGCCGGCACGGCGAATGCGTCGCGACGTATCGCCGCGCCATCGAGCTGTCACCGCAGCTCGGCGAGGCGTACTGGAGTCTTGCGAATCTGAAAACGTTCCGCTTCAGCGATGCGGATGTCGTGGCCATGCAGGGGCAGCTGCGCCGTAACGACTTGAGCGAGGAAGACCGATTTCACTTCCATTTCGCGCTGGGCAAAGCGTTCGAGGACGCGCGCGATTACGCCAGATCCTTCGAGCACTACGAGCGAGGCAACCGGCTGCGCAGGCAGATGATTCAATACGAACCCGAGGAGCCTTCGCAGCACATGCATCGCTCGAAGCAGCTGCTGACCCGGGAGTTCTTCACTGCGCGTCAGGGCTGGGGTTCGGCTGCGCCGGATCCGATCTTCATCGTCGGCCTGCCGCGCGCCGGGTCGACCTTGCTGGAGCAGATCCTGTCCAGTCATCCACTGGTCGAAGGCACGATGGAGTTGCCCGACATCATCGATATGGCGCGTGCGCTGGGCGGCGGCCGTGCCCGCGGTGAGGCGTCGAAGTATCCCGAGGTGCTGGCTGAGTTGTCCGCCGGGCAGTTGCGAGCCCTGGGAGATCAATATATCTCCAACACTCGTATCCAGCGCAAGACCGACGCGCCGTTCTTCATCGACAAGATGCCGAACAACTTCGCGCACATCGGTTTGATTCAACTGATGCTGCCGCGGGCCAAGATCATCGACGCGCGCCGTCATCCCATGGGCTGCTGCTTCTCGGGCTTCAAACAGCATTTCGCGCGCGGCCAGCATTTCACGTATGGGCTCGATGACATCGGTCGCTATTACCGCGACTACGTCGAGCTGATGGCCCATTTCGATGCCGTGTTGCCCGGTCGCGTGCATCGAGTCATCTACGAATCCATGGTGGATGACACCGAAACCGAAGTGCGTCGCCTGCTCGACTACTGCGGCCTGCCGTTCGACGAGCGCTGTCTGCGTTTCTACGAGAACGAGCGCGCCGTGCGCACCGCCAGCTCCGAGCAGGTCCGCCGTCCCATCTATCGCGACGGCGTCGACCACTGGCACCACTATGAATCCTGGCTCGAGCCCCTGCAGCGCGCCCTCGGGCCGGTGCTCGAGTCCTATCCAGCCGTTCCAGCGAGGTTTGCCGACAAGCGTTGATCCAGCACTGATCATCAAAATGAGCCGCGTGGACCCGCGGCCACAACATGGGAAGAGCAAGATGGTTGATCGTCACTTGCATGCTCACAAACTTCGGCAAGGGCGTCGAAGATCGCTATCGGTTCCACTGGCAGCCGCGTTATCCGTGACGCTGTCGCATGCGTCAGCCCAGAACAACGAGGGCGCGGTCCTCGAACAGGTGATCGTTACGGCACAGAAGCGGCAGGAAGACCTGCAGGAAGTGCCGCTGAGCATCACCGCGCTGGGCACGGCGAGGCTCGAAGAGCTGCATGTCACGGATTTCGCGGACTACGCCAAGTTCCTGCCCAGCCTGTCCTACACATCGTTCGGCCCCGGCTTCTCCCGAGTGTTCTTCCGCGGCGTCAGCAGCGGTGACAATGGCAATCACTCGGGCCCGATGCCGTCGGTCGGCATGTATCTCGACGAGCAGCCGATCACCACGATTACGGGCGCGCTCGATGTGCACGTCTATGACATCGAGCGGGTCGAAGCACTCGCCGGGCCGCAGGGCACGCTTTATGGTGCCAGCTCGCAGGCAGGCACGATTCGTATCATCACCAACAAGCCGGACCCCTCCAGGTTCGCGGCCGGTTACGACATCGAAGGCAATATGCTCGGTGGCGAGGCCGGTTACGTCGCCGAAGGGTTTGGCAATCTGCCGGTCAGCGACAATGCAGCGATTCGCCTGGTGGGCTGGGGCAAGCGTGACGCGGGCTATATCAGCAACGTGACCGCGGATCGTTTCTATCCAGCGGCACAAATCACCATCAACAACGCCGACCGCGCCAAGAAGGATTACAACGACGTCGACACCTACGGGGCGCGAGCCGCTTTGCGCGTGGACTTGAATGACAGCTGGACCATCACGCCGACTCTGATGCATCAGCAACAGAAATCGAATGGCGCATTTGCCTACGATCCCAGTCTCGGCGATCTCAACGTGGCCCGCTATCGCCCGGAGCGCGCGGATGATCGCTGGACGCAGGCGGCGCTCACGGTCGAAGGCAAGATCGCCAATCTCGATGTCGTGTACGCCGGCTCCCATCTGAAACGCAGCGTGGACACCGAGCAGGACTATTCCGACTACTCGCTGTTCTACGACCTGTCCTACGAGTACACGGTTTACAACGATGACGGCGTGATCATCGAACCTACGCAGTACATCCAGGGCAAGGACCGCTACAAGCGTCAAAGCCACGAAATCCGGCTGTCGACGCCTGCCGATGCGCGCGTGCGTTTCGTCGGCGGCTTGTTCTACCAGCGTCAGCAGCACCTGATCGAGCAGCGTTACAAGATCGACGACCTCACCTCCGTCTACGAAGTGACCGACTGGCCCGACACGATCTGGCTGACCGAGCAGACGCGCATCGATCGCGATTACGCGGTGTTCGGCGAGCTCAGCTTCGATATCACCGATCGGCTGACCCTGACCGGCGGCGCGCGCTGGTTCAAAGCCGAGAACTCCCTGGCGGGCTTCTTCGGTTATGGCGAGGGTTACAGCGACAGCGGCAGCAGCGGCGAGGCGCTGTGCAGCAAGGTGCTGGGCGACGAAGTCGGCGATCGTTCCGGCTGGGTGCCGTACCGCGCGGTCAACACCGCCCCTTGCAAGAACCTCGACAAATCCGTGGACGAGGACGGCGTCACGCCGAAGGTCAATATCACTTACAAGTTCGATGACAGTCGCATGGTGTACGTCACGTACTCGGAGGGCTTCCGGCCCGGCGGCGTCAATCGTCGCGGCACGTTCCCGCCCTACGACGCCGACTTCCTGAAGAACTACGAAGTGGGTTGGAAGACCACCTGGATGGACAACCGTCTGCGCTTCAACGGTGCGGTGTTCCTGCTCGACTGGGACGATTTCCAGTTCTCGTTCACCGGCGAGAACGGTCTGACCAACATCACCAACGCCGGCGGCGCTCGCATCAAAGGCATCGAGACCGACGTGGAGTTCGCGGCCACCGAAAGCTTCCTGATCTCGGGCGGGCTGTCGGTCCTCGATGCCAAACTGCGCGGCGATTTCTGTGAGCTGCTCGACGCTCAGGGCCAACCGTTGCCACTGAGCGGCTG
>Ga0164243_10012103_pt1 | contig 12260 bp, 10 predicted proteins | sample OricompcompostOP_FD_108781 | JGI IMG/M metagenome (GOLD analysis project Ga0164243, IMG submission 108781) | Organic Plus compost microbial communities from Emeryville, California, USA - Original compost - Organic plus compost (OP) | ecosystem: Engineered > Solid waste > Mixed feedstock >...
CAGGACTACTTCGGCCTGCCATATGCCTTCACCAAGGTGGACCAGGTGGGCATCCCGGACTTCGAGGCGGGCGCCATGGAGAACGCGGGCCTCATCACCTACCGCGAGGTGGCGCTGCTCCTGGACCCGGCCACCGCGCCGCTGTCCGTGCAGAAGCGCGTGGCGGAGGTGGTGACGCACGAGCTGGCGCACCAGTGGTTCGGCAACTGGGTCACCATGGTGTGGTGGGACGACCTGTGGCTCAACGAGGCGTTCGCCACGTGGATGGCGTTCAAGATCGTCGACCAGTGGCGGCCCGAGTGGCGCATGTGGCTGGACTTCGACTCGCACCGCGCCAGCGCGCTGCACCTGGACGCGCTCAAGTCCACGCACCCCATCCACGGCGCGGTCCACAACGCGGGCGAGGCCGGGGAGAGCTTCGACGCGATCACGTACGAGAAGGGCGGCGCGGTGCTGCGGATGATCGAGGGCTTCCTCGGCGAGGGGCCGTTCCGCGAGGGCATCCGCCTGTACATGCGCAAGCACGCGCGCGCCAACGCGGTGAAGGAGGACCTGTGGAGCGCGCTGGGTGAGGCGGCGAAGCAGCCGGTGGAGGAGCTGGCCACCGCGTGGGTGGGCCAGAGCGGCTTCCCGCTGGTGAGCGCGAAGGTGGACGGGCGCGAGCTGTCGCTGTCGCAGCGGCGCTTCTATTCGGAGCCGGGCGTGGAGAGCGCGGAGAAGTGGCCGGTGCCCATGGTGCTGCGCTACGAGGACGGCTCGGGCGTGCGCGAGCAGCGGGTGCTGCTGCGCGAGCCCCGGGCCACGGTGAAGCTGGAGGGCTCCGGCGAGGTGAAGTGGCTGTGCGCCAACGCGGGCTCCACGGGCTTCTACCGCGTGGCGTATGACACGCCCGCGCTCCAGAAGCTGGCGGCGAACCTCCAGGCGCTGGCGCCCTCCGAGCGCATCTCCCTGCTGGCGGACCAGTGGGCGCTGGTGCGCGCCGGCAAGGCATCCGTGGCGGACCTGCTCGACCTGGCGGCGCGCTTCGGGGACGAGGAGGACGACTCCGTCCTGGACGAGCTGGTGGGCCGGCTGGGCTACGTGGAGGGCCGGCTGGTGGACGGCGAGGACCAGGCGCGGCTGCGCGCGTGGGTGGAGAAGCTGCTGGGCCCCGGCCTGAAGAAGCTGGGCTGGCAGGCGGCGGCGGGCGAGTCGGACCGCGTGAAGCTGCGGCGCGCCGCGCTGGTGCGGGCGGTGGGCGGGCTGGCGCGAAGCCAGGAGGCGCTGGCCGAGGCGAAGCCGCGCGTGGCGCGCATGCTCCAGGGCGAGCGCGACGCGCTGGAGCCCAACCTGCTGGACGCGGCGGTGGGCATGGTGGCGCGCGCGGGCGACGCGGCCCTCTTCGACACCATCCTCCAGAAGGTCCCCCGGGAGCCGGACCCGGCCACGCAGCGCCGGTACCTGATGGCGCTGACGGCCTTCGAGGAGCCGGCCCTGGCCCAGCGGGCGCAGGGGCTCTTGTTCTCGGACACGGTGAAGACGCAGGACGTGGCCAGCTTCGTGTCCGGCCTGATGGCCAACCGCACCGGCCGGGACGCGTGGTGGGCGCGGATGCGCGAGCAGTGGAAGGACGTGGTGGCGCGCACCGGCGGCGCGCCCATGCTGCTGCGCCGCATCGTGGAGGCGATGGGGCTGCTGCGCACCCGCGAGCAGCTGGACCAGATGAAGGCGCTGCTCCAGCAGCACCCCATCCCCGAGGCCCAGCAGGCCACCGCGCAGACCTTGGAGCGGCTGGCGCAGGACGTCGCCCTGCGCGAGCGCTGTGGCCCCCAGGTCTCCGCCTGGCTGAAGCAGCAGCCGTGACGTCGGCGTTTCCCAGAGGCTCCTGATGAAGACCACCCTGACGCCCACCAGCCTCCTGGGCGCGCGCGAGGCCCTCCGGCGCGCCAACACGGACTTCGCCCGCCTCTATCCGGGCGAGTCTCCCCGCCGTCAGCCGGTGCACGTCGTGTATGGCGGCGCGCACCTGTTCCGCGCGGAGTCGGCGCGGAAGCTGGGGGACCTGGCGCTCGCGGCGCTGAGGGACTACGCCCCGGACGCGGCCGAGCTGGCCCACGGCCTGGGGTTGCCCCAGCGGGGCCGCTTCGCCCAGCGCGTCTACGAGCGCGTGCTGGACAAGCTGACGCGGGAGCCCGTCGAGGACTACCGCATCGACTTCGAGGACGGGTACGGCCACCGCCCGGACGCGGAGGAGGACGCGCACGCGGTGGCCGCCGCGAAGGAGCTGGCGCGGGGCCTGGCCCTGGGCACGCTGCCGCCCTTCGTGGGCATCCGCGTGAAGTCCTTCACGGAGGAGCTGTTCGAGCGCGCCTCGCGCACGTTGGACCTGTTCGTCACCACGCTGCTCGACCACAGCGAGGGGCGGCTGCCGCCGTCGTTCGTCGTCACCCTGCCCAAGGTGACGCTGCCCGAGCAGGTGGCGGCGCTCGCGCGCATCCTCGAGGTCCTCGAGTCGGCGCATGGCCTGAAGCAAGGCGCGCTGGAGCTGGAGCTGATGGTGGAGACGCCCCAGGCGCTCTTCGACCGCGAGGGGCGGCTGCACCTGCCCGCGCTGGTGGCCGCCGGAGCGGGCCGCTGCGCCAGCGTGCACCTGGGGCTGTACGACTACACCGCCGCGCTCAGCGTGAGCGCCCACGCGCAGAGCATGCTGCACCCCGCCTGTGACTTCCTGCGCGACCTGGTGCAGGTCTCGCTCGCGGGCACGGGCATCCTGCTCTCCGACGGCGCGACGAACGTGATGCCGGTGCCGCCACACCGCAAGCAGGGCGACACGCCGCTGCTGCCCACGCAGCTCCGGGAGAACAGCGAGGCGGTGCAGCGGGTGTGGCAGCAGACCTATCGCCACATCCGGCACTCGCTGGAGCGCGGCTGGTACCAGGGCTGGGACCTGCACCCGGCGCAGTTCCCGGTGCGCTACGCGGCCGTGTATGCCTTCTTCCTGGAGGGGCTCGACGCGGCGACGCGCCGGCTCAAGGCGTTCATGGAGAAGGCGGCGCAGGCCACGCTGGTGGGCGACGTGTTCGACGACGCCGCCACGGGCCAGGGGCTGCTCAACTTCTTCCTTCGCGGCCTGGGCTGCGGCGCGCTCCAGCAGGACGAGGTGCTCGCCGCCGGCCTCACGCTGGAGGAGCTGCGCGGCCGCTCGTTCCGGGCCATCCTCGAGTCACGCCGAGCCCGCCCCTCCGGGGCGTGAGGGCGCGCCGCGCCGCGAGTCAGTCAGCCAATCCGCCCGGCGTGTCGCTCGCGCCGGGGGGGGCCGAGCCACGCGCCGGGCCGAGCATCAGCCCGCGGCCGGCCCCGGCGTATCACTCGTGTCCGGTGTCTCCGGGCGCTCCCGGGTCGCGCGGGCCGCGCGGAACAGGGCGACATCGATGGCCACCGCGCCCGCGAGGAAGAGCAGCGGGCCCAGCCGCGATGACAGCCCCAGCAATCCCCACAGCGTGACGACCCCCGCGAGCACCGGCGGCAGCACCACGGGCGCCGCGGCGCGAGCGCGCGGCACGGAGACCAGCAACGCCAGGGACAACAGGCACACGACCACGAGCGGCGCGCCAGCGCGGGCGCGGCCTGGCATCGAGTAGGTCGAGTACCGGGTGCTCACCCCAGGCCGCCAGCCATAATCCCACTGCTCGTACTCGACGCCCGTGCGCCGCCCTTGCGGATCCACCTCGATGATCTGCTTGCGGTCGTAGCCGTAGCCCCCCAGCGACGTGAAGCCCTGGAGCCCCGAGCCCCACGTGAACAGCAGCGACAGCGCGCAGACGGCCGCCGCCGGCAGCACCCACCGCTTCAGGCTGGCGGCCCCGGGCGCGCCCCGCAGCTCCGGGTCCGACGCGGACGACGCCTCGAACACGCGCCACTGGACGTAGCCCAACACGACGGCGGCGACGACCCACAGGAGCGGCACGAGCCCGAAGCCCAACGACAGGAACGCGAAGGTGACAGCCAGCGCGGTGAACACCGGCAGGAACGCGGGGTGCTCGGCCATGTTGGCGAGCCGGGACAGGGGCTCCGGCACGGGCCGCCCCGCGGCGCGCCACTCCCTCGCGCCGAGCAGCACGCTGCCGGCGACCATCACCACCGACCAGGGCAGGCCGATGCCTCCGCTGATGATGGGCAGCCCGGGCAGGAGCACGGCGGCGGCGACCAGCCCGGACCCCAGCAGCGGCAACGAGCCCCCCGGCAGCTTCGCGCGCAGGCGCGGGTCCTCCAGCACGTTCTGCACCGCGCGCCCGGCGGCCTCCGCGCCCCGGCGCGCGGTCTCGGCCATCTCCTCCACGCTCGGGAGGGTGGACGACACGTCGCGACCGCAGCGCGGACAGACAGGGGCGCTCGCCTCGGGGAGCGGCTGACCACAATGAGGACACGACATGGGAGTCCCTCCGGATGCCATGGGAGGACAGCCTAGCGCCTCCAGACATGGGCACCACGGCCGACTCGCGCCAGACACGCTGGCAACGGACGCACGCTCGGCGCGCGAGGGCACGGCCCGGAGCCAGGGCACACGGGAATGCGGCGCGAGCGCGCACCGCGTGACACCTCCCCTGGCGCCCCGTCATCGAAGGGCAGCGCCCCACCGCGGGCCGCCCCCGCGGAAGAGCGCCCTACCAGAGCATGTCCTGGTCCTCGCTGACGCCCGGGACCTGGGACAGCTGGAGCGTCCTGCTCCCCACCTTCACGGTGCCCTCGAAGAAGCCCACCGGCTGGGCGAAGTGGCTGACGATGAGGCGCAGGTTGCGCTCCTCGCGGTGGACGTGGATGGGCTGGAAGCGCAGGTCCACCGCGCCGTCCACCGTCGTCATCCGCCAGGGGGCCAGCAGGTCCTTCGCGTCGTACTCGAAGCGGGCGCGGGCCAGCGGATAGAGCCGGTCGCCCAGCCACAGCGCGTTCTCGTTGGCCTCCGCGTTGCTCTCGTTGAAGCCCTCCACCAGGTTGAGGCCCACGGGCGTCCCGTCCGCCAGCCGCCCCGCCGCGAAGGCCCAGCGCCACGCGGTGTGTCGCGCCAGATAGCCCTGCGTGTAGTCGATTCCTCCCACGCCCCCGTCCAGCCGGAAGCGCTTGCCCCCCGCCTCCAGGCTTCCGAAGGACAACAGGCCGTTGCGCTTCATCGTCACGTTGACCAGCCCGTCGCCCTCCACGGGCGCGATGACCGTCAGCGCCGGGGGGCCGCCGGCCACGAGCAGCGCGCCGGCCCACTGGAAGGTGTTGAGGCTGCCGGTGCGCACGCGGCTGACGTCCACCTCCACCTGGTAGCGCTCGTCCTCCTCGCCCCGCCGGATGGCCAGCTTGCCTCCCAGCGTCCGGAAGGACGCGCTGAGCCCCGCGCCGGGCTTGTCCCCCAGCGCCACCATGGGACCGGGAGCGCCGAGGAAGCTCACGTCGCACAGCGGCCTGCGCTCCTTCAGGTCGATGGCCACCGCGAAGGCGCTGGCGGAGTAGCCCAGGTCCACCACGGCGAAGAGGGCGGCCACCTCCGGCGTCGCGGCGAAGGTGTAGTGCCAGCGCTTGCGCTTGAGCAGCCGGGTGGCGCGCGCCGGGGCCCAGCGGCCCAGCAGCTTGGGGAGGTCCACCTCGGGCAGCTCACCCTGGTACGTGCCGAAGCGGGGCTCGCCCTGGGTGGTGGCCACGGAGGTGGGCGCGGCGGGCAGGAGGGCATCTCTCTCGGGCGTCATTCCCGCCCATTGGAAGCCAACCCACGCCGGATGTCATGCGCCGTCGCGAGCGAGGTGTCTGGAGGCGGACCCTGCCCACCCCCGGCCCCTACGCGCGACCGAAGACGATGCGCTCCTGGGACAACAGGCCCGTGGTGATGCGCAGGGACACCCACGCCACCACGACGCTGGAGGCCGCGGCGATGAGGAACGGCACCGGCCCCAGCGCCTCGCCCCGCATCACCTCGCCCGCCAGCAGCTCCTGCCCCAGCACCGGCACCGCGAACATCCACGTCTTCGTCTGCACCGGCGACAGCGCCAGCACCATGCCCGGCAGCATGGGCACCACCATCAACAGGGACAGGTAGGTCTGCGCCTCCTTGAACGAGCGCGCATAGGTGGACACCCACATCTGCACGGCGGAGGCGGCCAGCGTCAGCGGCAGCACCGCGAGCGCCATGTTCAGCGCGGCGGGGGCGTCGAAGCGCGCCTTGACGCCCAGGTCCTCCAGGGGCACGCGCTTGACCACGAGCAGGTAGGCCACGAGCGTCACCAGCACCGCGCCCGCGGCCATGGCGACGGTGGCCAGCCACTTGCCCGCCACCACCGCGCCGCGCGGCGTGGGGTTGAGCAGCAGCGGCTCCAGCGAGCCGCGCTCGCGCTCCCCCGCCATGGTGTCGCTCGCCAGCTGCATGCCGCCCGCGAACGCCGCCAGCACCAGGAAGAGGGGCACCATGTTCAAGAAGCCCGCCGCGGTGCGCTCCGGCGTGGACAGGTCCTCCTCGTCCACGCGCAGGGCCACGGCCAGGTCCGGCGCCACGCCGCGCGCGGCCAGCCGCTGGTAGCCCACCGTCTGCGAGTACGCGTCCAGCAGGCGCTTGAGCCGCGTCACCGTGTGGCGCGCGGACTGGCGGGAGCTGTCCACCACCATCCGCACGTCCGCGGTGCGCCCGGTGGAGAAGTCCTTCCCATAATCCTCCGGGACGATGAGCACCGCGTCGAGCGAGCCCGCGCGGATGCGCTCCTCGTAGTCCTCCGGCACCTCCTTCAGCGTCGCGCCGTGGCGCTCCAGGAAGGCCATGAGGCTGGGGGCGTGCTCGCGCCCCACCACGGGCAGCTCCAGCGGCCGGTCCTGCCGGTACCAGGACGCCAGCAGGTTGAACATGACCAGGAAGATGAGCGGGCCCACCACGGGCCACAGCATGGAGGTGAGCATCGAGCGCCGGTCGCGCACGTGGTCCCTCAGCTCCTTGCGCAAGACGGTGCCAACCAGTCGCCTCATTGCATCAACCCCTGCTCGCTGCCGATGGTCGCGACGAAGGCCTCTTCCAGGCTGTCCTTGCCGGTGGTCGCGCGCAGCGCGTCCGGGGTGCCGTCCGCCACCACCCGGCCATGCGCCACCACGACGATGCGCTCGCACAGCGCGGCCACCTCCTGCATGACGTGGCTGGAGAAGACGACGCAGCACCCCGCGTCCTTCAGCCGCCGCAGCAGCGTGCGCACCGCGCGCGTGCTCATCACGTCCAGGCCGTTGGTGGGCTCGTCCAGGAGCACGTTGCGGGGCCCGTGCACCAGCGCCCGCGCCAGCGCCACCTTCACCCGCTCGCCCTGGCTGAAGCCCTCCGCGCGCCGGTCGGCGATCTCCTTCATGTCCAGCAGGTCCACCAGCTCGTCCACGCGCTGGTCGAGCGCCGCGCCGGACAGGCCATGCAGCTCGCCGTAGTACCGCGCGTGCTCGCGCGCGGTGAGGCGCGGGTAGAGCCCCCGCGCGTCCGGCAGCACGCCCAGCGCGCGGCGCGCGTCCTGCGGACGCTTCACCACGTCCACGCCATCCACCGTCGCGGTGCCTCCGTCCGGGCGCACCAGCGTGTAGAGCATGCGCATCGTCGTCGTCTTGCCCGCGCCGTTGGGCCCGAGCAGGCCGGTGATGCGCCCGTCCTCCGCGGTGAAGGACACGTCCTCCACCGCCGTCACCTTCCCGAAGCGCTTGTGCAGGTTCGTCGCGCGAATCATCAGGGCACCGGGCCAGCGAAGGAGGTGAAGAAGGGAGGCCGGGAGAGGCTCGCGCCGCAGGTGGGCTTCAGCCCCTCCACGCCGCCCTGGTCCAGCAGCGCGCCCATCAGCGAGCGGGCGCACTCGGCGCCCAGCGTGTTGTGCCCCACGCCCGGCACCACCACGTGCAGGCCGTTCTTCAACGTGCGCTTCGCCTCCTCGGCCCAGGACGGCGGCGTCACCGGGTCCAGCTCGCCCGACAACAGCAGCGTGGGCACGTCCGACGTCACCGGCTCGCGGTAGCCCGCCGGCAGCGTCGCGCGCGGCCAGCCCTCGCACGCGGCCAGCACCTCCAGCCCCTGCGTCGGGCCGAACCACGTCCCCCTCGCCTCGCGCTCCACCGCCGCCGCGTCGTAGAAGGGCGCGTCCTCCGCGCACACGACGGCGAAGTACAGCCCGCGGCTCACCGAGGACTCCAGCCCGTCCGTCAGCTGCAGGGACATCGCCACGAAGGGCGCCCAGTCCCCGTGCGACGCCCGGTCCAGCATCAGCGGCACCAGCGAGGCCACCTCCGGGCTGTAGAGCTGCCCGAACAGGGAGCCCAGGAACGCCTTGCGCGTGAGGGGGAAGTCCTCCGACACGCCCGTGCGGGGATGGGCGACCCGCACCTGCTCCGGCGCCTGCTCCAGCCGCGCCAGCAGCGCCTCCGTGCGGGACCGCAGCTGCGGGTACGCCTTCGCGCAGGCCGCGTCCTGCTCGCAGTGCGACAGGAGCAGCTCCAGCGCGCGCTGTCCGTCCCGCGCCGCGTAGAGCGGCAGGTACAGGGACAGCGGCGCCACGCCGTCGAGGATGGCGGTGCGCACCCGCTCCGGATGCTGGCGCATGTACACCAGCGCCGCGCGCGTGCCGTAGGACACGCCCCAGAGGTTGACCTTGGCGTAGCCCAGCGCCTCGCGCACCTCGTCCAGGTCGTCCATGGCGACCGGCGTGGTGTACTGGCGCACGTCCGCCTCCCAGCGCTCGCGGCACGCGCGCAGCTTCGGGCCCACGTCGCCGTCGTCCATGGCGCTGGCGAGCCCCTCGCCGGGCGTGCTCACCTCGCACTTCAGCGGGTTCGAGTCGCCGGTGCCGCGCTGGTCGACGAGGACGATGTCGCGGTGGCGGCGGATGCGCTCCACGGCCGCCAGCACCGGCGCCCGCGTGGCCGCCTGCCCGGGCCCCCCCGCCAGCAACACCAGGGGGTCGGGCTGGGGCTGGGCCGCCAGCGCCGGCACCACCACCACGCGCAGGGGAATCCGCCGGCCCGCCTTCGCGGCCCGGTCCTCGAAGACCTCGTGCGTGCCGCACAGCGCCTGGGTCGACAGCCCCTCCAGCCGGCAGGGCTTCAACTCCAGCCTGCGCCCGCCGGCCTCCGGGCCGCCACCGCGCGAGCACGACACCAGCAACAGCGCGAGCCCCAGCGCCCAGAAGCCGCGCCGGGCCCCCCCTGTCAGACAGGAGGCAATGTGTGTCCGAACCCCGGGCAAGGATGGCTCCGTGTATGGTGCGGGGAGGCTTGCCGCATACCATTCCGCCACCACTCCGGTACACCCCCGCGGCGAGCGCGCTCCCGGACGCCCGCGGGCTTGAATGCCGCGCGCCCGGCCCCGTCTGGTGATACGCCCATGCCCACGATGAAACGCGCCGTCCTCCTCCTGGCCACCCTCGCCCTCACCACGCTCAGTGGCTGCGCCGCGCTGCAGAGCCTGCTGAAGGGCGCCTTCAAGAAGCCCACCCTCACCTTCAAGACGGCGCGCCTGTCCAGCGCGTCCCTGTCCGACGCCACCGTCGACCTGGTCTACGAGGTGAACAACCCCAACGGCTTCGGCCTGGAGCTGGCCTCCGTCGACTACGCCTTCTTCGTCGAGGGCAAGCAGGTGGTGGCCGGCAAGCCCCGCAAGGGCCTCGACCTCAAGGCCAACGGCAGGAGCGAGCTGGTCTTCCCCGCCAACGTGAAGTTCGCGGACATCGTCCCCGTGGTGGAGACGTTCCTCAACAAGGACAAGGCGGCCTACAAGGCCCAGGGCAGCGTGGGCGTGCAGACGCCCATCGGCGTGCTGTCCTTCCCCCTCCAGAAGGAGGGCACCTTCGACGTCCCCAAGATTCCGCAGGTGTCCTTCCAGGCGCCGCGCATCACCAACATCAACCTCACCAGCGCCACGGTCGAGTTCCCCCTGAGCATCACCAACCGCAACAGCTTCCCCCTGCCCGTGGCCGGCATCACCGGCGCGCTCAAGGTGGCCGGCGCGGACGTGGGCACCCTGACCACCGGCAACCTGGGCACGCTGGACGGCAGCGGGACGAAGCAGGTGACGCTGCCGCTCACCATCAACTTCGCCCGGGCCGCCTCCGCCGCCATGGCCCTGCGCTCGGGGGGCAACGCCAAGCTGAGCCTGGACGGACGGCTGACGTCGGACGCCCAGTCCGTGCCCCTCAACCTGAGCCAGCTCGTCAACATCGTGAAATGACGGCCGCCCGGGGGGCGGGCGGGGGGAAGCCAACCTCGTGGTTGTCCCAGGGCGCCCTTGCCGTTACGGTTGAGCGCCCTCCGGGACCCAAGCCATGCGCCGCATCCTCTTCAAGTCAAAAATCCACCGCGCCACCGTGACCCAGGCCGACCTGGACTACGAGGGCTCCGTCACCATCGACAAGAACCTGCTCGTCGCGGCGGACATCCTGCCCTTCGAGAAGGTGGCGGTGTGGAACGTCACCCGGGGCACGCGCCTGGAGACGTATGCCCTGGAGGGCGAGGCCGGCAGCGGCGTCATCTGCATCAACGGCGCCGCCGCGCACCTCAACCAGCCCGGGGACCTGGTCATCCTGGCCACCTTCGCGGAGGTGGAGGAGTCCCAGGTGCGCGACTGGAAGCCCACCGTCGTCTTCGTGGACGCGAAGAACCGCATCGTCCCCGGCGTGAAGGAAGAGATTCCGGGGCCGGCGCGACGGTCCGCCTGAGCCCGCCTGCTCTTGGGAGCGGCTTTGCCCGCCCACGCGCCTTTTGCCATGCTCGGTCCCCTCTTGAAGATGGGGCCCAGGGCCCCGGAGGCGACATCACGATGAGGCGGATGTGGGTGGCAACGGGCGCGCTCGCGCTGGGACTCCTCGGCTGTTCCGGGGCGGGCGCGTTCCGGCCCAATCCCAACGACGAGGACCCCATCTACGGGGCCATCCCCGTCATCAAGGCGCCCGCGCAGAGCCGGTGCGTGGCGCACGGCAAGTCCTCCGTGCGCGCCAACTGCGACGAGGCCCTCTACCTGGCCACCGAGTACACCCGCCGCCTGTCCGTCGGGGACGAGGTCTGCCTCGAGGGGGGTTATGGCGAGGAGCCGGGCTATGCCTGCAAGGCGCGCGCGGCCGTCATCGACACGTCGCCCAACCAGGTGAAGCTCGAGGTGCGGGGGGCCCGGCCCGACTCGCGCTGGTTCAACGTGGAGATGCGGCACGCTTGGTACGAGGAGGGCGCGCTGGTGGACCTCTACCTGTCCGAGCGGGGTTACTAGGGGAACGCGCCTGACCGGCGAAGGGAGTGGTCGTCATGGGCATCTACGACAGCGTGGCCGAGCGGCTGGCCTTCATGAAGAAGCTGAGTCCGGCGGAGCTGAAGAAGCTCGGCTCGGCGCGGCTGTCGGACATCGTCCTGCAGGAGACCAAGCGCGCCCGGGTCCGCGTTTCGGAGCTGGAGAAGCGCTACCCCCAGGCCCAGGCCCGGGAGCTGGCCCAGCGGCTGGTGGACGAGAAGAAGAACCTGGCCAGCATGGTGGGCGGCGTCAGCGGCGTGTTCGGCCTGGTCGCCCTGCCCGCGGACCTCCTCTTCATGGCGTACCTGCAAATCACCCTGCTCACCGACGTGGCCACCCTCTACAAGGTGAACCTCAAGAGCGAGCGGACCCGTGGGGAGATGCTGGACCTGTTCGGCTACGCCAACGGCCTGGGTCCCCTGCACCGGGCCAGCCCCAAGGTGATGGGGAAGCTGGCGGAGCTGCTCCTGAAGAAGGGGGGCATGCACACGCTGGGACGCGCCATGCCCCTGGTCGCCGCCCCCGTCACCGCCTACCTCAACAACCAGCACATCCAGCGCGTGGGGGAGCAGGCCGTGCGCTTCTACGAGGGCTTCGACAAGGCCCACGCCAAGGCCCGCGCCCAGCGAAAGCAGGCCAGCGGGAGCTGAACCCTCCGTGAAGGCCACCCGCTCTACTGGATGGCCTCCGAAAAAATCCGCGGCGGGTCCGATATGCCTCCCGCCGCCCGCCGTTCACGCATCATGGCGGGGCGGAAGCCCCTTCGATGACGGGTCACCAGGCAACCCCTGAGCCGGAGGGACCGGTGAACCCGCGAGGCGGAGGCACGAAGATGTCCGAGCTTTCGGCGGAAGTGCGTGTGCAGGTGGCGCGGTTGCGGAACCTCCTCATCGACGTAGCGCGCTGCGGCGCTCTCGCCAGCCCCCTGGGCGCGCTGCCCCATCACGAGCTGGACCCCATGGAGGTCCAGGCCATCTGGTGGCTGAAAGCGGAGAGCCTGTTGCCCGTCAACGTCCTGGCG
>Ga0164243_10012105_pt1 | contig 12257 bp, 12 predicted proteins | sample OricompcompostOP_FD_108781 | JGI IMG/M metagenome (GOLD analysis project Ga0164243, IMG submission 108781) | Organic Plus compost microbial communities from Emeryville, California, USA - Original compost - Organic plus compost (OP) | ecosystem: Engineered > Solid waste > Mixed feedstock >...
GCCGAGATCGAAGACCCCGTTGTCGACAATGATCTCCGCACCCCGCTGCGCCTCGCGGTGGAAGAACGCGCGGTAGGCAGCGTCGGTCAGAACACGCTGGGCCGCCACGTGGTGGACGCTGGCAGGCTCCTGCGCGACGAACGCGTCCAGGTAGTCGGGCGAGGCGATCGCGGAGAAGGCGATGCTCTTGGCCATCAGGCGACCCTCCACCTATCGGTGGCGAGGGCGAGGAACTGTTGGGAGAGCACAGAATCGCTCTCGAACCGGCCGCCGGCCTGCAGTGTGGTGGTACGAGCTGCCTCCATCCGGACACCCCGCGCGCTCATGCACAGGTGCGTACCGCGGACCGCGACGGCCACGTCGGTACTGCCGATCACGACGGCGATCTCGTCCGCTACCTGCCGGGTGAAGCGCTCCTGCACCTGAAGACGACCGGCGCACTGCTGTGCGATACGGCCGAACTTCGACAGGCCCATCACCTCGCCGTCCGGTACGTAACCGACGGCGACGTCCAGATTCATGGGCAGCAGGTGGTGCTCACACAGCGACCAGACGCTCATACCGCCGATCACGACCAACTGGCCGCTCAGATGTTGCTCGGGGAAGCAGGTCGGCGCGGCCGACAGCTCCGGGGAAAAGAACCTGCGCCACCACGCGGCGACCCTGGCCGGCGTGTCCGACAGGCCCTCCCGTCCGGGGTCCTCGCCGATCGCGGCGAGGAGCTGGCCGACAAGATCGGCAACGCGCTCAGTGTCGACCGGGCCCGGCGACGCCAGGTCCTGGCTGTCGCTGGGAGCCAGTCTGTCGAGGGTGTTGGTCACGGACTTCGCCTCGCTTCCGGGTTCGGTAAATAGGTCAAAGACGTCAGCAGCAGCGGCTCGTGTGCCCGGCGCGCGGAGGTCACTGGGTTTTGCTGCTGGCGCGGGAAACCGCGCGATCCGGTGCTCAGTCTGGGAATTGGTGTCACCGCGCTCCGGTCAGGATGTGCAGGCGGGTGGAGACATTCCATCCGCGTTCAGTCGCCGGGCCGTAGAGAGCGTCCATACCGGCCAGAACCTTCTCCTGGGTGGTGCCTTCCGGCATCACCCACACTGGAGCCAGCTGATGCTCCTCGACGAGCTGGGCGATCTCGTCGAGGTCGCGGTCGGGCTCGGTGACAACGAACTTGAACACCGCATGGTCTGTCGCGACCAACGCCGATAGGGCATCGGGCTTGATTCGCTTGGAGTAGGTCATGCCGGAGTTCGCGAGTTTCGGACTCACCACCCAGAGATCCACCAAGGAGGCAAGTTCCGGTGTGGGCGCAACAGTGCCGTTGGTTTCGACCTGTACCCGCACCTTCGCCAAGTCACGGGCGAGGGCGGCCATGGCGGGCTGCTGCAACATCGGCTCCCCGCCGGTGATCACCATCATGTCCACGCCGCGCTCACGCACCCACGACACCAGCTCGGCGACGGGGACTCGGTCGCTGACCTCGGCCGGGTCGTACCTGCTCCAGTCCCAGCTTTCTGGGGTGTCACAGAAGCCGCACCGGAGATTGCACCGGGAGAATCGGACGAACACGCAGCGCTGCCCGGTCCACGGGCCTTCGCCTTGGAACGACTCGAACTTCTCCGTGAGAATCGCGGAACCCTCCACCCGTTCGAGAGGCAAACTCGGGCTACTCACGACGCATCGCCTCGTTCCCACAGGCCGGTGGTCGTCCCCGAGTCGACCCGTAGGGATACGAGTCGACCGCGGATCTTCGGCTCGAGGTTGTAGACGAACCAGCCAGCCAGGTGGGCGACCAGCGCGGGGCCAGCAGCACGTAGCCCCGCGTCGGCGGCAGGCTCCTGGAGGTACGTTCCGAACGGCTTCAGGTCGCCGAAATCGGTGATGAAACCAACCTCGTCCAGCCCGTCCGCCCCCAGCACCAGCGCGACGTCGCCGTGCCTGGTCTTGAAGGTCTTCGAGATCGTCACCTCGCCGGTGACACCGTCACAGCGCGCCGACGTGGTCGCGGTCTCCGACACCACCATCTCGACCAGCGTGATCGGCCTTGCCGATTCCATGGTGTCCCGGAACCACTCGGCAAGGTGCGCAGCGAGAAGCTCGCTCGTCGGGTGGAAGGTGACCTGCTCGTTGAGCAGCCGGTGGTCGAACGTCGCGGCCAGATAGTCCCCGAGAGGCGACAGGTCTCCGGGGGCGTCATCGTTCACGAGCGCCGAAGCTGTCACCGTGTAGTTGTGGCCGTGATTGCGGCGACACTTATGACTGGCCGGTAGCTGCCTCAGCTCGTGGCTGGCGCTGAAGTCGAAAGACTGCGAGATGGTGATCTGGCCGTCCGCCACACACTTCTCCTCAGTGGCCTTCATGTAGCCCTCCTTCCTCGGTCGTGCCGAACGGCACTCGGACGATGTGCGCTGGCGGCCGAACTGTCGTGCCGGCCCGGATGGCGCAGAGGCCGGAATGGTTGGGGGTCGAACGGAGTCGGTGACGATCTGTAGTACCTTCACCACAGACAACCTTACTGCGATATCAGAAAGGTGACAAGGTGGATGGATGAGTGTCGAGCGTGGCCTTGCTGCCTTACGACTAAGGTCAACGGCGGGAGCACCTCCCACCGCGAGACACAAGGAGGGCGAACGATGGCGAGCGCCGGCCCGTGGACGAGCGTGTCGATGCCTTACGTGAGCGGCCAACGGGGCGATGCCTGGGGCGCCGAGGCGGCAGAGCAGGGCGGCACGGGAACTCAAAGGTTGCTGAGTGTTGACGAGATGGTCGCCTCCGCGACGGTCGCCGACATGCTGGGCCTGAATGAGGGCGAGGTGGTGGTCGTCCGACGCCGCCTCATGCTGTTCAACGACCATCCGGTCGAGCTTGTCGACTCGTACTACCCCGCGAACATCGCTCGGGGCACCAGGCTGGCCGAGCCCCGCAAGATCCCCGGCGGTGCCGTCGCTCTCCTGGTCGACCTCGGACATCCGCCTCGCCGTGTCCGTGAAGACGTCAGCGCACGCTTGGCCACACCAGACGAACGGGCCGTGCTGGAGCTGGACGACCCGTCGTGTGTGCTGCTGCTCGCCCGCGCGCTTGTTACTGAGAACGATCTGCCCGTCGAAGCCAGCGTGATGACGATGGTGGCCGACGGGCGACGGTTGCGATACGAGCTGACGCCATGACCGTCCCGACTGCGTCCCCAGGAGTCGGACTTGCCTCGCACCCGTGACGTCCGACCCCGGCATCAGCAGATCGCAGCGGAACTGCGCGATCTCATCATGCGTGGCGAGCTGAGCCCAGGTACGCAACTGCCGTCCACCGCGCAACTCGTCGAGCGGTACGGCGCAGCAAACGCCACCATCCAGCACGCACTGAAGGCGCTCAAGGACGAAGGCTTCCTCGACAGCCGTGTCGGCAAAGGCGTCTACGTCCGCGATCGGCAGCCATTCATCATCGACGCTTCCGCCTACATCAAGCCTGAACCCGGCCGGTTCCGATACCAGTTGCTCAACGTCGACAACGTCGTCCCCCCGGCGGACATCGCCGACGGATTGCAACTGGTGTCGGGCGCTTCCGCGATTGTCCGCACCAGAATCCTCGTTCACGACGAGCAGCCAGTGGAATTGTCCGCGTCGTACTATCCCGCCGAGATTGCCGCCAACAGCAGCCTGGCCAAGGCCGCGAAGATCCGTGGCGGCGCACCCCAGGCCCTCGCCGACCTCGGCCTTCCTCAGCGGACCTTCGTCGACCGGATTTCGGCACGCCCCCCGACGGTGGAGGAAGCCGAGACCCTGGACCTCCCTGATGGGACGCCGGTGATCCGGCAGTTGCGTGTCATCTACAGCGACAACGAACGCCCCGTCGAAGCCTCGGTCCTCATCAAGGGCGCACACCTGTACGAGCTGCTGTACCGGCAGACCGTAGAGAACGAGTTGGGCTAGAGCCACGATGCCACGGGTTTCGATTTCAGCCATAGCAACTGCATTGGTGACAACCTCCTCATCGGTCACGCCCTGGAATTGCGAAACGGTCCGAGACCTCAATGCGGCAGGAGGCGGAGCCGGTGCCGTCCGGCTCGATCAGCGCCGGGCGATGCCTCGTCGCCGATGAGCTGCTGGTGGGCCGTCTCCCACACGGTGCACTCGCTGTGCCGCCATCGGCGCGAGCAGCGGGCGCACTGGCCGCGGGCGTTGAGTGTGTGCTGGTCGAGCAACTGCCGCCACGCGGTGGTCAAGCGGGCGATCTCCGTTTCAGCCAGAGCGGCTTTGGAGGGCGTGTCGCCTGTCGTGGCAAGGACGTCGAGGTAGTCCAGGCGTTCGGCGACGGCCTGCCGCAGCGTGATGCTGAGTACCTCGTCCATCGGTGGTGACTCCTTCACTGGTCTCACTCGTCCGGATGTCGTCTCTGTTGCTGGGGCCAGAGCCGCTGGTGCAGTTCGCTCGGCACGAACTCGGCGAGGCGCAGCCCAGCGGCCATCAGGCGTCGAGCGGCATCGTCGAACTCGCGGCAGGGCCACGGGTCGGTCGAGCAGCACGGGCAGAGATACGGCTGGCCGGGCGGCGGCAAATGACGCGCGGCCTGGTCGACGACCTCGGCCATCCGGCCTATCGGACTGTCGAGAGCGACCACGACGGCCACACAGTCCCGCCACCCTTCCGCCACGCTTCACGCGCCCCGCGCCGACCTCGTCGACGTGCCCACTGCTGACCGGCTGCGTCGCCCGACGGTGCCTCCCGCACGGCGTGGACGATGGCCATGCCGGGTGATCACGTTTGCCATGGTTCGACCCTGACTCCGGCCCACGGCTGGGCCAAGCCGCGAACGCGGGATGTCAAGGGGAGGATTCGGGGAGGATTGGCATCTTCCCCCGTAGACCGATGGTGTTGAGACGACCACGAGCTGTGTCAGGATAGGGCTGGTCAGCACGTGGGAGGGCAGCCCGCACCGATGGACAACGATCAGCTCCGGCAGGCTCGGGAACGCACCGAGTCATCGACGCAGCCGGGCGAGTGCCTGTCGCGTCAAGAGCTTGCTGACCTGGTCAATCAGCACATCGCGGTGCATCACAAGACGCACACCGTGACTGATGCCAACTACATCGGCAAGCTCGAACGCGGCGACATCCGCTGGCCTGGCGCGCTCTACCGGGAAGCCCTGCGCGCCGTGCTGGGCGCTTCCACCGATGCCGCGCTGGGCTTCACCAACCGGCGGCGCACGGTGGTAAAGCTGGCAGACGTGGACCGCAAGCAGTTCCTGCGCAGCGTCGGCCTCGGCGTCGGCGCGCTGACATTGGCTCCCGTCGCCGCCCGGCTGCAGGGCAGCGAACCTACCCCCGTGCCCGCCCGGGTCGGCACCGCCGAGATCGGCCAGATCGCCACCGCGGCGAAGGTGTTCGCCGGCTGGGACCACACCTACGGCGGTGGCCTCGCACGCGAAGCCGTCCAGGCTCAGCTGCACTGGTCGGCCGGTTTGCTCGACGCCAGCTGCGACGAGGCGCTACGCGGCCCGCTGCGCAGCTCGATCGGCTACCTCGCCCACACCTGCGGGTTCATGGCCTTCGATGCCTACGCCCACGACGACGCCATCAACGCGTTCCAGTTCGGCCTCGCCTGCGCCGAAGAAGCCGGTGACTGGCACCTGCGCGCCAAGATCCTGTCGTCGATGGCGCGGCACGCGATCTGGATCGGCAAGCCCGACGAGGGGCTGACCTGGATCGAGCACGCCCTGGTGCGCGCCGACCGGCTCACCGCGACCGAGCGTGCGATGCTGCACACCGCCCACGCCCGCGCGCTGGCCAAGATGCGGCGCACCCGCGACGCCCTCGCCGCCGTCGGCCGCGCCGACGACGAGTTCGCCCACGCCACCCCGGCCAACGATCCGCCCTGGATGGCCTACTACGACCATGCCCAGCACGTCGGCGACACCGGCCATGCCCTGTTCGACCTCGCCGTTCACGGGCACCGGCCGCTCGACGCCACAGCGCGGCTCTCGGATGCCGTCACCGGGCACAGCGACGCCTACGCTCGCTCCCGCGCGATCTCCCAGATCAAGCTGGCCACCTTGACCATGGCCACCGGTGACCCCGCCGAGGCGGCCGTCATCGGCCAGGCCGCGCTCGACATCGCGGGCACCGTGCGCTCCCGCCGAGCCGCCGACGACCTGCGCGAGCTGTCCCGCTACGCCCACCGCCACAGCCGCACACCCGAGGTCGCCGCCTTGCACCAGCGCATCCACACGGTGGTCGCCGCGTCGTGACCACGACCGGAACCGAGGAAGCCGCAGAGCTACTGCGCGACGCCTGCGACCAAGCGGGCATCGATGCGCGGGGCGCTGAGCCCATCCGGCTCGGGGAGAACGCGATCTTCCGGCTCCCCGGCGGCATCGTCGCCCGCATCGCCCGGCCCGGCCAGCTCGATGCCGCCAACCGGGAAGTCCGCATCGCCCGATGGCTCGCCAATCACGACATCCCTGCTGTCCGCGCCCTCGACGACCTTGGCCAACCCGTCGAGGCGCGCGGGCGTGCAGTGACCTTCTGGCACGAGCTGCCCGAGCACCACAAGGGCACCCCCGCGCAAGTCGCGACGGCTCTGCGTCGCCTGCACGACCTGCCGGTCACCGGGCAGCATCCGTTCTCCGCGCTGGAGCCGTTCGTCCGGCTCGACGAACGCATCACCGCCGCCACTAGCCTCACCGACGACGACCGCGCCTGGCTGCACGAGCACCTCGCCGCCTTGCAGGAGAGCTACAACAACCTCCCCGCCGGCCTGCCGCACACCGTGTTGCACGGCGACGCCTGGGTCGGCAACGTCGTCGCCACCAACGACAACCAGGTCGTGCTGCTGGACCTCGAACGCGCCTCGATCGGCCCACCCGAATGGGACCTCGTCTCCACCGCCATCAAACACACCAGCTTCGCCTGGATCAGCGCGCACGAGTACCGCGACTTCTGCCAGCGCTACGGCCACGACGTCACCACCTGGGACGGATTCGCGCTCCTGCGCGACATCCGCGAACTTCGCATGACCTGCTACCTCGCCCAACACGCCGCCGAGAACCCCCGCGCGCACCACGAAGCTGTGCTCCGTGTTTCCTGCCTACGCGGCCGGAACGGGCCCCGCCCCTGGTCCTGGTCGCCCGCGTCCTGATCCTCCCGCCGGATGCCGCTGGCAGACGTCGACTTCACGGCGAACGTCTGTATGCGGCCGAGACGCCGAAGATCAGCGTGCCACCGAAATCGCTTGTGTCGAACACCTGTGCGACGATGGGGGCGACATGATTGTCGGCGGACAAGAGGAGGGGCATGGCTGTCCGGCTGGTGCACAGGCAGCGTTGGCTGCACGAGGTGCGATTCGGTGACCGAGCGGGCGCCCGAAGCCTACGCGGAGCACTACGGTGGCGGGCTGTCGCGCTGGCAGGTTCTCGCGGCCCCAACGAGCACGCCCAGAGCGGGCGCCGAGGTGCTGCGGGCAGGCGTGCGGCGTCACCCTCGGCTACGTCCACACCTGGCGGGTAGGCCATCAGCGCACGTCGCCGCCGACGAGTGTCCTGATCGCGGTGTGAATCAAGGCGCGGGACATGATAGGCGAGGCCCTGTCCTCGGTAGCCGGCCGCAGCTTCCAGCGGTCGAGGGGTGAAAGTGCCGATGCCGCCCGTCACCACGATCGCTCCGCAGTCGATCCGGCTCGCCCGGTCCGTGGTGAGCAGCCAGCATGCGGGCCCACACTCGGCCGAGGGCACCGGGGTGATGCTCCGTGCCTGTTCACCGACCAGGTACGTGGGCCTGAACGCGTCGGCCTGCCGCGCCAGGGCGTCGATCAGCTCGCGCCCGCAGATCGCGGGCAAGCCGGCGACGTCGTGGATGAGTTTCTCCGCGTACAACGCCGAGACCTGGCCACCGAGTCCGGCGAGGCTGTCGACGACCAGGACGGTCAGGCCGCGGAAGCCGGCGCACGACGCGGCGTAAAGTCCCGCCGGTCCGGCGCCGACGACCACGATATCCACGCGAGTATCGGTCATCGGTCGGCTGCCACGGGGTTCTGCTGCGGATCCCACTCCACGGGGAGGTGATCGGGTCCGCGGAACGACGTGTTGGCCGAGTAGTCGAACGTCTGCCCGGGCACCAGGCGCATGTGCGGCAGCCACACCGTCCTCCCTCGCTGGAGCAACGACGCCGCGCAGACCTGCGTCAAGATCCGCAAGCCCGCCGTCGAAGCCGAACTCGAGGCGCTGCTCAACTGCCGGCGGAAGCCACCGGATGCCAACTGGTTGGATTGCAATCTCGTTTCGCAGTCTGACCCCTGCCCATAACATGGGACAATTGACAAATACGACGGCCGGTCGACTGCGGTCGGCCCCGCGAGACCAGTTCGGGCCCTCCAGGCTGTGCGATTCTCTGCCGGGTCTACGGCCGGATTTGGCCGTGTTCACCGTTCGCACAGACTCGGCATGTCAGTTGTTGGCTTCGTCGATCGTTCGCCAGATGACCTTGGCCATCGGTTGGCGTATCTCCTCGGTGAGGTGACCGACAAGGCCAATCGCGCGTGCGACGACGCTGATTCCACGGGTGATCTCCCAATCCAGGCCGAGCACGGTGGCGATGACGCCGATCGCACCGGTCACGTTCACCGGAAGCACGCGTCCCGAGCGTCGGCTGGCCTCCTCGGCGATGTTACGCATCAGCTGCTGTGGCAACGTCGGAAAGCCCTGATCCTCTACGAGATTCAACAACGCCTCGGCGCGAGGATCGGTTGGCCGGTGCAGCCGATGTCCGACGCCGGGCACCACCTCGTTTCGATTGAAGAATTCGTCGACGATTTCGGCCGCTTTTGCCTGGATCACTTCTCCAGGAGGATCTGCCGACACGTCAAGTAATGACGTGGTCCCGCGTTGGATCATTTGCGCCCCCTGCTCGGTGGTGCCTACAAAACGACTGCCGAGGCCAAGTATTCCTGCCGCGACCGCGCTCTGCAGCGATTCGGGTGCACCCAGGTACGTAAGCCGTGTGGCCAGTACATTTGGCGTGAGCCCGTGCTCGGCGAGGCTGACGAATGCGGCATTCATGAGCGCGGACTCCGCGTCATTGGGTAGCCGCCCCCGGAATAGTAGGAAAGCAAAGGAGCCAAGGTCGATCTTGCCGATCAATTCGTCGGCAAGATCGTAGCCGTGCACAGTAACGGATGTTTCGTCACTTTGGCAGATATCGCTACGAACACCGGTTTCTGATTTACGAACTTCAACCATTTTGAGTATCCAATTCCGTCATGTTGGCTACTGCCAGCGTTCGCTATAATCAATAGCCTCGCGGCGCTGGAGTGATGCCACAGCGTCGTGTAGTTCGACACGATCTACTCGTCCTGCCAGCTCGTCGGCGTCCCGCCAGGACAGTGTGTCATCGCGCGCGACGGATTCCTTGATGACACGAAAAGCTGTCGGAGAGGTCGTCGCCAGCAACCTCCGTGCGAACGCCGTGGTTTCGCCGACAATGGAGTCTTGGGGGTGAGCTTCCGCAGCAATACCGCTGGCAAGAGCCAGGTCTGACGTCACTGTGGTCTTCCCCAGCAGCAGGCTTAACGCCAGGTGGCGGTGCACCGTTCCAGCCAGGAGTTTGATCGCGGTACGTGGGATGACACCCAAGGTCGCTTCGGGTAGTCGAAGATAGGCATCCGGTGTTGTGAGAATGAAGTCACATGCCAGTGCCAGCTCGCAACCGCCGCCCAAAGCGGGACCATTCAGTGCGGCGAGCCAGGGGCGGCTGTCTTCGGTGATGCGGCGGAACAGCGTGACCGGAGGAGGCGCCTCATCGGTGGATTGCTTGTTCGTGGCGAGTTCCGTGACGTCGGCCCCGGCACAGAAGAAGGGACCGTTTCCCGTCAGCACGAACGCCGAAATGTCGTTCCGGTCCGCCAGCCGGTGCAGTTCGTTGATCAATGGTGTGCTCAATGCATTGCGGCGCCGAGTATTGGCCAGTCGCGCGACCGCGACCCTGTCCGTCACGTCTACGTCCACGAGCATGGGTCTTTACGCTCCTCTTCGCCCTCGCACGACATCGCGTGCGATCTGGATGCGCTGGATCTCCGAGGTGCCCTCGCCGATACGGAATGCTCGTACGTCCCGCAAGATGCGTTCCACGCCGTAGTCGGTGGTGTAGCCGGCTGCACCCAGGATTTGCAGCGCGGTGTCGGCGACATAGTTCGCCATCTCACTGGCGAATAGTTTGGCTCGCGAAACGGCGATCCGGAATTCTGGGTCTTCCGCGTCGCCACAGCGTGCTGCTTCGCCGACAAGAAGTGTCGCCGCTTGGAGCTGGACATCCATGTTCGCAAGCTTCTCTTGCGTTACGCCGAGCTCGGCGAGACGGTTGCCTCCGACGCGGCGCTCGGTCGCGAATGCGACCGCTTTCGCCAGTGCGCGCTCGGCGGCGCCGACACACCTACTGGCCACATTGAGACGGGCGCCGTTGATCGTGGTCATGATGACGTTGAACCCGTTACCGACGCCTCCGAGGACATTGTCTTCAGGGATTCCGCAACTGTCGAAGTTCAACGCATTAAGATGATGACCTCGCCAGCCCATTGTATGGTAACGCTCACTTACCGAGAACCCGTCGACGTCTCGTGGAACGATGAAGACGGTGAATCGCTCTCGTAGCGGGGCTTGCCCGTCGGTGACCGCCAGCACCAGGATATGATCCGCTATTCCGGCATTGGAAATGAAGTGTTTCGATCCGGTCAGCACCCATTGGTTGTCGACTTTACGCGCTTGGGTGCGCAAGTTTCCGAGATCGGAACCTCCTTCCGACTCGGTCACCGCATACGCCAGACTCCGCTCACCGGTGAGAACAGGTGCGAGTAGCCACTCACGTTGCTGGTCGTCCAGGAAGCGCAAACTCTCCGGAAGATGGCCGACCTGGTGCCCCAGTGCGGTCGTCACTCGCCCCATTTCGACTCCGAGCAGGGACTGACTGAGATACCCCAGGCCGGCACCGCCCAGGTCTTCGGGCAGGTTGAAGCCGAGCACACCGACCTGCGCCGACCGCACCCGAAGCTCCCGCAAAGTCGATGGGTCGACGCTGTCCGTACGATCGATCTCGTCCTCCAGTGGGCGGAAGTACTCGTCCACCATTTTCCGGACCACGTCCCGGCGTTGGATGTCCTCAGCGGTGAGGCCATGGAACATGAGAGCCGTACCATCCTTTCAAGAATTCGCGATTCCTGTGGGCGGCTGGCGAGGTCGTCCGGCTGAAGGACCGTGCGGCGCCGACAGCCGGCACTCGGTTCAAGCGCACCATCAGTGGCCGTCAAGCAATCCGGCCGCGTATTCGGCGAGTTTTCGCTTCTGTATCTTCGAACTCGCCGTCATCCCGATGCCCTCGAAGCCGTCAACGATGCGGAGGTGCCGCGGGACCTTGAACCCGGCCATCTGCTGACGACACCAGTCAAGCAGCTCGGCTGCGTCGGCCTGGTTTCCTTCGACCAGAACGACAAAGGCGAAGGGAACCTCGGTCAGCCGATCGTCTGGAACACCGACGACGGCGGCCTGACGGATCTTCGGATGTTTGTGGAGAACCGTCTCGACATCGACCGGCGAAACGTTTTCCCCGCCCACTCGTATCAGCTCTTTGGCACGGCCGACGAATTCGAGTCTTCCGATGTCGTCGAGACAGCCGAGGTTGCCCGTATGAAGCCATCCCTGCTCGTCGATCGCCGCCGCGGTCGCTTCGGGCATGCGGTAATACCCACGCGTCACATTCCAGCCCCGGACGAGGATTTCACCGGTCTCACCGGGCGGCAGATCGACGCCGGCGCCCAGGTCCCGTATCCGTACCTCCACCCCAGGCTGGAGTGAAGCGTGTCCGCTGTGGCGTACCCGATCGCCTTCCCACCACCATGACTGTGCCACGTTGGGTGATGCTTCGGACAAGCCATACCCTAGTACGCATTCCGACACTCCGAGAGTGTCCATGACGCGGCCCACGACGGCAGGTGACGCAGCCAGCCAGGCACCACGGAGCGAGAGTCGGCGCTTCGCGCGATCAGGATGGTTGATCAGCATCAAGGCGATCGCGTCGTTACCCGCGAAGTGGGTGCAACGCTCGGCTTCGAGCAATCGCAGTGCGCCGGCGGGCTCGAAGCGTTCCGCCGTCACCAAGGTGGCGGTCTGCTGCAGGCAGGCGAGCACCGACAGAGTGGTGCCTGCCACGTGGAAAAGAGGGCGTCCGCTGTAGAAGCGGTCCCCCGCGCGCAGCCCGAGCCGTGTAGCCGAAAAGAAGGCATCGACAC
>Ga0164243_10012107_pt1 | contig 12256 bp, 13 predicted proteins | sample OricompcompostOP_FD_108781 | JGI IMG/M metagenome (GOLD analysis project Ga0164243, IMG submission 108781) | Organic Plus compost microbial communities from Emeryville, California, USA - Original compost - Organic plus compost (OP) | ecosystem: Engineered > Solid waste > Mixed feedstock >...
AAGCTCGACCCGGACCGCTCCTTCGACCTCGACAGCACCCGCGACCTCTTCGGCACCGACAAGGGGACGGTGGTGGTCGGCATGCGCCGCAAGATGGGCGAACTGCTCTCGGCCTATAATGAGAGCAATTACGACATGTTCGGCGACCGCCATTCGCTGACCCAGACCTATGGCGTCGTCTATACGCCCGACGCCATGTGGACGGTCGATGGCGGGCTCGAGATCGGCCGCGTGCGCGACGACACGGTGGACGAGGACACCGATCTGCAGCGGGAGGACTTCGACCGCTACGCCCCCTCGCTTGCCATCGGCTACAAGGACGAGGAACGCGGCATCAATGCGCGCGTGCGCGGCGAGGTCAGGATCGAGCGCTCCGACGAGGAGACGCGCGACCAGAACACCTATCTCTTTGCCGCAGGCCTCGGCTGGAAGACCAGCCCCGACTGGCGGCTTCTCGCCCATATCGACGCGGTCGTCTCGGATTCGGAATCCTCCGAGACCTCCTTTGCCGACACCGACTATGTCGAGGCCTCCGTCGGCTTCGCCTACCGGCCGGTCGACAATGAGCGCCTCAATGCGCTGTTCAAATACACCTGGCTCTACGACCTGCCCGGCAACGACCAGCTGATCAGCGGCTCGACCGGCGATTACCTCGCCCCCGCCCAGCGCAGCCACATCGTCTCCGCCGACCTGATCTACGATCTCTTCCCGTGGCTGTCGGTCGGCGGCAAATACGGCTTCCGCTACGGCGAGGTGCGCTACCGCACCGGAACGGGATCCGACTTCGAGGAGGAGTGGCAGACATCCTCCGCCCATCTCGGCGTCATCCGCGCCGACCTTCACGTCGTCAAGAGCTGGGACCTGCTTCTGGAAGGCCGCGTCATGCACATGCCGGAAGCCGAGACCACCGACTATGGCGCGCTCGCCGCGCTCTACCGCCATGTCGGCAACAACTTCAAGGTCGGCGTCGGCTACAACTTCGGCTCCTTCTCCGACGATCTCAGGGACCTCACCCTCGACGACGAGGGCGTCTTCCTCAATGTCGTCGGCAAATTCTGACCGCCTCTCCCCGCCGCCAGCCACAACAGGAAGCGGCGGGGACTTTTTTCTCTTCGCGGCAGCAAAGCGTCGGGGGGCGCACATGCCAGAGACAAACCAATGGACCTGCGAGGGCTGCGGCCACAAGCAGGTGTTGCGCAAGATCGACTATCACCGCTGGATCACCAGCTCTGTCTCGCCCTCGGGCGAGCCACTCGGCAGCGCACGCATCTTCGAGCTCTGCCCCGCGTGCCACTTCCGCCTGCGATTCAGCAACAACCCGGAATTCCAGGAGCTCAAGTAGTGGCATATCAATCACACTTCTCACGCGTCAGTGATCAGCCGGGGAAGTTGTAAAGGAAATGCGGGCCCGCCGCATGCTCGCGATCAACCCGGCCGGCGTCGAATGCACGGCGACATGGCCTGCCGGGATGGAGAACGTCATCGTGGCGATCTCACCGGAAAGCCTGCACGAGATCGCCTGCCATGAGTTCGACGGCGCCGAATGCGAGTTGCGGCCAATGCATCTCACCTTTGACAATACGGCGTTTCAGTTGGCAAAGCTCATCAGGGAAGAATTGAGCAACGTCCATTCAACCAGCAGGCTCTATCTGGACGGGCTCATCACCGCGCTCGGCGTGCACGTGCTTCGGACCTACTCCAGCGCGTTCAGACCGGAGCGCGAGGAGAAGGGCGCGCTGTCGAAGGCCGCCGCCGACCGCCTTCGCGACTATTTGCACGAGCACTTCACGAAGAAGCTGACGATCGCGGAGCTTGCGGCCGTTTGCGGCCTCTCGCCAGTCCATTTTACCCGGGCCTTTACGAAGATGCGCGTATTTGGAAGTAGGCCGCGTCAGCCGCGTTGATCCCCTCGTGCCGTCATGGGCGAAGTCCGCCAATACGGCTATATCATTATCTTGTGGGCAGGGGAAACCGCACTAAGCATCATTCTCGGGCATCCAAAAGGATAGCTCGTGCAACAGCACGGGTTCGTGCAACATCGGTCGGAGCCAAGGATGAACCAATATGGTCGGGCCGACCTGGATCTGCGCGGGTTGTGACACGCAGCTACCGCTGAGGAAGATCGATAAGTGGCGCGTTCTTCGGGTGGAAATTACATCCGTCGGAGGAAAGCACCGATTGCGGGAGTCTTTTGAACTCTGTCCAAAATGTCAGCTTAGACTTGTTGATGTAGCCGATCCCCGGAAGTGGCCCAGATCAACGCCGCGTCCTTGAGATCGCGCACCACTACACGGCACTTTGCATCCTAGCCGCCATGTCTTTCGAGCACTTTCCGCACATCCGGGTCGTGAAGCACGCACGTGCATCTTCCAAGTAGGATTCTGGGAGCCAGTTGGAAGAAAACAGGCTGCGCGCGTTTCATTGAGCAGCGCCGCGGCGGCACCTTCGATCCGAACGGCGCCTGTAAGGAAAGCTATTTCCCGTCGAAAAGCGCCCAGGCAGGCGCTCTTTGCGAGGGCCATCCCCGAACAGGTTGTCATCGGCGCCAGCTCCGGGCTACCTATGCAAAGTCGCATCGTTCGAGACGGAAAAGCGTATGAAACCACTGGTCCTGATCAGCTCGCGGGATCCTGAATTCTATCTGCTGTTCAGCCACATTTTGGACGTTGATGGATTTGCAAGCGAGCTGGCGGGCAGTGTGAGGGAAGCGCTTCGCTTTGCAGCCGAACGTAAACCCCTGGCAATCATTTTGGACGTGCAGCCATCGGGCCACACCGGCACAGACCTTTGTGCTCGGCTGAAGAAGCAAGCTTCGACCCGAAACATCCCGGTGGCGGCGCTGGTCGCGCCGGGGGGCGAAGCCCAGCATCTCGGTCTTCTCAAGGCAGGCGTCGACGAGATCTTCGTGCGCCCCTTTGCTCCAGTCAAGCTGCTCGGATTCTTGCATTCGAAGATTGCCCGGCAATCTTCAGCCAATGTCAAGCAGGGGAAGCGGCAACTTCGTTATGGTGGGATCGAAATCAACGAGGAGACCTTTCGCGTCCATTGCCGCGGCCAGGAGGTCTACCTGCCACGCATCGAATTCAGGCTCCTTCGACTGCTGCTGGAAAGCCCTGGCACCGTGTTCTCGCGCGAGGAATTGGCCACGGCAGGATGGCTTGAGGGCCTGCCGGCGGACCTGCGCAGCGTTGACGTGCACATCGCTCGATTGCGCAAGGCGCTCAAGAAGGTGCTGCATCAGGATGTGATACGCACTGTCCGGTCTGCGGGCTACGCGCTCGAAATCCAGGAGCAGGAGAACGGAGCCTTGGGGCACACACCGGCTTGAGGGCGAGTGGACAGATCCGGGCAAAGTTTTCGTCCGTCAATCACCAGATCGCGCGATATTACTGTCAGGGCGAGCGGGCCTAAACGTGGTCGAGAACGCCACGGGCAGCTTGTGATCCCAGCCGGGAGGTGCGCGATGGACATCGCTCTCCAGCCTTTATCGTTGTCGGATTTCAGCTTCATAGCGCATCTGCATTTGGAGCCTGACGACGAAGCCTTCGCCGGCGGAAGCATGAAGGCCATTTTTGACGCGCTTCGGGCAAGTCGGCATCCGGATGCGGAGCATCCTTTCGCCATCGTTGCTGAGGACGTGCCGGTCGGCTTCCTCCTGCTTCGCGAGCAGGGCGCCCTTCCGCAATGGGCGCACCAAGGAGTGGTGACACTGCACATGTTGCGGGTGGGACGCGCCTATCAGGGAAGAGGATATGCCAAGGCCGCGTTGACGTTGGCCGCAGATTGGATTGCACGCTGCCGTCCCGGTGTGCGCCACCTGATGCTCACCGTCAACAAGCGCAATGACCGCGCCATCGCCCTTTATCTGCAATGCGGCTTCGTCGATACAGGTGAGGTCCATCAGGGCAGGCTCGGTGCGCAGATCGTGTTTTCCGGCGACGTCCTGCAGCTCGCCTCCGCGCGATAGTCGAGATTGTGCAAGGGGAGATCTCCGGGCTCTTCCATCACCTTGAAGAGACAGTCGCCCGGTGCCGTAAACGAGAGCGCACGTCGGCATGCAATTATTCCTGAACTTGCGAAGTAAAGCGTTTCCGGCGCTTGTCCGGGCCGTTCGAAGGAATGGACGCGACCGGCAAGATCTCCCGCATTCACACGGTCCCCAGCGTCCGCGGCGGGCTCGAAGATTCCATGTGAGCGTGCATAGACGTAAGCATCCCTGCCGATGACTGTCATGATGCGGGTGGAGGGAGCGGGTTCAACCAGCGCGGCGGGCACGATCCCGAAATGCTTCAGAAGTCGCAGGAGACCTTCTTCCGCGAGGCGCAGGGCGTGCGGTGACAGCAAGGCACCACCGCCAAGTTCGGTTGTGAGCGCGAGAACGTTTTGCTCCTGTGCTGCGGCCGCCAGTGTCGTTGGGCCGCCGCCTCCCGCGCCAGCGGTCACACATCCAAACGGTGCACCGAAGACCTTCATCAACGAGACAAGCTGATGATGCTCCGTCTCGGATCGGCCGGGCCGCACCAGGACACTCGGTACATATTGGAGTGAGCGGCCGCCGGAATGCAGGTCCACCACAAAATCGGCGAAGGGAAGGAGAACCGAACACACATAGTGGGCGATCATCTGCGTCGGCGTACCGACCGGATTGCCGGGGAAGAGCCTGTTCAGATTGCCTTCATCCAAGGGTGAGAGCCTTCGGCCAGCCGCGACGGCAGGAAAATTGAGGGCAGGCAGGATAATGATCCGTCCTCGCACCTCCTCCGGTGTAATTTTGCGTGCGAGATTGAGGAGTGCGACCTGTCCCTCGTATTCGTCGCCGTGACTGCCTGCGACGAGAAGGGCGGTCGGACCGATTCCGTTCTTTACGCAAATGATCGGGATCGGAATCGAGCCGTAGGCCGAAAGATCCGACGAATAGGGCAGCCGGAGGAAATCATCCTGCTTGCCATCTGCCTGGAAATCGACGGACGTCCAGATCCGCGTGGTGGCCTGATGCATCGTCGCAGTCCTGCGCCTAGTGCAGAATTTTCTGGAGAAACAGCCTTGCGCGCGGATTGGCCGGCGCCTCGAAGAAGGTGGCAGGGGGTGCCATTTCCACGATGCGCCCCTGGTCCATGAAAACCACCTGGTCGGCGACTTCGCGAGCGAAGCCCATTTCGTGTGTGACACAGAGCATCGTCATGCCGTCCCCGGCAAGCTCCACCATCACATCGAGCACCTCCTTGACCATTTCGGGGTCGAGCGCCGAGGTCGGTTCGTCGAAAAGCATCAGTTTCGGATTGAGGCAAAGGGCGCGGGCAATCGCGACCCGCTGTTGCTGGCCGCCGGAAAGCTGTGCGGGGTATTTGTGGGCCTGCTCGGGAATTTTGACCCGTTCCAGATAGTGCAGTGCGATCTCCTCGGCCTCCTTCTTCGGTTTGCTGGCAACCCGGCGAAGGGCAAGCGTGCAGTTCGACAGTACGGAAAGATGGGGGAACAGGTTGAAGCTCTGGAACACCATGCCGGTGTTGCGACGGGCAAGCATGGTTTCCTTCCGGCTTGCGCCAAGCTCGCACCCTTCCAGGCGGATTGTTCCCCGTTGATAGGACTCAAGCCCATTGATGCAGCGGATCAGCGTCGATTTTCCGGAACCCGAGGGGCCGCAGATTACGATGCGTGAACCCTTGGGAGCGGAGAGGTCTACGTCCTGCAGGACATGGAACGCTCCGAACCATTTGTTGAGGGCGGCGATCTCGACGGCCGCTGGTGAGGAAAGTGCCAGCATCGGTTTTCCTGGTTGATTATTCATGGGAATCTGGTTTCGCGGCTTGCCCGGAGTCAGCGTCGGGCTGCTTGCAAAAGCCGCTTCTCGAGCTGCTTGACGGCGTATGTGACGACCAGCGCGAGCATGAGGAACAGGAGCCCGGCGACGGTCAGCGGCTCGGCATAGCGGTAGGTTTCGGACGCGATGTCGAAGGCGCGGCCGAGCATTTCAGGTACGGCGATGACCGCCAGATATGGCGTGGCCTTGAGCACAGAGACGAAGTAATTCCCCATCGGCGCTGCGATGTTGCGCAGCATCTGCGGTGCCAGCACGAAGAGGATCGTGTCCGCGCGGTTGAGGCCGACGGCGCGCGCCGCCTCGTGCTGTCCATTTGGGATCGCGTCGATCCCTGCCTTGAAAACCTCGGCCAGGTAGCCGCTGTAGTAGACGCTGAGCCCCAACACACCAACCGTCAGGGCGGAAAGCCGGATGCCATAGAAGGGCAGAACGAAGTACAGAAAGTACAGCCATGCAAGCACAGGCGTCGAGCGAACGAAATCGATGACAAAGCGCATGGCGAAGCCGGGTAGCCTCCCCATACGCCGCACAATCTCTAGACCAAAGCCGAGAAGGGCGGCTCCTGCGCAGCTCGCAACGGCTATGCTCATGGTCGTTGCCATCACGCCGGTGATCGTCGGCACAGTCGAAAGGGCAAAGGTGACATCAAAGTTCATTGGTCGCCGCCCTTCCGGCTCCGATGCGCGATTGCGCCCAGCGGCCACAGATTGCAATCGGGTAGCAGACGACGAAATAGGCCAGGAGCAGCGACGTGTAGATCCCGACCGGATTGTAGTCGATCTGGGCAATTTCCTTGGCCCGGAACGTCATGTCAGTGAGGGTGACAAGCGACACCAGAGCGGTTCCTTTTACCAGCTGGATGAGGTGGTTGATGAAGGTGGGTGCCATCGCGACCAGAGCCTGCGGCAGTTCGACGAGGAGGAGGATGGCGGAGCGGGGAAGGCCGAGAGCAAGTCCGGCCTCCAGCTGCCCGCGCTCGAGTGCCTGCAGGCCGGCGCGAACGGCCTGGCTTGCATATCCGCCGGCGTTCAGGCCAAGCACCATGGCGCTGACCGTCATCGCCGACAGGTCGATCCCGATCACGGGCAGGGCGTAGTAGAACACGAAAAGAAGGATGATAACGGCGGAACTGCGCCAGAACTCGATGACGCAGGTGACCAGGGCGTGTGCGACGCCGCGGGTGAGATATTGCGCCACTCCGAACACGAGGGCGAACGGGACCGCGAAAACAAGCCCGTAAAGCGTCACAAGCGCCGTAACGCGAAAACCCTCGAGAATGCCGAGCCAGATCGAAAGGATGCCCATCGTGCTACTGTTGCCGGTCAGCGGACGCGCCGCAGAGATTTCGAGTGGTGACCTCCTCCGGCACGGCCTCAGGTTCGCCAAAGCCATACTTTTGCATGAGCTTCTCGAGGGTCCCGTCCACCTTTAGCTGGGCGAGACGTTCGTTGTAGAAGTCACGCAGGTCCCCATCTTCGGCCTGGAAGGCGATTGCCGCGAAGTTCGTGGCGTCCTTGCTGATTTTGAAGGGAAGCGCGCGCTCCAGCCCCTCGGCATTGTTGCCGGAGAGAAGCCCGATCACCGTTGGCGAAGAGAACACCGCCACGTGAATCCTGCCGGCGCGCAGGGCGGAGATGTTTGATTCGATGTCGGGGAAAAGCAGCATGCGGTCCTCAGGCACGCCCGCTGCCGTGGCGTGCTTGGCGACCACGCTGCCTCGCCCAGCACCCATGACGACATCGGCTTTCGCGGCTATGTCAGCATAGCCGTGGATCGCGTTCGGATTGCCTTTGAGCACGATCGCTGCATCGGGCACCTGAAGGTCCGGCTCGCCAAAGGCGACCTGCCTGCAGCGTTCCGGCGTAATCGCCAGTCCCGAGGCGATCGCATCAAAACGCCCCGCAATGAGACCGGGGATCAGGGCTCCCCATTCCGTGATGCGGATGTCGATCTGGCGTACGCCTGTGCCGGCGAACGCGGCCCGGATCAGATCGGGATGCCAGCCAGTCGGCTCGCCCGTTTTCTCGTCGCGGTATCCCCATGGCGCCCGATTGTGGATCCCGATCACGATCCTCCCTTCTTCCAGAATGCGATCCTTGGCCGTTTGGGCTTCCGCCGCGCCAACGAAGACGAAAGCCGCCAACGACGTCGCGGCCGCGACGGGTACCTTGCCAGTGAAATACCTGAATCGTGTCACTCCCATTTGCCTCTCCCTTGGCGAAAAATTCTCTCCCTGCGGCGCATCGATGATGATGGCCGCCGTCACTGTGGTCCGGCGATGAACGAAGAAAGGGTAGACCGGGGATAACAACCGTGTCAAGAAATATGAACTGAACATGTACTAAATATGTGATTCGCGTGTACTACAATATGGACAGACGTCGCGGGTAGGGCGCGGCGCAGGGGTGCTGGGAGCGGCAATATGGCCAGGATTTTGCATGAAACGGTTCGCGAAGAATTGCGGCGCAGGGTGGCGGCCGAGGAGTATAAATCGGGCGACGCGCTGCCGTCGGCCAGGGCCCTTGCCGCCGAGCTGGGCGTGAGCGACATCACGGTAAAGCGTGCACTGCGCGACCTGCAAACGGCCGGCGTCTTGCGCTCGGTTCAGGGCCTGGGCACCTTCGTGCGTGAACGACGTCGCTTCATCCGTGACCTGGATTTTTCTTTCAACTCGCTTGAGGATGCACGCCGTCTTGGACTTTCTGCATCGATAAGGCTCCTCAGCGCACACCAAGAGGCGATTTGCGACCCGCAGCTCGGGTTCCTCGCGCCCCCGTCCGGCCCGATGTTTGCCGTGCGAAAGCTCATCCTGGTCGACGGCATGGCGGTCATGTACGACACGACTTATGTCCCGCTTCCCCTGGACGATGTGCTGGTGGGGGCTTTCGCCCACGAGCTCGTTATGGACGTGCTTGCCGCAGATGGGGTGACGTTTACCAGTACGAGAATGCTGATCGATGCAGCGCCGGCCTCGAAAAGCCTGCAGGAGGTGTTAGGGCTGCCGAACGGCTACCCGACATTGCGCCGTCTTTACCGGCTGGAGACAACCGATCCCGGCTTTTCCGTAGTCGGTATCGCCGAGTCTCCGTTCGATCGTCTGGCCTGTTCGATAGAACTTGAGGGGCCAGCGCGGACGGGCGGTCAGGAGCGCGGCAAAGCCCGCAACAACCGCGCCCGTTCATAGCACCGCAAAGAATTTCAGAGTGAAGCAAGGAGGCATTCGGATGCTGCCGGCACCGCCACCCCCAGACGTTCCTGTCAGTGAACTGCGCATCAGGCTGAATGCGGTTCGCCGTGAGATGGAAAGGGATGGAATCGATATTCTCATCCTGACGGATCAAAAGAACATCGAGTACTTCACGGATTACAGGACGCTTACATGGGAGTACAACGCTCGCCCGCTCTTTTGCCTTATTGACCAGCGCGATTTCGTGATGATCGCGAGCAGGATCGAGACCAGGAACCTGGCTTCGAAGGAGTGCGCCTTTTCCGTCGTGCTTTACGACGGTTATCTTGCCGAGGCCGTCCACACCCTTGTCGCAGCGATCGCCGTCCGCGACGCCCTTAGCAAGGCCACCGTTGCAATCGACTACGGGCAGGACATGTTCGGACGCGGTTGCCTGGAGCTCTTCCATGCGCTCGCGGCCAGAGCCAGCCGGAAACCCGTCGAAAGCGGGGCGCCTGCGATTTGGCGTGTACGCATGTTTAAGTCTCCTTTCGAGGCGCGGCTCAAGCAGACTGCGTTCGAGATCGTAAATTCCGCCTTTGACGAGGCGATCGCGCGGGCGCGGCTCGGAGTGACGGAACTTGATCTGTGCCGGGACGTTCAGGCGCGCACCATCGCCAAGGGAGCCGACCACGCGGCCCCGATCACGATGCTGTTCGGGCGGGGGGACTTCGTGTTCAACCGGCCGGCCGGAACGCGGATGCTCAAGCCGGGCGAGTACCTTTGGACGGACTTTCGCGCACCCTATGGCGGTTATCCCGCCGACAGAAACCGCATTGCGAGGGCGGGCAAGCCGGAGACCTGGGAAGTGGAGATCTATTCAAAAACACGCGCCGTCACCACACAGCTCGCCCAGAGCGTACGGGCAGGGATGACGTGCGGCGACGTCTTTTCCGCATTTGAGCGAGTGTGGTGTGACGCCGCCTTACCGCCAGTCTATGGCCTTGTTTCAAGGATCGGTCATGGCGGTGGGCTGGATGTGACGGAGCCGCCGTCCATTGCAAAGCACAGCCCGGAATTGATCAAGCCGGGCATGATTTTGCACCTCGAACCCAAGATTGAGGTCGGCGGTGCGGTGTTTCAATTCGAGGAGGTGATCCATGTGCGCGAAGATGACGTTGTGTTTCTGAGCGCGTTGGCTCCAGAAGAAATCCCTGTCGTCGGCTGAAAATTGTGGCGGTTACCGTCGACATGGCAGGTCGCGCCTTCCCGCTCGCTGGGTAGAGCGTCCGCATCAACGCCAATACCGAACATCTACCCCTTTGGACGATGCTGCTCGTGGGGATCTGCCCTTTTTGGAAGTCGGCACATTGTGGCTTGTTGGCGGTTCGCCAATCGCAGAATTTCGGGATTCCGGGGCCGGTCGCGACCAAGGAACATTGCCGCCGAAGGTTCGTGAGGAGGGGCGCCGATCATAGGCGGTCGCAGCGCGGATCGATAATGATGCGGAGTAGACTCCCTATTTGATGCGGCGTTCCATTTCACTGATGACCCTCGAGTATGCTTTGCTTGCGGCCGATGAGGGAAGCTTTCTCGGTGCTTCGAAACGAGCCGGAACGGATCATACTGCGCTAAGCCGGAGAATAGGCGAGCTTGAGCATGCCATCGGCATGACCATATTCCTTCGCCACCCGGGAGGTGTTCGGCCGACGCGTGCCGGCGCGCAGTTCCTGCGCCGCCTGCGCGGCGTCCTCGCCGATCTCGATTCGGCGCTCGGCAAGGTCGGGCTGGAAAGCAAACATGAACGGCAGACACTTTCGCTCGGGTCCCATGGCGCTCTTTTGGAGGGGCGTCTTCTGGAAACCATCGTCGAGTTCAATCGCGTTCAGCCGAAGATCAGAATCGGCCTGGTTGAAGGGGCACCTGCGGAGCTCGCGGGTGCCCTGTTCGACAAACGGTTGGATATGATTGTTCTGCAGACCCTTCGCGGGCGTACCGACGAATGCGAGCTTCCACTGTGGCGGGACAAGCTTCTGCTGGTCCTGGCGTCACGACACCCTTTTGCCGCGCGACGTGCAATCGAATACGAGGAGCTTGAAGCCGAGACCTTGCTGATCCGCGGTGGCGAACACACGCTTCTGGCGGACGCTATTCGGGCTGGAGATCGTCCTCCCTTGGTCGTCGAGCATCAGGTGGGCGTCGGCATCCTCTTGCGCATGGTTCGCCAGAAGATGGGAATCGCGTTGCTGCAGAACGGCGACGCCACGATCGTTCCGGAGGACACGGTCTGCCGTGAGCTCCGCGTCGGCGGAAAGCCGATACGCGTGTTGAACGTTGCGCGCTGGCGCCGAGAAAACGACAATCCGGCTCTGCAGGTGTTTGTCGAATTCTTGCGGTCGCGGATGGAAGCCGCCGCATGATGGCACTCAAGCAGGTGCGCGGTTCCGCTTTGCGCGTCTGAACGCGCGATCGGTGGCCATGAAGCGTGCGAGCATCGGCGCGATGAGCTTGGCTGGATCCGGCGCTGCGGATGCCCCGGACACCTCGCCCAGAACTTTTGCGTAGGCGACGAGATCGCGGTGAACGGCCGCGGGCAATTCGATCGTGAGCTTGACCGGGCGTTCGTCCTCGATCGCGGAGAGCTTAAGTTTCGTCATGATGGATCTCTCGCGCCATAGGGAGCCAGCACCAAATCGCGGCTCACGATCACCCGCACCGGGAAACCTGGGCGGATGGTGAGGAGCGGCTGCACATCGAGCTGGCGGCGCACAATTTCATCACCAACATCGGAAATCGTATCCTGCGTGCTCTCACGGATCGCCCTTGCGATGTCGTTTTCATCGTCGGAACCGACTTCAGTTCCGATGCCGAGCAATGTCGAGAGCGCGGCTGCACGGAAGAGCTGGCCCCAGTGGTAGTTCACGGCGTCTTCTAGCCCGGAATAACCCTGTGGATCCGTGCCTTGCAGGCGCTCCAGCACGATCGAGCTGCCGTCGGGCATGATGAGCCTGGTCCAGACAAGGAGCACGCGGGATTGGCCGAAGGCGATTTGGCTGTCGTACTGCCCGACGAGGCGCGAGCCCTGTGGGATGAGGAGATGCGAGCCGGTGGGCGTGTCGTAGACGTGCTCGGTCACCTGTGCGGTGACCTGGCCAGGGAGATCTGAGCGGATGCCGGTGATCAGCGCGGCGGAAATGATCGAGCCCGCCTGGATGATGTAGGGCGAGACAGGTTCTGACAGGCGAGCGGGACTGACGATCCGGCGGTCG
>Ga0164243_10012108_pt1 | contig 12255 bp, 16 predicted proteins | sample OricompcompostOP_FD_108781 | JGI IMG/M metagenome (GOLD analysis project Ga0164243, IMG submission 108781) | Organic Plus compost microbial communities from Emeryville, California, USA - Original compost - Organic plus compost (OP) | ecosystem: Engineered > Solid waste > Mixed feedstock >...
ATTACAAAAGACTGGAGGGCGGCACCTTCCCGCTGCCCAAAAGCAGTGCGCCGGGCGGTGAGATCGACTGGAGCGAGCTGGTGCTGATGGTGGAGGGGATCGTGGTGGAGAAGAGCCGTAGGCAGCATCGGTTTTCACTGAAAAAAGTAGTCTGAAGCAATCAAAAACATCGTTTTTTGCTTGCGTATATGATACTCCCCAAAAATTGGACAGCTGCTTAAATGTTTAACTTAGCAGTTGTAAAATGAAAAGAGAAAGAAGGAAATTCAGTGCGAGCTTTAAGGCGAAGGTAGCCATAGAAGCGATCAAGGAGCAGCAGACGGTGCATGAACTGGCTGCCACATACGAAGTGCATCCCACGCAGATCAACACGTGGAAGCGGGAGTTTCTCGCTAATGCGGAATCGGTATTCAGTAAGGACCATGCTCTTGCCAAAGATGAATCCAGGGAGAAGGAACTGTATTCGAAAATTGGGGAGTTGCAGATACAGGTGGATTTCTTAAAAAAAGTATTGGGCAAATGAGTTTGGAAGAGAAGCGCAGGCTTGTTTGCCCACCATACAAGAAGCTGAGTGTTTACCAGCAATGCAGGGTCATCGAGCTGCCGCGCAGCAGTTATTATTTCAAGCCCAAAGGGGAATCTCTGTACAACCAGCGGGTGATGAGAGCGATTGACCGGAAGTTCCTGGACTGCCCGTTCTATGGAGTGGAGCGGATGACCGCGCACCTGAAAATGGACCTGGGGTATTTTGTAGGGGAAAAGCGCATCAGGAGATTGTATAAGGTCATGAACCTGAAGGCTATCCATCCCAAAAAGAATCTCAGCAGGGCAAACAAAGGTGATTATAAGTTCCCTTATCTGCTCAGGAACCTGAAGATCGACCGGGCCAACCAGGTCTGGCAGGCGGACATTACCTACATCCCCATGTTCCGCGGATTCATGTACATGTTTGCCATCATCGATGTGTACAGCCGTAAAATCATGGGGTGGGATGTTTCCAATACGATGAGTGCCGAATGGTGCAGGGAGGTCATGGCCGATACCATGGAAAGGCACGGGAAACCGGAAATCTTCAATACGGATCAAGGCTCCCAATTCACATCCTCGGTTTTCATCGAAGCACTCAAAAGGCGTGAGGTGAAGATATCCATGGACGGTAAGGGCCGGGCTTTGGATAATATCTACATCGAACGGTTCTGGGGTTCACTCAAAAGGGAGAAGATATACCTGAATCCACCAAACGGAGGCGTGGATCTCTACAGGCAGGTGAAAGATTATGTGCGCTTCTACAACACCGAGAGAAGGCACAAATCGATCGGCCGGGTAACACCCGATGAAAGGTTCTATCAGGAAATCAAAAATGTGTCGTGATTATATCTTAAATTAGTGCAAGAGTTGTCCAGCAAATAGGGAGTATCATACCGCACACTATGCACCATAGAGGCCGAGTTCTTCGTCAGACTTCATCATTTCCGTCAGCAAATCTTCCCTTTTCTTTTGCGATTCCCTCTTGTATCCCATCACGTCTTCAAACCGCACCCTTCTGTGCCTACCTATCATTGTGAAGGGTATTTGGCCCTCTTCGAGCAATTTGACCAGGTGGGGCCGGGAACATCCCAGCAATTCGGCTGCCGCCTGTGTGGTCATTTCTGTAGCAATGGGTACCAAGGAGACAGGTTTTCCCTGGCTGGTGGCTTTGAGAATCTCGGCCAGCAATTTAAGTGCTTTCAATGGTACCTTTATCTTTTCGGCAGTTTCTTCGATTTCGATTTCAGGATTTTCCGTACGGAGCCTTTCCAAAGTAGCAGCAAGCGTACCGTAAGATTGCATTGCTGCCAGTTGTTCTGCTTTGTTAGGTCTTTCGATATCTGCTAAGTATTCCATGTCTTCATTTTTATTGTATGCAAATATAAACGAAATATTCGAAACAAACAAAATAAAAGAAATACAAGTGTTTTCAGTTTCGATCATAGCTGATTCAGGGAAGTCTAGGAATAACGAAGTTATGTTTCTCCAGAAATAACTTTAGCGAGACATTTTAATTGATTAGAACGAGGTAATTTTAGGGTGGTAAATGTGCTCTGCAGTTAACGCCATCTGATGGTTAACGAAAAAATTTAGTTATATAGGAGATTACAATTATACCTTGGTGGCTATTTTGGAAAAAAGACCATTCTGTTGTTATTTTGTGTTATGGATAACACTAACAAGCAATCGTCATTTTGGGAACTCTTGCCGCTTAGAGGCTTAGGGCCGATAAAGTTTTTAGATGATAGATCAGTAATACAGACTTATCAGAGCGAACTCGGTTTGGTCACAGCGGAAAGAAGCGAGAGTTTGGAGGAGCAAAAACAAAATCTACTCGAGACATTTAAGCTTTTAAGAGAATTTCTTAGTGAGGAGGATATAAAAAATACGATGGAAGGACTGGATACTTTCGGGGATAGTCGGGAAAATGTTTCTAGAGTGTTTATGGATTCTGGAATATCGCTGGAATATGAGGAGAATCAATTGCTGGAAATTTTCGCCGATGACAGAGCGAAAGAACTGCATTTTCAAAATATGCCGTTTTTTTCGTCTAACCCTAAAGAGTTAATCATTTTCATCAGCAAGCAGCTAAAGGAAACACCTCATATCCATGGCGAAGAAGTTATTTTCCCTGAGCACAAGATCTTTCTGTATTCCTTCTTAATTGAGCAAGCTGGTGGCACATATCAGCAAGGGGGAAAACAGAATAGAAGCGTTTGTTGGAGAAATTCAGAGCGAGTTAATGGTGTTGACTTGGCAGAGTACCATCCCTTAAACCTGATTTAAGCTGAAAGAGTGATGTAGGTGTTATGGATGGTAACGAGTACGGTTTGGTAACATCCTGAAATTGCTTACATATAATAGCAACTACTTGATCTGACAGTCAGGGGTTCAAAAAACTGGAGAGTGTAACCTGAACTGTGTCACTGGATAGAACGAATAAATAGTTTTACATTCGAAATATCAAGTGACATGTTAATGAAAGAGAAAACCCCATTTGACTTCGATCGCTTCAAGCAGGAAGCGATGGAAGGATTGTATGCCGGCAAGAAAGCGGGTGGTACTGACGGTGTTTTTGCACCGCTGATGAAACACCTGCTGGAATCGATGCTGGATGGAGAGCTGGAAAACCATCTGGAGGAGGAAAAGGCTTCCGGTGTTTCAAACCGCCGCAACGGCAAGAGCAAAAAGACGGTCAGGAGCATGAGCGGCGGCAGTTTCGAGCTGGAGACTGGCCGTGACCGCGAGGGCAGCGTTGAACCGAAGATCGTGCCCAAACGGCAGCTGATCATGGCTACGAACGGTTGCTTGAATTCGAGGAAAAATGGGGGAAGAAATACCCGCTGACCGTCAGCTCCTGGCAGCAGAACTGGGATAACCTATCGCGTTCTTCGAGTACGACGGTGATGTCCGCAGGGTTATCTACACCACCAATCCCATCGAGGGGATGCACCGCCAGGTCCGCAAAATCACCAAGACCAAGGGCGCTTTCACTTCCGAGCAGGCACTCCTGAAACTCATGTATCTGGTGATACGGGAGATTACCAAAAAATGGACAATGCCCATCCACAACTGGGGCTTGACCATCTCGCAACTGTTCATTAAATTTGGTGACAGGCTAAGGCTGGGACGTGATAGCTTTTAGGAATAGGTTGATCCGGATGACACAGTTCGCGTTACACTACCCAGAGAACAACTGACAGTTTTTTAAAACCCATGACTGTCAGATCAAGTAGTGGCTATTACACGTTACACTACCTTTCCGGGTGATCACATTGATGTTTCTGATGGATTCAAAGGCGTCTGACAGCCCGTCTATCACGGCCACCAGCTGTTTCACATTTACGTCTACCAACGCGCGGAAGTCTTCATATTTGGTGAACAGCGTGTCGCCCTCAGCAAAGAGCTCGTCGATTTCTTTCCATTCGCCGCACATGGCCAGGTTGAAAGCGATCAGGTTAAGGTTATCCCTTGCCTCCTCCAGTTCAATCAGTGATTTTATAAGAAATTCCCGGTACCTGTCAGTTTTTTGGTTGCGCATCTTATCTGGTTTTTCGGGTAATGGTGCGTCATAGCAGATAGACTGCGGTGATAATTGGAACCCGTTGATCTCATTCATTTTTTGAGTTCAAATACTCGTTCACCTTCTCGTTTAGTTTTCTGTTAGCTTCACTTGACCATTCACTATATTCGTTTTCCGACACCTGTCCGTCAAATTCCTCAAAAGAAATACCGCCGCGAAGGAACTTATCAACTAGTTCCTGTATTTCCTTAAACCGATGATCGTCCATGCATTAAAACTTGATTGTTGAGATAATTTCAACATGCTTCTGAAAGCCGGGGGCTTGGTACAGTTCCTCCATCGCGCCTGCAATCGATTCCTCATCGTCCCAATTTATGCCCTCTGGGGATTTAGTTACATAGAACCTGGTAAAGGAGCCCTCTTCTTTATCTCCCTTGGGCTTTTTAATCAAATTTGCCCACGACCTGTTTGCAGGTTCTATATCTTTCAGTTCAGATGTAGCAATCTTTTGCCGAAATTCATTCCGTTCCGCCAAATTGGCAAAGGGACCAATCTCGATAACCAGGTTGATACAGGGCCTAGGTAACGGAGATTTTTCAAAGAAAACATATAGCGGAACGTTGCCGCCGTAAGCGTTATATAGCCTACCTTGCCCATCATCAGCCAACGCTTTGATATTTGACCAGCTTTTGGGTAGAAATGATAAGACGGATTTTCCGCGTTTTATCACTTCTATGTCCGCATGTTTATCTAAGAATAATTTTGAAGCTTTGAAAAATAAATCCTTCTTTCCGTTGTTGATAACGAACTCAATAAGGTCTTTGTGTTCCTTATAAATTTCCTCGGCATATTTGATTGCGGCATCGTTTTCCGGTTCTTTCATGATATGTCTGTTTAACGTTGTCAAATAGTCTTCAATATAGATTGTCGTCTTGGGGGGCAAATTTTTGCCAAGCACCTCCGAAATACTTTTAATGAGTTCATATAGCTTTTCATAAGAATAACAGATGTGGTCATCGTCTTTATAATTTGTCGGCGTGTCGCCAGAACGAGTTAAAAAAACGAAAACGGCTTGTTTCGATGGGAACTCTTTCTGAACACGGGCCTTATATCTGGCCAATTGCCCCACTCCGTCTTTGGAAAGCACTTTGTTCTCAATGCATACGACATAGTCATCGCTTTCTATCAAAAGATCAATGTTATTCCATTCCCTATGTATTTGAATATCCGAGTGGTTAATACTATGAATAATGTGGAGTTCGTTAATTCCATTTGCTTTTTCGTCAAAAAAAACGTCCGTAAAAAATCGTTTTATAACGACATTCCCAAGGCCGTGACTGCCTTTAGGATTCAATAGCCAGGCAAGGAAATTTGAGTGACGTATTTCAGCTGAACTGATCTTTAAAATTTCGAATATGCTGGGTTGAGCTAAAACGAGATTGAGTCCCTCAATTCGGTTGTCTTTTAAAAATTCATGATACTTTTTCTTCAGAGCGTCTAATTCCATGAGTTACTATTTAAAGATGCTTTGTTTAAAGTCAATTTATGGTTGCAAAGAAATCAAAAGCCACCGCATCCTATCTGCGTCAAAAAACTAATTTTTACTTTTTGTTCCATGCCCTGCTGAATACGCAACCAAACTTCGGTTTTCTCCATGAAACGATTTACGGTTTCCCGTATTTGAACCGACACCCTAACCCAAAGCCTCTCTCAGCCGCTCCTCAATCTTCAGCCGGAAATCCTCCGGTTCCAGGACTTTTACCCGTTCTCCGTGGGAGAGGATAACCGTTTCCAGTTCAAAATTCGGTATCACCTCTATGGAGACGGTTGCGCCTTCTTCTGACCTGGAGACGACTTTCTGTGACCCGTGCAGCGGTTTGCTGAGTACGTAGGGTGCAGCGTCTTTTCTGAAGAACAGGACGATGCGCTGCAGCTGGCTTCCTTCCATGCGGCTTACGCCGATGATGTCTTCAAAGTAGTCGTTCGGATCGAAAAGGGTGCTTTCGGTATAGGGCACGTCGGTGTTTTCTTCGGTGTCGACGATGCGGTCAAGGGCAAGGGTGCTGATTTTTTGCAGGTCGTTGTGCAGGCCGAAAAGGAACCAGCGGTTGTTGTATTGCCTGAGGTGGTAGGGGTGAACCACCATCTGTATGGGCTCGGGGTTCCGGTATGACTGATAGGTAATATTCAGCACGCGTTTGTACAGGATATCATGAAACAGGCTTCCCAGGCGGTCCAGGCCGGTCAGGTACTGGTTGGTGTCAAAACTGATGATCGGCTTTTCGCGTTTTTCCAGCAGGAAAGACTGGGTCAGCTTGGGCATGAGCTCGTTTACCCATTCAAACTGCGGCAGCCCTTCAAAACGGGATAGCATTTCCATTGCGGCTTTCAGCTGTTCCATCTCCTCCTGCTTCAGTGGTTGGCTGCTTATGGAGAAATCCGGATCGGCGTACCGGTAACATGTCTTGCTTCCGTGGCGGTAGGTCTCTATGGGGGCGTTCCATCCCTCGGCGCTCCGCATGTGCTTCAGGTCGTCGCGCAGTGTCCGGATGCCTATGCCAGCGTCATCGGGGTTGATTTCCTGCAGTGCCTCGTTGCAGGCGTGCAGCAGATCCTCAAACGTGAATTTCCGCGCACGGTTGGACAGGCAAATGTCCAGGACCTTATAGCGGATAGCCGCGTGCTTGTTTGTCGCCATGGTGATGCAGGTTTTTAGTGATGGGTAAAGATACATTTTATTGTGCAGATACACTGCACACCCGACTCCCATAATTGCGTCGTGATTTTAACAATTAAACCTTTTTACGTAATTTGCATCATAAAATGACAACATTGCAGCGAATGGGACAACCACATATCTTTACACAAGATGAAATTGAAAAAGTAGGTAATACCCTTATCTATTTTGCAGAACGGGTTCCCGATTTGTCCAAAACCAAGTTGCTCAAACTTATTTACTTTTTGGAGGAAACCGCCATAAAAGCCCATGCCCGGCCGGTCCTCAATTTAGATTTTGAAGTTTGGCACCTTGGTCCGGTCGCAAAGGATCTCTTTGTTGATCTTAGTTCGAGCGAGCAACACCTATTAAAAGACTACATACAAACCTCACTGGATGAAGAGGGGCGGGCTTATCTGTCTGCCAAGAGACCGTTTGACGATAGTGAATTTTCCGACAGTGAGATAGCCCTCATGGATAACGTCATTGATCGGTTTGGGAAATGTACGGCCAAAGAATTAGTCATTCTCACTCACCGTCCGCATTCACCGTGGACAATGACTGCTCAAAAAAATGGTGTATTGGAAGGCCTTCTGGCCGAAAAGATTATGACCACCGACCACCAAATCGATTTCAGTACCCTGTTGGATGACGAAGGAAAACAACGGTATGCGGATTATATCGAATACCTCGATATGTCCAAATCACTGAAGTAAACCATTGCATTTGCCCATTAACCAATCCTACATCCTACACCATGTTTCAGCCCGGTACCCTTATCTATTTCAATCCGTTTTATTTCAAAAATGGAGCGGCCAGTAAACCCAAGTACTTCATTGTGTTAAAAGAAATAGATGACCAATACATACTGGCGTCGTTGCCCTCCAGTCGAATCTATCTTCCGCATCGTGTCCCTGAGGCCCATGGGTGTATTCATATTCCAGAGGGTTGTGTCAGTTGTTATCTATTTGAAGCTGGCCGGCCCATTTGTGACAACGGCTTTGCTTTTCCTCAGCTTACCGCCATCTATGGCGAGCAGCTTGACCACTACGAAAAAAAAGCTATCGCGCATAGTTATCCCATAGAAGGGGTTGATTATGAAATCATGGGGCAGCTGTTGCCCCAGCAATTGGATGATGTACTCACCTGTTTACGTAATTCTACTGTTGTAAAGCGTCGGTATCGGCGTATTCTTTAATTCATTTGTTAGTGTGCAGCTACACTGCACACCTGCATCTGACATTTGTATCATTATGGCAGATGCTAAATTCGAAGTATTCCGGAGTCCAAGGGATTCCAGGTACTATTTCCGCTTAAGATCCAGGGGTAATCTCGAAATCATCCTGAGCAGTGAAGGCTACGCGTCTAAACAGGGTTGTCTGGACGGGATCAGGTCTGTGAAAATCAATTCACCGTTTGACTCCAATTATGAGGTCCGAAACGGTTCCGATACCTATACTTTCAACCTGTGGGCGGGCAGCTGGGAGATCATAGGTCACAGTGAACGTTATACCAGTTCAGCCGCGCGGGACAATGGTATAGAAGCGGTAAAACGGGATGCAGCCGTGGCTGAAATTGTCGCAAATGATCTTTGATTAAGGCAAATGAGATATCACCGTTAGTGTGCAGATACACTGCGCAGTTGTGTCTGACATTTGTATCATTATGTCAAATGCGAAGGCGCATTCCTCTAATCGTTAACATTTAAAAACTAATAACAATGAAAAGCAACTACCAAACTTCCGTATCGCTCGCCTGCCAAACCTGTGGCGGCGAAGACTTCGATTTTAATGAAGACAAAACCTATGTCAAATGCAAAACGTGTGGACGCGAATATCCAGGCGGATATGACGAATTGGTCCAAGCTAACACAGAGCGGGTCAATGCGGCTATCGATAATATGAAGCGAGAGGTCACCTCTGACATCAAGAACCACTTTAGGCAGGCATTCAAGGGGAATAAATTTATCAAATTTAAATGACATGGAAATTCTTAGTTTGATTGTATCGGTGACGGCTCTTCTCGGGTCAGCCGTCACCTATCTTATGCACGAACGCAGGCTTAAAGCTCAAGAAGCCAAAATCAATGTCTATCAACTCCGAAAGTTTGAAGAAGAAGAACGAGAGGCTAAGAAGGCGATAATTCGGGCAAATATGATTAAAGGTGAGCGGGGAAAACGGACCATTAAAGTGTACAACAAAGGGAAGGCGACGGCCAGAAACGTTAGGTTTTTTGTAGAAGGCGCCGAAGGCGATGATTTATTTATCGGTAACAATCCTTTTCCCATGTCATTTATGAATGAGCATGACGCTGTAGATTTAGTTATTCATCTACATAGCGGTTCTCCGGACCAAGTAATCATTAGGTTGGAATGGGAGGATGATTTCTTTATCAACAATGAGCATTCGCAGATAATCGTTTTTTAATCTAGCTGACAATTTGACTCGGATCAATAACTCTAAATTTGGCTATATTAGCCCCGAAACCGTAACTTATTTAAAACACACTATGATAACAGGAGAGCTAAAATCTCAAATTGATAAAATATGGAATGATTTCTGGACAGGGGGAATTTCCAATCCGCTCACCGTTATTGAGCAATTCACCTACCTGATTTTCCTAAAGCAGTTGGATGATAAGCAGACCCTCATTGACAAGGAAAAATCGCTATTAGGGAAGACCCTGAAAAAAGATATCTATACTCCCGAGCAGAACAAACTTCGGTGGTCGTATTTTAAAGAGTTAGACCCGGAAAAGATGATGGAAATTTTCCGTGTTCCCCAGATCGATCTGGATAATCTTACTGCGTTTGATTTTATGCGTACGCTGGGTGCAGAGGGTGGAAAATTCTCGCAATATATGAAGGGGGCAACTTTCATGATTGAGAGCCCCTATCTTTTGGATAAGGTTGTACAACAGATCGATAAGCTACCACTGAGCAACCGCGATGCGAAAGGGGACCTCTACGAATATATGCTCAGTAAGATCGCAGAGTCAGGTACCAATGGGCAGTTCCGCACGCCCCGGCACATCATCCGTATGATGGTGGAGCTGGTGCAGCCACAAAAAGACGACCTGATCTGTGATCCGGCAATGGGTACAGCAGGTTTCTTAGTCAATGCGGCCGAGTATATTCAGGAAAAGCACGAAGATTGGCTATTGGAAAAGGGCTTTCGCGATCATTTTTATGGGGAAATGTTTAATGGTATAGAGATAGACACCTCTATGCTGCGCATCGCATCGATGAACCTGCAATTGCACGGTATCGAAAATCCAATATTGACTTCCGGCTCTGCGTTATCTGAACGAAATACCGTTATTGGTAAGTACTCGCTCATCCTAGCTAACCCGCCATTCAAAGGCGCGTTAGACAGCAATGAGGTCGAAAGCTCCCTGCTCCAAATGACCAATACCAAGAAGACCGAAATCCTTTTTCTAAGCTTGATATTACGTATGCTAACGTTAGGAGGTCGAGCAGCGGTTATCGTGCCCGATGGGGTGTTGTTCGGTTCATCCGGTGCGCATAAAGCCATCCGCAAGGAATTAGTAGACAATCAGCAGTTGCAGGCTGTTATTTCCATGCCGTCAGGCGTCTTTAAGCCCTATGCAGGTGTTAGTACTGCGGTATTGATCTTTACCAAAACGAACTCAGGCGGCACTGACAAGGTTTGGTACTACGACATGAAAGCCGATGGCTACAGTTTGGACGATAAACGTACTCCGATCATCGCCAACGATATTCCGGAGATCATTGCGCGCTACAAGGACCTTGCAGCCGAAGCTGCCCGCGCCCGTACGGAACAGTCATTTCTTGTGCCCGTGGATGAAATCCGGACGAATGGTTATGATCTCAGTATTAACCGCTACAAGGAAGTAGTGTATGACGAAGTTGCTTACGAAAAACCTGCGGTTATCCTGGAGCAAATTGCCCAGATTGATAGCGAGCGCCAAGCATTGTTGAACGAATTGAAGGAGCTGATATGAGTTGGGAGAAAGTGAAATGGAAGCAAGTGCTTGACGTATACAACGGAAGAAATCAAAGCCAAGTAGCCAATCCAAATGGAATTTATCCAATTTACGGAAGTGGCGGGATTATGGGGTATGCCGATAATTTCATATGTCCGGAAGGCACTACAATTATTGGGAGAAAAGGTAGTATAAACAATCCTATGTATGTTGAAACCAAATTTTGGAATGTAGACACTGCTTTCGGGTTAGTAGCAAAAAAGGATCTGCATAGAAAGTACCTTTATTACTTCTGTAAAACCTTTAACTTTTTAAAGTTAGATAAATCTACAACGCTCCCGAGCCTCACGAAAGCAGATTTATTAGAAATAGAAATCCCCCTACCACCGCTCCCCATCCAAGAAAAAATCGCCAACATCTTGGACAAAGCGGATGAATTACGCCGCAAGGATCAAGAACTTCAAGCCAAATACGACGAACTCGCCCAAGCGATTTTTATCGATATGTTCGGTGATCCAATTAGGAATCAGAAAGGGTGGGAGGTGAAAACCATTGAAAGTTTAGTTAAAAGGGAAAAAAACTCAATTAAAAGAGGTCCTTTTGGAGGTGCTTTGAAAAAAGAAACTTTTGTAAAAGAAGGTTATCTTGTTTATGAGCAGTTTCATGCATTAAATAGGGACTTTACAATGGAAAGGTATTTTATAGATGAAAAGAAATATCAGGAATTGCTAGGATTTAAAAACGACGAACTGGTGATTCCGATCATTGACAACGATGGGGGATCGACATTCCCGCTGGATCCGAGCTCCATCGAGATTGTCAGCCAACCGCAGAACGGTACGCTCACCGTTAATCCCGACGGTACGGTGACCTTCAAGCCGAATCCGGGGTATACCGGGCCGGTGACCTTCAGCTACCGCGTGAAAGACAGCGCGGGCAATTGGAGCAATGTGGCCACGGTGTCGATCACTGTTGAGCCCAATCCGTTGAAGATTCCGAACATCTTTACCCCCAACGGTGATGGCCAGAACGACCGGTTTGAGATCATCGGTATTGAAGCGTTTGACCGGGTTGAGGTGATGATATTCAACCGGTGGGGCAATGAGGTTTACCGTAGCCGGGACTATGACAACAGCTGGGAAGGGGATGAGCTGAACGAAGGCACATACTACTACATGATCCGGCTGTTTATCGGCAATGAAGAGCGGGTACAAAAAGGATGGGTATTGCTTAAACGGAAATAGTACGGTTAGTTTGATTAATCTATAGGAATACGCAAGATGAGACATGTAAAAATATATCTGTTCATGATGATGCTGGTGGTGTCCGTAACTGCCCGTGCACAACAGAACATCCAGTTTACGCAGTACATTTTCAATTCGATGAGCGTCAATCCGGCTTACACCGGCTATAAGGAGGAATGGTTTGGGCAGCTGGGGCTTCGAAACCAATGGGTGGGCCTGGATGGGGCTCCCCAGACCGGCCTCTTATCGATTGACGGAATCCTCGATCCGACAGAAAA
>Ga0164243_10012110_pt1 | contig 12254 bp, 10 predicted proteins | sample OricompcompostOP_FD_108781 | JGI IMG/M metagenome (GOLD analysis project Ga0164243, IMG submission 108781) | Organic Plus compost microbial communities from Emeryville, California, USA - Original compost - Organic plus compost (OP) | ecosystem: Engineered > Solid waste > Mixed feedstock >...
CGGGCACGTCGGCCGCCTCGACCCGGGCCCGGTAGTCCTCGACGCCGCCGGCGTCGTCCTCGCCGAGCTCCTTGCGGATCGCGGCGAGCTGCTGGCGGAGCAGGAACTCGCGCTGGCTCTTCTCCAGGCTCTCCGCCACGTCCTCCTGGATCTTGTCGTTGACCTCGGTCTCCGCGGCGTGGTCACGGGTCCAGCCGATGAGCAGCCGCAGCCGCCCGGCGACGTCGGGGGTCTCGAGGAGCTCGCGCTTCCGGTCGTTGGAGAGGTACGGCGCGTAGCCGGCCAGGTCGGCGAGCGCGGAGGGGTCGTCGACCCGGCTCACGGTGTCGATGACCTGCCAGGCGTCCCGGCGCTGGAGCAGCCCGATGACGAGCCGGCGGTACTCCTCGGCGAGCTCGCGCACCTCGTCGGTGACCTCGCCGTCGGCGGCCGGCTCGGCCTCGACCCACAGCGCGGCACCCGGGCCGGAGACCCCGGTGCCGATGGACGCCCGGCCGCCGGCCTTGAGCACGGCCGCGGGGGCGCCGCCGGAGAACCGGCCGACCTTCTCGACGGTCGCCACGACGCCGTACGACGCGTAGCGGTCCTCGAGGCGCGGGGCGACCAGCACACGGGCGGTGCCGTCGGTGTCACGGGCCTCGAGCTGGGCGGCGTCGATGGCCGCCCGAGCGGTGTCGTCGAGCTCGATCGGCACGACCATGCCCGGCAGGAGGACCACGTCGTTGAGCAGCAGGAGCGGGAGACGCACGGGAGAGGTCATGCCCGGTCAACGGGCGTCCACCGGGAGCCGATTCCGCGTGGGGGCCCGTGTTCGCCCTGGGCGGAACGCGCTACTCCGCGGGGCCGCCGAGGCCCAGCGTGACCAGCAGCGCGGGGTGGTCCGAGGCCACCGGTACCTGCCGGCTGGCGAGCCGGGTCGCGGTCCGCGGGTGGAACAGGTACATCACGCCCCGGTCCTTGGCGTAGGACCAGCCGGCCGCGGTCATCCGGGCTGCGGCGGTCCACCCGCCCTGCCCCTCGTGCGAGTTCATGTCGCCGCCGGCCAGCACCGGGCCGAGCCGGGACAGGTTGCGGGCCAGGTCGACGACGACGTCCATCCCGCGGGCGTACTGCGCGACCCGGGACATCGGCGGGTTCCCGTGCTGCCGGGGGAACTTGCCCGGGTTGGTCATCTGGTGGGTGGCGACCACGGACATCCGGGCGCCGTCCGTGCGCTCCAGCAGCGCCCAGGTGGCGTAGCGGTCCCAGGTGAACGCGTGGCCGTGCAGGAAGCCCCGGTCGTCGTCGACGATCTTCACCCGCCCGCCGTCGACCCGGCTCCAGCGGTCGGTGCGCCAGAGGACCACGTTGTTCATCGCCTGGCCGCCGCCGGGCCCGGTGTCCGGGGTCGGGTCGCGGTAGGCGTCGTACCCCGGGGCGGCGGCGCGGATCGCGTCCAGGCTGCGCCCGCTCACCTCGTTGAGCAGCACCACGTCCGGCTGCGCCGCGGTGAGCGTGCGCAGCGAGGACGCGAACGCGGCGGCCGGGGTCCGGTTCGGGAGGTTGGCCACCGCGGCGGTCACGTTGCCGGTGACCGCGGGCGCCTCCGCCTCGGGCAGCGTCGCCGCCAGCCGCTCGATCCGCGGCAGCGGGGCGAACGGCACCGGCAGCCGCGGACCGACGTACGGCGCGGCCGGCGACCCGGGCTCGGCGAGCGGCCGGATCAGCGCACCCGGGACCGCGTCCGGCGCCGACGGCCCCGGCACGCTGTAGGAGCGGATCGGCCCGGACCCGGCCGACCCCTCGGAGGCGGCGCCGCGGGCCGGCGCGGGGGTCGTGGGCTCCCGGGGCAGGAAGGAGACGAGAAGCACCGCCCCCGCGAGCGCGGCGACGACGAGCAGCTCGGGGAGGCGTGCGGACAGCCGTCGACTCCACTCCCCTCCCACGGCACCAGCGTAGGTGCCCGCAGGCGCGGACGGGCCCGACCGACCAGTTTCGTCCGAACGGCCACCCCGGGGTGGTCATCCCTGACCACCCGGCGGCCGACCCCGAAAAGTTGAGAAGCCCCGCCGGAGGCTGTCTCGGGTCAGTCTCCGGCGGGGCTGACACGGATCATGCCCGACGGGGCGTCGCCGTGTCCGGTTTTCCTTGAAGATTCATCGGTGAGACGTGCGTCACGCCGACGCCGAGAGCCCGAACCGGCTGCGGTGGAAGACCAGCGGCAGCGCCGTGTCGGCGTGCTCCCCCGCGTGGTCGACGGCGTGCAGCCGGAGCAGCACGAGCGTGTGGTCGCCCGCCGCGACCTCCTGGTGGATCGAGCAGTCGAACCGGGCCAGCCCCTCGTCCAGCAGCACCGCCCCGTCGTCGGTGACGGTCACCGGGACCCCGTCGAACCGGTGCCCGACCGGTCCGGCGAGCTGGCGGCAGACCTGCCCGTGGTGGTCGGCCAGCACGGTCAGCCCCAGCCGCGGCGCGCGGCGCAGCGTCGGCCAGGTCTTGGAGGTGTTGGCCACCGAGAACGACACCAGCGGCGGCTCGAGGCTCACCGAGGTGAACGAGCTGGCGGCCAGGCCGACCGGCTCGCCGTCGACCTCGGCGGCCACCGCCACGACCCCGCTGGGGAACACCCCGAACGCCTCGCGGAGCCGGTCCGGGTCGAGGTCCTGGTTGGTCGTCAGTCGGGACACCGTCATGAGCTCACTCCCGTCAGCCCGGCCAGCTGCCGGGCGATCCGTGGTCGGGCCTCCTCCAGCCAGGGGAGGTAGGCCGCGGGGTCGTCGTACGCGGAGTCCCGGAGGTAGAGGGCGCGCGATGGGATGGACGCGCCGATCTCGGTGAGAACCGGCCTCAGGGACAGCTCGGGCGCCAGCGCGTGGGTGGGTCCTGCGCCGAGCATGAGCGGTACGGCGACCCCGCGGAGTCCGTCGGTCGCGAACCGGTCGAGGAAGAGCTTGAGCAACCCGGTGTAGGTGCCCTTGTACGTCGGGCTGGCGACCACCACCAGGTCGGCGGCGCCGACCTCGGCCACCAGCTCGGCGATCTGCGGGTCCTGCCAGTCCAGCAGGGCCGGTCCCAGCGTCGCCAGGTCGACCACCAGGCCGGGCTCGGCCCCGTCCAGCTCGCGGGCGACGTGCAGCGCCGCCGCGAGGGTCCGCGAGCCCGGCCTGGGGTTGCCCACCACGACCGCTGTGCGTGACTGCGGCATGGCGGTCAGCCCGTCTGAGCCAGCGCCGCGGAGGCTGCGGCGGGGACGGGCAGGCCGTAGTGGTCGCGCAGCGTGGGACCGCCGTACTCGCGGCGGAACAGCCCGCGCTCCTGGAGGATCGGCACCACCTGCTCGACGAAGTCGACGAGCCCGGAGGGCAGCGCCGCCGGCATCACGTTGAAGCCGTCCGCGGCGCCGTGGGTGAACCACTCCTCGATCGTGTCCGCGACCTGCTCCGGGGTGCCGGCGAAGGTGCGGTGCCCGCGGCCGCCGCCGAGCCGGGACAGGATCTGCCGCACGGTCAGGTTGTCGCGACGGGCGAACTCGACGGTGAGCTCGTACCGGGTGCGGTTGCCCTGGATCTCGCTGGCGGGGCGGATGTTCTCGGGCAGCGGCGCGTCGAGGTCGATCTCCTCGGCCGGGATGCCGATGTCGTCGGCGAGCTGGCGCAGCGCGTGCTCGTGCACCAGCAGCTCGTCGAGGCGGCGCTCCTTGGCCAGCGCCTCCTCCTCGGTGCCGCCGATGATCGGCACGATGCCGGGCAGGATCTTGACGTGCTCGGGGTTGCGCCCGGCGGCGGCGGTGGCGTTCTTGAGCTCGCGGTAGAACGCCTGGCCCTCCTCCAGCGTGCGCTGGGCGGTGAAGACCGCCTCGGCGTACTTGGCGGCCAGCGCGATGCCGGGCCCCGAGGAGCCGGCCTGCACGACGACCGGGTGGCCCTGCGGGCTGCGACCGACGGTCAGCGGGCCGCGCACGGAGAAGTGCTTGCCCTTGTGGTCGAGCACGTGGACCTTGTCGGGGTCGGTGTGCACGCCGCGCTCCTTGTCGGCGACCACGGCGTCGTCGTCCCAGCCGTTCCAGAGCCCGAGGACGACCTCGAGGAACTCGTTGGCGCGGTCGTACCGCTCGGCGTGGGTCGGCGCGGTCTCGAACCCGAAGTTCGCGCCGGCGTCGAGCGCGGCGGTGGTGACCACGTTCCAGCCGGCCCGGCCGGCGCTGATCCGGTCGAGCGAGGCGAACCGCCGGGCCAGGTTGTACGGCGTCTCGTACGTCGTCGACGCGGTCGCGATCAGGCCGATCCGCTCGGTGACCGCGGCCATCGCGGCGAGCAGGATCGTCGGCTCCAGGGTCTCGGGGGGACGCCGTGCCGGGTTGCTGAAGATCGACGGGCTGTCGGCGAAGAAGACCGAGTCCAGCCTGCCGCGCTCGGCGATCCGGGCCAGCTCCTGGTAGTGCCGGACGTCGGCGGCCGCGTGCGGGTCGCTCTCGGGCAGCCGCCACGAGGCCTCGTGGTGGCCGGTGCTCATCAGGAACGCGTTGAGGTTGAGCTGTCGGGACATGAGGGTCCTTTCATCGGTGGGTCGAGGTGCGAGGAGCGAGCCTCGAGTCGGTCAGGCGCGCCAGCGCGAGAAGCGGCGCTCGAGGGAGACCAGGCCGTAGTTGATGGCCAGCCCGACACCGGTGGTGGTCAGGATGGCGGCGTACATCTCCGGGATCAGGAAGTTGTACTGGGCGTAGTTGATGTAGTAGCCGAGCCCGGCGGTGGCCCCGATCATCTCCGCGGCGATCAGCACGAGGATCGCGGCGGCGCCGGCGATCCGGATGCCGGTGAAGATCGTCGGCAGCGCGGCCGGGAACACCACCTTGCGGAACGTCGTGACCGGAGACAGGCCGAGCACCCGGGCCGACCGCAGCAGCTGCTGGTCGACCGCGGTCACCCCGCTGATCGTGTTGAGCAGGATCGGGAAGAAGCAGGCGTAGACCACGATCGCGACCTTCGAGGTCTCCCCGATGCCCAGGATCAGCACGAACACCGGCAGCAGCGCCAGCGCCGCGGTGTTGCGGAAGAGCTCGAGCACCGGCGACACCAGCTCGCGCACGGGTCGGTACCACGCGATCGCGGTGCCGAGCGGTACGGCGGCCAGCACCGCGAGGCCGAAGCCCGCGCCGGACCGGACCAGGCTGGCCCTGAGGTGGGTCCACAGCTGGCCGCTGGTGAGCAGGTCCCACCAGGCGGCGAGCACGTCGGACAGCGGCGGCACGAAGTACGGGTCGACCAGCCCGGCCCGGGGCGCGACCTGCCACACCGCGGCCAGCGCCACGATGCCGACCAGCCCGCGGAGGACGGTGACCCAGCGCCGGCGGCCGCCCCTGGCGGCCCGTACCCCGGCGGACTGTGCCTGCCGGGGGTTGAGGCCGGCCTCGGTGCGCTCGGCGAGGAGGCTGCTAGGCAACCTGATGCACCTCCTCGGCGACCGACGAGGCGGCGGGCTGGCGCAGCATCTCCCAGATCTGGTGCCGGTAGCGCGCGAACTGCGTCGTCGAGCGGACGTCGTCCTCGTGCGAGGTGCGGTCCAGGACGATCGGGATCGTGGTCTCGATCCGGCCCGGGCGGGCGCTCATCACCGCGACCCGCTGCCCGAGGAAGACCGCCTCCTCGATGTCGTGGGTGATGAAGACGATCGTGGTGCCGGTGCGCCGCCAGATCTGCAGCAGCTCCTCCTGGAGCCGCTCGCGGGTCTGGGCGTCGAGCGCCCCGAACGGCTCGTCCATCAGCAGCACGTCGGGCTGGTAGGAGAGGCTCCGGGCGATCGCCACCCGCTGCTTCATCCCGCCCGAGAGCTCGTGCGGGTAGCGGTCGGCGAACTCGGCGAGCCCGACCAGCCGCAGGTACTCCGCGGCGGTACGACGGCGCTCGCCGCGGCTGCCGGCGCCGGCGGCCTCGAGCGCGAACTCGATGTTGCCGAGCGCGGTGCGCCAGGGCAGCAGCGTGTACTGCTGGAACACCACCCCCCGGTCCAGCCCGGGCCCGCAGACCTCCCGGCCGTTCACCTCGACGGTCCCGGCGGCGGGCCGGGACAGCCCGCTGATCAGGTCGAGCACCGTCGACTTGCCGCAGCCGCTGGGGCCGACGAGCGTGAGCAGCTCGCCGTCCGCGACCTCGAGGGTGAGGTCGTCGAGCGCGACGAACTCCTGCGGGTGCCGCTCCTCGGTCGACCGGACCGAGAACACCTGGCGCACCCCCTTCAGCGCGATCTTGGTCATGCTCACTCCTCCTCGGCGTAGGGGTTGAACTCGTTGGTGTAGATCTCGTCGGGCTCGATCGCGCCGGTGTCGACCTCGCCGTTCTTCTCGAGCCAGTCGAGCCAGATCGTGAAGTCCTTGTCGCTGATCACGCCGCCCCTGGCGGGAACGCCCGTGCCCTGCCACAGGTCGAGGGCGCCGGCGAACTCCCCGCGGCCGTGCTCCTCGAGGTACTTCTTCATCACCTCGCGCACCTCGTCGACCGAGTGCGTCTGGGAGTACTCCAGAGCCTTGGCGATCGCGGCCACGAAGTCCTTCGTGGTGGTCGGGTTCTGCTTGATGAACCGGTCGCTGAGCACGTAGCTGCCGGCGTTGTAGGGGCCGACCAGGTCGATGTCGTTGACGAGCTCCTTGACCCCGCCGTGCTGCAGGGCGACCTCCTTGAGGCTGCCGAAGAGGTACGCCGCGTCGACCTGGCCCTCGCGGAGCGCGGCCTCGGAGTTGATCGCCGGCAGCGGGACCAGCGTGACGTCCTCGATCTCGTCCTGGCTCAGCCCCTCCTTCTCCAGCCAGGTGTCGATGATCGCCTCGGCGTTGGCGCCGAGGGTGTTGACGGCGATCTTCTTGCCGACCAGGTCCTCGGCGCCGTCGATGTCGGAGTCCTTCTTGACCAGCAGCGAGGAGCTCACGTCGCCGTCGGAGCCGTAGTAGGAGATCACCGCGGTGATCGGGGCGCCGGTGGAGGCGAGCTTGGCGATCGCGCCGTTGAACGCGCCGCCGTAGTCGACCTGGTCGGTGGCCACCGCGCGGAGGCTCTCGGGCCCGCCCTGCACGTCACCGACCCGGTCGAGCTCGATGCCGGTGCCCTCGAAGTAGCCGAGCGCGTCGGCGAGCTCCGGCAGGTCCACCAGGCCGGCGTTGGTCTGGTAGCGGATCGTCGTGGTCTCCTTGCCGTCGGCACCGCTGGCCGAGCAGCCGGTCAGCGCCCCGCCGGCGAGCAGCAACGCCGCGGCCGCGGCCAGCAGTCGAGGTCTGCGGTGTCCCATTCCAGGTCCTCCATGTCGTTAATCTCTACTGAATTAGTCGAGATACTAACCATAGGGGACCAGAGACATGGCAGCGACACCCGTCTCACTAGACTCCGGACCCGGTTGCGAACGGCAACCGGACCCCTGGCCTGAGGACGGACCGTTGAGCCCTGCACTGCGCGGCCGCCGGGGCATCACGTTCGCGGTGCTCGCGGTGTCGGTGTCGTCGTTCGCGCTGCTGCAGTCGCTCATCGTCCCGGTGCTCGCGACGATCGAGCGCGAGATGGACACCGACCAGGCGACGGTCACCTGGGTGCTGACGGCGTACCTGCTCTCGGCCAGCATCGCCACCCCCCTGCTGGGCCGGGTCGGCGACGTGGTGGGCAAGACCCGGATGCTGGTGATCACGCTGGCCGCGCTCGCGGTCGGGTCGCTGATGGCCGCGCTGGCGCCGAGCATCGGCTGGCTCATCGTCGCGCGGGTCGTCCAGGGCGCCGGCGGCGGCGTGCTGCCGCTGTCGTTCGGCATCGTCCGCGACGAGTTCGCCGACGCGATGACCAGCGCGCTGTCGGTGCTGGCGTCCCTCACCGCGGTCGGCTTCGGGCTCGGCATCGTGATCGCCGGCCCGATCGTCGACGTGTTCGGCTACACCGGGCTGTTCTGGCTACCCATGGTCGTGACCGCGCTCGCCGCGCCCGCCACCCTGCTGCTGGTGCCGCCCTCGCCGGTCCGGTCCCCCGCGCGGCTGCCGCTGCTGCCGGCGGTGCTGCTCGCGGTCTGGCTGTGCGCGCTGCTGCTCGCGCTCAGCGAGGGCAACGCCTGGGGCTGGGCCTCCCCGCGGATCCTCGGCCTGTTCGCCGCCGCGGCGGCCGGGCTGGTGGCGTGGGTCGTCGTCGAGACGCGGGTGCCGGTGCCGATGATCGACATGGAGATGATGCGCCGGCGCGGCGTCTGGACGACCAACGCGGTCGCCTTCGGCGTCGGCTTCGGCATGTTCGCGGCCTTCGGGTTCCTGCCCCAGTTCCTGCAGACGCCGCAGGCCGCGGGGTACGGCTTCGGCGCCTCGATCGCCGAGTCCGGGCGCCTGCTCCTCCCCTCGGCGCTGGCCAGCTTCTTCGTGGGCTTCGCGACCGCGAGCCTGGTCCGCGCGTTCGGCGCGCGGCGCGTGATCGTCACCGGCGCGCTGCTGATGGCGCTGGCGTTCTTCTCGATCGCGGTGTGGCACGACGCCACCTGGCAGCTGTACCTCGCCACGACCACCCAGGGGTTCGGGTCCGGGCTGGTCTTCTCGAGCCTGGCCGGCGTCGTGGTCGGCGCCGTGCCCGCGCACCAGACCGGCGTGGCCAGCGGGATGAACGCCAACATCCGCACCATCGGCGGCTCGGTGGGCGCCGCGGTGATGGCCGGCGTGGTCACCGCCCACCACGGTCCCCTCGGCTACCCGGCCGAGAGCGGGTACACCACCGGCTTCGCGCTGCTCGGCACCGCGATGCTGGCGGCCGCCGTGGTCGCCGGACGGATCCCCGACGTGCGCGTGCAGCCGCACTCGCGCCTGGAGGACGCCGGCAACGCCGAGCTCGGCTACCTGCCCGCCAACCGGCCCGAGTAGCTCCTCCCGACCGCGTCAGCCGGTGAGCCTGACCTTGCGGACCGTGTGCTTCCGGATCTCCGCCTCCGTCCACGGGAAGTGCACCCACTTGCCCTGGGAGAACAGCCGGGTCTGGTCCGAGGAGTACGGCGAGCGCGGGTTCTCCGACTGCCCGTAGGTCAGGATCGTCTTCGCGTCGACCCGGCCGCCGTCCAGGAACGCGATCGCCTGGATGTGCGAGGAGCCGTACGTGATCGGCTTGTACCTGCCCTTGTTCTGCTTCGGCGCGATCGAGACCAGCGCGTTGGCGTTGCCGGAGGCGTCCGCGTCGCCGCCGCCCAGCGGGATCGGCGGTGCGCCCCGGTCGCCGGCCACCTGCAGCGAGCCCCACCTCGCGTTGAACGGGATGCCCCGCTTGCGCAGCGACGCGATCGCGTCGGCCATCGCCTTGATCACCGCCGGGTTGTCCTCGTCGAGGTCGCGCGGGGTGTTCAGCGGGTGGTCGGGGTTGAAGTCGATCTCCCAGAGGGCGCCCGGCTTCGGCGCGCGGGCGATGAACTCCTCGAAGATGTGGGTGCCGACCGAGTCGGGGTCGGAGTGCCCGTCCCACCGGTGCAGGACCCGGCAGGCCTTCGTCTCCCCGGTCGCGCGGCAGACCTTGTCGAGGTCGCCGTTCTGGCGCATCACCTCGGCGGCGCGCACCCGGTTGGCGTGCTCGTGGCCGCGGAAGCTGGCGGGGGTCTCCTTGCGGCCGCCCCGGATCCGGTCGATGACGTACTGCATCACCATCTTGGTGCGCATCGTCCGCACGCACCGCTCGCAGCCGATGATCGAGGAGAACCCCTCGAGCCGCACCTTCGGGTTGGGCAGCCAGTAGGAGTCGTTGGCGTTCATCACCCAGTCCTTGCGGATCACCGCCGGCAGGTTCCGGGGGCCGAGGATCCCGGGCCGCTGCGCGTCCTTGTCGGTGCCCCACTTGCAGTCGGCCTGGGCGCGGGTGCCGTCGAGACCCGGCAGACCGGCGACCTGGTCGATGAGCAGGCCGACGGGGGTCAAGCAGCGGCGCTTCATGGCGTTGGTGACGTGCGGGACGACGGAGTGGTCGGCGTACAGCACGTTGCCGTTGCGGTCCGCGGCGGTGGTGTTCACCCACGGCATGCCGCCGCCCTTGTCCTGGCGGCGCAGCAGGTCGCGCACGTTGCGGGCCTTGCCCATGTTGAGGAACGTGTCGATGGTGCGCAGGTGCTCGGCGTTGGCGTCGCGGATCGCCCAGAAGCTGATCGGGCTCCAGCCCATGAACTGGTCCGGGTCGTCGATGACGTAGCCCTCGGGCACCCGGTACAGGTCCTCGGTGACGGTCCGGATCCTGCCCTTCTGCTTGACCTTCACCTTCACGACCCGGCGCTGGGCGTGCTTGATCAGGCCGTCGGTGGTCAGGTACGCCGTACCGGGGCCGACCGTCTTGTACTCGTACGGCGTGAAGCGGTACGCCGTCGACACGGTGTGGCTCCACGCGACGTTGTTGTTCCAGCCGATGTTCACCACCGGCGAGCCGATCAGCGAGCCGCCGGCGACGTTGTACTTGCCCGGGATCGTCAGGTGCTGCTGGGTGAACCGGTACCGCCCGCGCCACGGGAAGTGCGGGTTGCCGAGCAGCATCCCGCGACCGGTCGAGGTCACCTGCTTGCCGACGGCGGTGGCGTTGGAGCCGAACGGGCTCTCCGGGTCGCGGCCGAGTCCCTCGAGGAACTTGTCCTTGTCGACCTCCGAGGCCTTGGGGAGCTTGACCAGCGGGAGGCCGGGGTCGTCGAGCGTCGGCGGGTCGGCGTCGACGATCTGCTTGACGAAGACGCCCGCCGAGGCGAGCAGGTTCGCCATGTAGACGCCGTACCAGAGGTCGATCGGGCGGGCGGTGGTCCTGAGGTAGCCGGCGCCCTTGCAGGCCGGGTCGGTGACCTTGTGGGTCTTCAGCCACCTGTTCACCCCGGCCGTGTAGCCGGTCACCATCTGCCGCGCCTGCTTGCCCGGGCCGGCCTTCGACCTCAGGAGCTTCTCGACCACCTTCCGGTTGTGCAGGTCGGTCACGAACGCGTCGACCTGCAGGTTGGACGCGTCCAGCGAGACCTCGTCGGTGTAGCGCTTGTTCGGCCCGAACCACCGCGACCGCTGCCCGCGCGCGGTGACCAGCGTGTCGGCCAGGATGCAGATCGAGGCCTCGGCGGCGGCGTACCCGCTCCCGAACCCGAGGCTTCCCCAGTTCCGTGCGGTGATGTGCGGGATGCCGTGGTCGGTGAACCGGACGGTCGCCCGGTACTCCTTCTTCGCCTTCTTCGCCGGCGTGGCTGCCGGCTGCCGGGCCGGGTGCGGGGCCGGCACGGCGGCCCGGGCCGCGGCGGGCCCCTCGGCGGCGTCGGCCGTGTGGACGAGCAGTCCCAGAGGGGCCAGCGCGAGGGCAGCGAGCAGGGCGGGCAGGCGGAGTCGCAGCACGGTCGGTCAACGTGTCTCGGGCGGGCGCGGTTACGGGTGGGGGTTCCTCGGGGCGCTGAGCCCGATCGGGCGACTCTCCGGTCAGTCGCCGACGCTGCCGTCGATCATCTCGCGCAGGATGTCCGCGTGGCCCGCGTGCCGGCCGGTTTCCAGGATCACGTGCAGGTACACCCACCGCAACGTCAGCTCACTGCCCCGCGGTGCGTAGTCGAGGCTGTGCTGGGCGGCGATCTCGCGGGAGCGGTCGCACTCCGCCTGGTAGGCGCCGATGACGTCGTCGAGCTTCTCGTTCGGCTCCAGCCGCAGGTCGGCCTCCGGGTCTGCCTCGGTCCACGGCGGCGTGGGCAGCTCCGCGGCGGGGATCTGCCCGATCTGCTCGGCGAACCCGCCCAGTTCCACCCACCGCAGGTGTTTGATCAGGCCGCCGAGGTTGGTGCCGGTCGGCACCGGGCTGCGCCGGGCGTCCTCCTCCGACACCCCGCGGGCCTTGCGCACGACGGCGTCGCGCAGGTAGTCCAGGAACGTCTCGAGCTGCTCGCGCTCGCTGGCGGCGACCACGCTGCCGAGGATCTCACTGGGTCTCGTCATGGCCCGAACGTAACACGCGGGCCGACCCTCGCACCGCGGGAAATCGGGGCCCTTCGCAGCTCGGGCAGTGTGGAGCCCGACGTCGCGGAACGGGAGTAGTCGCCTCTACTTTTATCCCCCGTTTCGTTGGCCGATAATGCACATTATGTTAAGTACTGCGTGTTCAGGCCAGCCCCACCCCATGTGAGGCTAGGTCCTCGACCTGGGCGCGATAGCAGGCCGAATTGTCTTCGTGCCCTGATATCACTGGCACATGATTGACATCGACCAACTGAAGGCAGCACTGGCGGCGGGGACATCCCAGGATGCTCCCGGTTTTCCACAGGTCGCCGACAGTAATGATGAGAAGTGCCCG
>Ga0164243_10012111_pt1 | contig 12253 bp, 13 predicted proteins | sample OricompcompostOP_FD_108781 | JGI IMG/M metagenome (GOLD analysis project Ga0164243, IMG submission 108781) | Organic Plus compost microbial communities from Emeryville, California, USA - Original compost - Organic plus compost (OP) | ecosystem: Engineered > Solid waste > Mixed feedstock >...
CGCGCCCATTACGCCGGGAATGAGCCGAATGCAAGCGTCGAGCAGCACCAGCGCGCCCATTTCGCCGCCGGACAGGATATAGTCGCCGATCGACACCTGCTCGATCTCGCGCGCCTCGAACAGCCGCTCGTCGAACCCCTCGAACCGCCCGCACAGGATCGTCGCGCCCGGCCCCGCCGCCAGATCGCGAACGCGCGCCTGGGTGAGTGGCGCCCCACGCGGCGTCATCGCCAGCACCGGCGCCTCGTTCGCCACGCTGTCGAGCGCCCGCGCCACGACATCGGCGCGCAGCACCATCCCCGCCCCTCCGCCGGCGGGCGTGTCGTCGACGGTGCGGTGCTTGTCGGTGGCGAAGTCGCGGATCTGCACGGTGTCGAGCGACCAGAGCCCCTCGGCCAGCGCCCGCCCGGCCAGCGAATGCTCCAGCGGCCCCGGAAACATGTCGGGGTAGAGCGTCAGCACGGTCGCCCGCCAGGTCATAGCGGCAGCGTCCAGTTCTCGACCTTCAACCCCTCCACATCCGCGAAATCGCGTTCGTTGTTGGTGACGATCGTCAGGTCGCGCGATAGCGCCTGGGCCGCGATCAGACGATCGAAACGGCCCCGTCGAAAGGGAATGGTCGGAAATAACCTTGCAGCGGCCAGATCGAACGGCACCGCCTCGAAAAGGCGCAGCACCTCTTCGAGGGCGTCATCTTCGCCAATGCCGAACAACGCCTCGGCGACGCACAAGGTCGATGTCACGATCGATCCCGGAGCGCACTGCTCAACGCGGTTCCGCAATTCGGGTGACGCGCCCGCTGCAATGTAGATCAGGATATTGGTATCAAGAAGAAAATGAGCATCATCCACGGCTGAGAAGCTTTCCTTCCCAATCGAGATCGCGTGGCGCCATCGGCAGCCGTTCGACCGGCTTCAACCCGGGACGGGAGCCATAAACCCCCGTCAGGTCGATCCGGCCCTTCCCTCTTTCCACCGGCTCGAACTCGAATTTGCCGCGATCCTCGCGCACGACCATTTCATCGCCCGCCTTTAGGCCCAGCGCCTTGGGCAGGCGCAGCGCGACGGAATTGCCCGATTTGAATACCTTGGCGCGATATTCCTTCGCCATGACGACTCTCCGTATATACATCGCGTATATACATGGGCGGCGGCAGGGCACAAGGAACGTTATCGCCGGCCGCGCGCTGTTCGGCGATGCGCGAGGACGAGGCGATCGACTGCCTGATCGTGGGCGCCGGCCCGGCGGGGCTGACCGCGGCGATCTATCTCGCGCGCTTCTATCTCGCGACACGGATCGTCGATGCCGGCAAGAGCCGCGCGGCGATGATCCCGCGAACGCGCAATCATGCCGGCTTCCCCGGCGGCATTCGCGGCACGGAACTGCTCGATCGGATGCGCCGGCAGGCGGCCGAATTCGGCGCGCACGTCACGCCCGGACTGATCGAGCGCCTCGAGCGCCGCGGAGACCTGTTCGTCGCGCACGGCGATGATGAAGCGATCGTCGCGCGGGCCGTCCTGCTGGCGACCGGGGTGGTCAACAACCGGCCGACAATCTCGCCCGATATCCATGACGAGGCGGTGCGGCGCGGGCTGCTGCGCTATTGCCCGATCTGCGACGGCTTCGAAGCGACCGACCGGCACATCGCGGTGATCGGCACGCAAAGCCATGGCGCGAACGAAGCCGGATTCCTCAGGACGTACACGCGCGCGGTGACGCTGATCGCGCCCGACGCCGCGCACGACCTGCCCCAGGAGGACCGCCGCCATCTCGAAGAGCTGGGCGTCGCGCTGATCGACGGCCCGTGCGAGCCGCTACGCATCGATGGCGACCATATCCTCGTGCCGACCCCGGCCGGCGAGCTTGCGTTCGACGGCGTCTATCCCGCGCTCGGCTCGGTGATCCGGTCGGAGCTCGCGATCGACATCGGCGCGGAGGCGTCGGCGGACGGCTGCCTCGTCGTCGACGCCCATCAGCGCACCAGCGTCCCCGGCCTCTATGCCGCAGGCGACGTCACCAAGGGACTCGACCAGATCAGCCATGCAATGGGCGAGGCCGGGGTCGCCGCGACGACGATCCGCAACGATCTGGCGAAGCGAAAGCCGCTCGCGCGGTAGCATCGCCGCGCCGGATCGGCTAACGGCGCCGCCATGCGTTTCCTGCTGGCTTTCGCGCTCGCGCTGTTCTGCGCCGTCACCCCCACCGTCGCCTTCGCCGCCACGCCCGGCATCGTCCACGTCAAGCTGGTGACGAGCGCCGGGCCGATCGTGCTCGCGCTCGATGCCAGGCACGCGCCCAAGACGGTCGCCAACTTCATGCGCTACGTCGATGACGGCCGGTTCGACGGCACCGATTTCTACCGCGCCTCGCGCCGCAAGGGCGATCCGGCGCACGGCTTCGTCCAGGGCGGGATCGGCATGGACGCGCGGCGCATCCTCGATTCGGTGCCGATCGAGCCGACCAGCAAAACCGGCATCCGCCACACCGACGGCGCGATCTCGATGGCGCATGGGCCCGATCCCAATTCGGCGGCGGGCAATTTCTCGATCATGGTCGGCGCCAATCCCTCGCTCGATGCGCGCGGCTCCTATCTCGGCTTCGCCGCCTTCGGCCATGTCGTGTCCGGGATGGACACGGTGAAGCGCATCCTCGCTCAGCCGACCGGGGGCGGCAGCGGGGAGATGAAGGGGCAGATGCTGCTCAAGCGGGTGAAAATCATCAGGGCGGTCCGGATGGACGGGACGCCGAAGCCGACCGGCCGCCCCAAGCCATGGACGCTCGGCATCCGCTACGGCAATTGACCGGCACCGGGGCGGGCACGGAAAGGGGCTTCGACATTCCGGCGTAACGTTGCAGAACCAGAATGCCGGTCCGCCTCCGGACGATGCCAGCACGAGGTCACGCCAATGCCCGACTATATCCGCCGCCGATTGCTCCAGACGGCCGCCGCCGCGTCCGCCGCGTCCGCCCTGCCGTTCGGGCCGCTCGCCTCGGCCGCGCTCGGCGGGATGGCGGGGTCGTCGCTCAACGACATCGACCATTTCATCATCCTGATGAAGGAGAACCGGTCGTTCGACCATTATTTCGGCACACTGGCCGGGGTGCGCGGCTATGACGATCCGCGCGCGGCGCGCAGCGACGGCAGCTCGACCTTCCGCCAGCGCGACCACCTCAATCCCGACGGCCATGTCCTGCCCTTCCGGCTCGACACCCGGACCACCAGCGCGCAGCGGCTGCACGACCTCAGCCATAGCTGGGAGGCGCAGCATATCGCGTGGAACCAGGGCGCGATGGACGACTGGATCGCGGTCCATCGCGGCGCCGACGGCACCGCCGCGGGGCCGCTGACGATGGGCTATCACACCCGCGAGGACATTCCCTTCTATTACGCGCTCGCCGACGCCTTCACGATTTGCGACGGCTATCATTGCTCGGTGATGGGGCCGACGCACCCCAATCGCTATTACCTGATGACCGCGACGATCGATCCCGAGGGCAAGCACGGCGGCCCGGCGATCAACAACGCCGGGCGGCATTATTCGTGGGAAACCTATCCCGAGCGGCTCGACCGCGCCGGCATTTCGTGGCGCATCTATCACGACGTCGACGATTACGGCTGCAACGTCTGCGCCTATTTCACCCAGTTTCAGAACGCGCCCAGGACCTCCTCGCTGTGGGAAAACGCGATGCGCAACCGGCCGTTCGAGGAGCTGCTGAACGACATCCGCAGCGGCAACATCCCGCAGGTCTCGTGGATCGTGCCGCCCTCGACCTTGAGCGAGCATCCTGATTACCTGCCCGCGGCCGGCGAGAACCATACGCATCAGGTGCTCAAGGCGCTGTGGTCGAACCCGAAACTGTGGGCGAAGACCGCGCTGATCCTCAATTATGACGAGAATGACGGCCTGTTCGACCATGTCGTCCCGCCGACGCCTCAGCCGGGCACGGCGCAGGAATTCATCCGCGGCGAGCCGATCGGGCTCGGCTTCCGCGTACCGTGCATCGTCATCTCGCCGTTCAGCCGCGGCGCCTATGTCTGCGGCACGACGCTCGACCACACATCGACGCTGAAGCTGCTCGAAAAGCGCTTCGGCGTCGAGGTCGCCAATCTGAGCGCGTGGCGACGCGAGACCTGCGGCGACCTGACCAGCGCCTTCGCGTTCGACCGTCCGCCGCGCTTCGACGTGCCCGACCTGCCCGATACCGAAAAGCTGCTCGAACTCGCCGAACGCGAGATCAAGACCCTGCCGCGGCCCGACGTGCCGGCCGAGCAGGCGATGCCGCGCCAGGAGGCAGGAACGCGCATCCGGCTGGCATGAGCGGCTGCGCGGCGGTCAGGGAAGGAACGCCTCGGGGATCGTGACGACCTCGCCGATCTCGGCGCTTGCGACGGGAACCATGAAGCGGCTGCCGTCGGGGCGCTCGATCTCCAGGATGTCGCCGGCGCCGAAATTCTCCACCGCGGCGACGGCGCCGACCGGCGCGCCCCTATCGGTGGCGACGGCAAGGCCGATCAGGTCGAAATGGTAATATTCGCCCTCGTCGAGCGGCGGCAGCGCCGATCGGGGGACGGTGAGCTCGGTCCCGCGCAGCGCCTCGGCGGCATTGCGGTCGGTGATTTCGGCGAAGCGCGCGATCGCGCCATTGCTGCCGTCACGGACCGACTTCAGCGTCAATCGGCCGCCGTTGAAGCTGCGATAGGCCGACAGGTCCTCGGTGAACAGCTTGAGCCGGACCTCGCCCGTCACGCCGTGCGCACCGGTCACGACGGCGAGCGTGACCGGGCGCTCTCCCCTCCCCGTCGCGGGGAGGGGATCGTCGCTGCTCATTCGGCGGCCGGCGTCGCTTCGGCGGTGCCTTCGACGACCTCGACGGCCTCGGCAGTCGGCTCTTCGGTCGCGGCTTCGACCTCGGCGGCGACCACCGCCTCGGCCTCGGCGTCCTGCGCGGCCTTCAGCTTCTCGGCACGCTCCTCGGCGCGCTCCTTGGCCTTCTCGCCCGGCTCGCCCTTCTTGGGATTGTCGCGCGCGGCACGCTCACGCACGCCGGCGGCGTCGAGGAAGCGGGCAACGCGGTCGGTCGGCTGCGCGCCGACGCCGAGCCAATGCTTGGCGCGATCGCCGTCGAGCTTGACGCGCTCGGCCGAATCCTTGGCGAGCAGCGGATTGTAGGTGCCGATCTTCTCGATGAAGCGGCCGTCGCGCGGGGATCGCGAGTCCGCCACGACGATCCGGTAATAGGGCCGCTTCTTGGAGCCGCCGCGCGACAAACGAATGCTGAGTGCCATTTAGTCTTTCCTTCTTTCAAACAGTGCGACGCCGCGGCGTCATTTCTTCTTCTTGTTCATTAGGTTGGCGAGCTCAGGCGGGATGTTGCCCGGTCCGCCGGGCAGGCCCGGAAGCCCGCCCATCTTGTCCATCGCCGCGCCCATGTCGGGACCGCCGATCGCATTGCCCAGGCCGCCCATGCCGCCCTTGCCCAGCATCGCCATCATGCCCTTGAGGCCGCCCATCTTGCGGATGCGCTTCATCGCCGTGGACATTTCCTGGTGCATCTTGAGCAGCTTGTTGAGGTCCTGCACGGTGGTGCCGGAGCCCTTCGCGACCCTGATCTTGCGCTTGGCGTTGAGCAGCTCGGGCTTGCTCCGCTCCTTGGGCGTCATCGAGCCGATCATCGCCTCCATGCGGATCAGGATCCTGTCGTCCATATTGGCCGCGTTCATCGCCGCCTGGGCCTTCTTCATGCCCGGCAGCATCCCGGCGAGCGCGCCGAGGCCGCCCATACGCCGCATCTGCTGAAGCTGCGCCTTGAGGTCGTTCATGTCGAACTGACCCTTGGCGAGCTTCGCCGCCATCTTCTCGGCGTCTTCCTGCTGGATCGTCTCGGCGGCGCGCTCGACCAGGCTGACGACGTCGCCCATGCCGAGGATGCGGCCGGCGACCCGGCTCGGGTGGAACGCTTCGAGCGCGTCGAGCTTCTCGCCGACGCCGGCGAACTTGATCGGCTTGCCCGTGACCGCGCGCATCGACAGCGCCGCGCCGCCGCGCGCATCGCCGTCCATGCGGGTGAGCACGACGCCGGTCAGCGGCACCTGTTCGGAAAAGCTCTGCGCGACGTTGACCGCGTCCTGGCCGGTCAGCGAGTCGACGACGAGGAGGATTTCGGTCGGCTTCGCCACGTCGGCGACCGCCCTCATCTCGTCCATCAGCGCCTGGTCGACGTGGAGCCGCCCGGCGGTGTCGAGCATCAGGACGTCATAGCCCTGCAATTTCGCCGCCTGCAGCGCGCGCCGCGCGATATCGACCGGCTGCTGGCCCGGCACGATCGGCAGCGTCGCGACGTCGGCCTGCGTTCCCAGGGTCGCGAGCTGTTCCTGCGCCGCGGGGCGATTGACGTCGAGCGACGCCATCAGGACCTTCTTGCGGTCCTTGCCCGACAGGCGCCTGGCGATCTTCGCGGTCGTGGTGGTCTTGCCCGAGCCCTGCAGGCCGACCATCATCACCACCGCCGGCGGCGTCACGTCGAGCATCAGCTCGGATTCATCCGAGCCGAGCATCTCCGTCAGCGCGTCGTTGACGATCTTGACGACCATCTGCCCCGGCGTGACCGAGCGCAGCACGTTCTGCCCGACCGCCTGTTCGGTGACTTTCTCGGTGAAGTCGCGCGCGACGGGGAGCGCGACGTCGGCCTCGAGCAGCGCGACGCGCACCTCGCGCATCGCCGAGCGCACGTCCGCCTCGGTCAGCGCGCCGCGGCCGCGCAGCCGGTCGAAGACGCCGCCAAGCCGATCGCTCAAGCTGTCGAACATGCACTCACCTCACATCGTTATCCGCCAAACGCAAAACGCGCCGGCGGGCGAAACCTCGCCGGCCAGCGGACGCCCGTGGGCGCTTGTCATGCTTGCGTTCGTTGCGGAACGTGGCCGCGCCCCTAGCGGATCACGAGGAGAAAGGCAATCTCCTCAAATCTGCCGCCCCGGTCCGGGAGCGGGAGGCGATGCCCCTTAACCTCTTCTACACCCGCCCTGTGGGATAGCGCACGGCAACACGATCGCGAGAGGCACGCCCTTTGGCTTCCACGGCTTTGATCGACGACAGCGCGCCGGCGCGGCGGAGCGATCTCGTCACCGGCGCGATCACCGTCGCCGCGATCCTGCTGTTCGTCGGCACCGGCAGCACGGTGCTGTCGCGCGTGGTGCAGGAATATCTCTGGGGAGCGCCGGCCCCCGACCAGACGCTGGTCATCGCCCTGCTGCTCAACGTCGCGCTGATCCTGATCGGCTGGCGCCGGCACAGCAGCCTCACCACCGAAATCCTGGTCCGCGCCGCTGCCGAGCAGCGCGCGCAGCAGCTCGCCGCGCGCGACCCGCTAACCGGCTTCCTCAACCGACGTTCCTTCCCCGAACAGGGCGCGGCGGCCTTCGCCCGGGCGCAGCGGTCGGGCAAGGCGCTGGCGCTGATGATGCTCGATCTCGACCATTTCAAGACGGTCAACGACATGCACGGCCATACCGTCGGCGACGCGCTGCTGCGCCAGGTCGCGGCGGCGATCACCGACCGCCTGCCCGCCGGCGCGCTGGTCGCGCGGTTCGGCGGCGACGAATTCGCCTGCGCGATGCCGTTCGAGCCGGCGCATCCCGACACGGTCGAGCGCGTCGCCGAACAGCTCGTCTCGCGGCTCGCGCAGCCGTTCGGCGTCGACGGGCTGCATCTCCACGTCAGCGCCTCGCTGGGCATCGCGCGGTCGGATTTCGACAGTTCGGGGATCGATTCGCTCACTCGCAGCGCCGATATCGCGATGTATGCGGCGAAGAAGGCCGGCCGCAACCGCTTCGCCTGGTTCGACCAGTCGATGGAGCGCGAGCTGCAGGCGCGCAACGAGCTCGAAACCGGCCTCAGGACCGCGATCCCCCGGCAGGAGATCGTCCCCTACTTCGAGCAGCAGGTCGATCTCACCACCGGCCGCCTGCACGGCTTCGAGGTGCTCGCCCGCTGGAAGCACCCGACGCGCGGCCTGATCTCGCCCGAATTGTTCATCCCGATCGCCGAGGAAACCGGGATGATCGCGGAGCTGTCGCTGTCGGTGATGCGCCAGGCGTTCCTCGCCGCGCGCGACTGGCACCCGTCGCTGACGCTGTCGATCAACGTCTCGCCCTGGCAGCTGCGCGATCCATGGCTCGCGCAGAAGGTCATCAAGGTCCTGACCGAGACCGGCTTCCCGTCCGCGCGGCTGGAGATCGAGATCACCGAGAGCGCGCTGTTCGAGAACCTCGCGCTCGCGCAGTCGATCGTCGGCAGCCTCAAGAACCAGGGCGTCCGCCTCGCGCTTGACGATTTCGGCACCGGCTATTCCAGCCTCGCGCACCTGCGCGCGCTGCCGTTCGACCGCATCAAGATCGACCGCAGCTTCGTCACCTCGATCAACGACAATGCCGAGAGCGCGGCGATCGTCAACGCGATCACGCGGCTCGGCGACAGCCTCAACCTGCCGATCACCGCCGAGGGGATCGAGGACGCCGCGATCGAGGAGAGGCTGCGCGCGCTCGGCTGCTCGAAGGGGCAGGGCTGGCTCTATGGCCGGCCGCTGAGCGTTGCCGACGCGCGGCGGCACCTTGCCGAGCGCCGGCTCCTGAGCGCCCCGGCGACCGCCGAAAAGCGCGTCACCAGCCGGCGCCTGGCTGGCTGAGATACGCCTTCTCCGCCTCGGTCGAGGCGCGCCCCAATGCCGCGTTGCGCGACGGGAAGCGGCCGAACCGGTCGATCACCACGCGATGCTGGCGCGCGAAGTCGAGATTCTCGGGATTGCCGAGCCTGGTGAAGCACTGGATGCTCAGCCGCTGCTCCTCGCGATCCTCGGCATGCATCAGCGGCATGTAGAGGAACGCGCGCCGCTCGGCCGGGATCGCCTCGTCCCAGCCCCGCGCCAAGGCGCGATGCGTGAGGTCGAGCGCGAGCGCGTCGCCGGCGAACGCCTCCGCCGACCCGCGATGGATGTTGCGGGAAAACTGGTCGAGCAAGACGATCGCCGCCAGCAGCGTGTCTGGCTCCCCCTCCCATCCCGCCGCGCCGCCGGCCAGCACCGCGTCGCGCAGGGCGCCGAACCGCTCGGCGATCGCCTGGTCGAGCGCGGCATCCTTGGCGAACCATTTGTCGGGCGGCGTTTCGTCGAACCAGAAAGCGAGCACCGCGCGCGCTGCCGCATGGACTTCGCTGTCGCCGGTCCCTAGATCGTCGCCCATGGTCGTCGTCCCCTCCTCGCTCAGCGCGTGACTGGTCCCGATATCATCAATCTCGGCTGCCGGCTCAACCTTGCCGAAGGCGAGACGATCCGCGCCCTGCTCGGGACGCGCGACACGGTCGTGGTCAACAGCTGCGCCGTCACCAACGCCGCCGTGCGCCAGACCCGCCAGGCGATCCGCCGCGCCCGCCGCGCCCGCCCCGATGCCGAGCTGGTCGTCACCGGATGCGCCGCGCAGATCGATCCGGCCGGCTTCGCCGCGATGCCCGAGGTCGATCGCGTCATCGGCAACGGCGAGAAGCTGCTGCCGGAAAGCTGGATCGCCGACGAGGCGGTGCTGGTCGGCGACATCATGCGCGTGCGCGAGACCGCGCCGCACCTCGCCACCAGCTTCGACGGCCACGCCCGCGCCTTCGTCGAGGTGCAGAACGGCTGCGACCATCGCTGCACCTTCTGCGCGATTCCGCTGGGCCGCGGCAACAGCCGCTCGGTGCCGGCGGGCGCGGTGGTCGACCGCATCGCGATGTTGGTCGACGCCGGCCATCGCGAGGTGGTGCTGACCGGGGTGGACCTCACCAGCTACGGCCCGGACTTGCCCGGCGCGCCCACCCTCGGCCACCTCGTCGAGCGCATCCTGCGCCATGTGCCGCGCCTCGAACGCCTGCGCCTCTCGTCGCTCGATTCGATCGAGATCGACGACCGCCTGTTCGCGCTGGTGACGGGGGAGCCGCGGATCATGCCGCACCTCCACCTCTCGCTCCAGGCGGGCGACGACATGGTCCTCAAGCGCATGAAGCGCCGCCACAGCCGCGCGCAGGCGGTGGCGATCGTCGAGCGCCTCAAGGCCGCCCGTCCCCAGATCGCGATCGGCGCCGACCTCATCGCCGGCTTCCCGACCGAGACCGAGGCGATGTTCGCCAACACGCTCGCGCTGATCGACGATTGCGACATCGTCCACGCGCATATCTTCCCCTATTCGCCCCGCGCCGGCACGCCGGCGGCGCGGATGCCGCAGGTCGAGCCGGAAATCCGCAAGGCCCGAGCAGCCCGCCTCCGTCAGGCCGCCGACCAACGCCGCCACCGCTGGCTCGAAAGCCTGATCGGCACCGAACAGGCGGTCCTCGTCGAACGCCCCGGCGACCGCGGCCATGCCCCCGGCTTCGCGGGGGTCCGGCTCGATGGTCAGCACGCGGTCGGCAGCATTCAGCGCGTCGTGATCGCTGGGGTCATCGACGGCATTCTCACTTCTTGTCATCCCCGCGAAAGCGGGGGTGACGCAAAGGAACGCATTCCCGCATGAACACCACCCCCTCGTGGCACCAGAAACTGCTCGGCGGGTTCCGGCGCACGTCGGACCGGCTGGTCGGCAACCTCGCCGGGCTCGGCCTCGGCCGGCTCGACGAGGCGCAGCTCGACGAGATCGAGGAGGCGCTGATTGCTTCCGACCTCGGCCCGGAGACCGCGCGCCGCATCCGCGACCGCCTCGCCGAGGGCCAGTATGAGCGCAACATGGAGGAGCTGGGCGTCCGCCTCGTCGTCGCCGAGGAGATCGAAAAGGCGCTCGCCCCCGTCGCCGAGCCGCTCGAGATCGACGCCTTCCCGCGCCCGCAGGTGATCCTCGTCATCGGCGTCAACGGATCGGGCAAGACCACCACGATCGCCAAGCTCGCCCACTTCCTGACCGAGCAGGATTATTCGGTGATGCTGGTCGCCGGCGACACCTTCCGCGCCGCCGCGATCGGCCAGCTCAAGGTCTGGGCGGAGCGGATCGGCGTGCCGATCGTCTCCGGCGAGCAGGGCGGCGACGCGGCGAGCCTGGTCTATGAAGGCGTCAAGCGCGGCACCGCCAACGGCACCGACGTGCTGATCGTCGACACCGCCGGGCGCCTGCAGAACAAGCGCGAGCTGATGGATGAGCTCGCCAAGATCCGCCGCGTGCTCGGCCGCCTCAATCCGGAGGCGCCGCACGACGTGGTGCTCGTGCTCGACGCGACCACCGGCCAGAACGCGCTCAGCCAGATCGAGGTGTTCAAGGAGACCGCCAACGTCACCGGCCTCGTCATGACCAAGCTCGACGGCACCGCGCGCGGCGGCGTGCTGGTCGCGGCGGCGGAGAAATACGGCCTGCCGATCCACGCGATCGGCGTCGGTGAGACGATCGAGGACCTTCGCCCGTTCGACGCCAACGAGGTCTCGCGGATCATCGCCGGCGTGGACAGCGTCAGGAAGTGAATCGTGCTCCCGCGAAAGCGGGAGTGCAGGCGCCGCACATGCCCCGATCGAGACTCTGGACCCCCGCTTTCCCGGGGGAACAAGGAAAGAAGATGACCGAAACACCCCGCAAGGAAACCTCCCCCGGCTTACGCATGGCGCTCGATTTCGGCCCGCTGGTCGTGTTCTTCGCGGTCAATTTCCTGACCGGCGGGGCGCCGATCGTGCGCGTGTTCGCGGCGACCAGCGCCTTCATGGTCGCGACCGTCGTCGCCCTCGTCGTCTCGCGCTGGAAGACCGGCACGATCTCCCCGATGCTGTGGATGACCGGCATATTGGTCGTCGTGTTCGGCGGCCTGACGCTCTGGTTCCACGACGAGACCTTCATCAAGGTCAAGCCGACGATCATCTACGCGATGTTCGCCGCGATCCTGTTCTTCGGCCTCGTCACCGGCCGGCCGGTGCTGCAATCGATGCTCGGCACCGCCTATCCGGGGCTCAGCGACGTCGGCTGGCGCAAGCTGACGCGCAACTGGGCCTGCTTCTTCGTGTTCATGGCGGTTCTGAACGAGGCGGTCTGGCGCAACTCGACCTGGGATTTCTGGGTCGCGTTCAAGGTCTGGGGCGCGATCCCGCTGACCCTGCTGTTCGCCATCGCCAACGTGCCGATGCTGCTGAAGCACGGCCTGACGCTCGAGGACAAGGCCGTCACCGACATTCCGCCGGAGGGCTAGGACCTACGCCGTCACCCCAGCAAAAGCTGGGGTCTCCCGAAATCGAAAGATGCCAGCTTTCGCTGGCGTGA
>Ga0164243_10012112_pt1 | contig 12253 bp, 10 predicted proteins | sample OricompcompostOP_FD_108781 | JGI IMG/M metagenome (GOLD analysis project Ga0164243, IMG submission 108781) | Organic Plus compost microbial communities from Emeryville, California, USA - Original compost - Organic plus compost (OP) | ecosystem: Engineered > Solid waste > Mixed feedstock >...
ATCGAAGTTGGTTTCACGGGGTGAAATTCTGAGTCAATCAAACCTCGACTCGGAGAAGATGCCCCTTCTTTGTATCTAGTCACGAAAATAGTAGAATGCTGGGAATATACCTGAATTATACTATCTGCCGTAATGCTATGAAGCCGGCCATATAGAATGGAATACAATAATTTAGAGATTTAGCGAATAATGGAACTAGTACACGCCGAGCGAGTATCGTTACCATCTCCTTAAAGCTGGCCTCCGCCATCTATTATTAGAGGATCATTAGTATATAACTATGCACTGTCGATACATGTCCGCTCCACTTACCGATAACAATCAAAGTGCCAGTGGCGTAATCGGCCTTTGCTGTATACAAATACGCCTCGGCGATATCTTCGGGAGTAGCGGTAAAGCCTACAGGGAGCTGTTTTCCCCTCTCGAAAAGAGCGTCTTGCTGCTCCTTGCTCTGGCCCAGTTTGTCCCACAGCTCCGTCTTGACAAGCCCAGGAACGACCGTATTCACACGGATTCGCTTGTCGCTTAGCTCGCCAGCTAACCCCTTTGTAAGGGTCAAGACACCACCGTTAAGGGCGCCACCGATCGAGGCGCCTTTTCCGGGGCGGAGGGCTGCAGTTCCTGATGTGAGGGTTAGGGAGCCACCGGGTTTCAAGATGTCATACTTTGCGAGCGCTGCGAGGAAAAAGAGTCAGTATAGTGAAAGTGCAGGACTGTGCCTTATATTTTTTTTCCCCCTCTTTGGCGAGACGCTTATTACCTTTGCCAACGACCACACTCCCCCAAAACTTGACGCCGAATAGATGTTTTGCCTGGCCAAGGTCGGCCTCGGCTAATGGGCCGCGAATAATCTTGTCAACTCCCGAAAAGACGATGTGATCGAGAGGAGCAAGCTCTTTGAGGAGCGTAGTGAACGCGGCCTCATCGCGCACATCGCCAGCCCTCCCTTCCACGTTGGCGTGATTGAGCCGACTGACAGCATCCGCTACTCGCTCCTCCGACGATGAAATGACGACCACTGATGCCCCAGCGTCAAGGAAAGCCTGGGCGGCACCGAAGCCAATTCTACTCCCGAGTCCGTTAGCTTGGACAGCCTTCAGAGACCGACCCTGTCAATGATAGCAAGATTGCTTCATTCTATTACAACCTACCCAGATGTGCCACCTATCACGGCAATCTTCTTGCCTACGAGCTTCTCGGATGACTTGACCATGGTTGTTAGGATGAGTGAAATTTGAGATGGAGATGATGGGAATTAAGTTGGATGTTAATGTGAAGTTTGATGTCGAAGAGCCGGAGAGATACAGACTGCAATTTACGCCAGATCTATCTAGATGCGGCCGCGCCAAACTTGATATATTCGTGAAATCAATAGAGCGGCATATTAGATGCTCCTCTTGTTCATTACGCGTTTCGATCTATGGATGATGTGCTCTGCCCCGATGACAAATCCACAAGTTAATATCTCAGTCTCCCGCAAGTTTCAAGTTCCAACTCTTCATCGCCACTATTCCCTTCTTGAAAGAAGCGCAATGCACACCGCGATCGGAGTGATCATTTGCGGTGTCTACTTTTCCATGCAAGCAATCGTGGTTATCTTCCCAGCCCCGCCCAACGCGACGTGATGGAATCTAAGTAGGAATTCCGCACGAAATATCTCCGAAAAAAAAAATGGAAACTTTTGCTAGTTATCACTCTTCATTTTAATGGATCGAAGAATTTTCGCAATATTCCCCCCATTCTAGTAAATCGAATTCTATCATCGGTTGATAGGCTAGCGGGTCATGAAGCTCGCCTTATGTTGAGGATGCTCGTTTTGCTACTTTGGCTGTGATTCACTGCGAACATGTCCAATAATCGCACAAGCGACGCAACAAAAGCTCAAGTCGTATAGTGGTTAGTACGCCACGTTGTGGCCGTGGAAACGGAGGTTCGATTCCTCCCTTGGGCAACAATTTTTTCTTTTTTGACTCTTTTCTCTAATTCTGACTTCTTTCTTCTCTGTTTCTTTCTTTTTATTTATTGACGCGGCAGACCAGGTCCCCTCCCTAAACCAGCAAGAAAAATAAGTGAAAACAAGAAGCAGAAACAAGTGATCCTTTCATTGATCTTATGGGCGAATATCTTAGATCCCGTTCTTTGCAACCTCCATCTCGAAATATTCACCAAGCACTCTTCAAACCAAGCTCCTCAAGGAAAATGTCCGCTGCTTTCTCGCCAAGGGCAAAGGCGGTGGCAGCAGTATTCGCGCCAACATTCTTCGGCACAACGCTCAAGTCTGCAATCTTCAGCCCCTTCACCCCGTAGACACTCAGGTCATGGTCCACAACACCCAGATCCTCCTTAGCCGCCATCTTGCAAGTACCCATGGAGTGCCAGGTACTCCCCACATTCTTCCGCAGCCATTGCTCGAGAATAGCGTCGTCCTCCGAAGTGTAGACGATATCTTTGACGTCCTTTAACGGCTCGCTCGTGTCAATGGATGCAGCTTCAGACCCAGCGGGGAAGGGCGGATGGCTTGGAGCATATTCGCCTCTGTAGATCTCCATGCGACGGAATAGTTCTCGCTGTTTCTTGTATGCCCATACTGACATTTTGATGTCGACATCCTCGGGATCGGAGAAGAAACCTGTCTTGAAGTCTGGTGGGTCGGAGACCCTGGGTCCTGTGATGTGGATATGGCCACGAGAATAGGGATATAGAGTGAATGTCGAGACTGACATGTACTGACCCGGTTCAACACCAGTTGGATCGCCAGGGAAGCTATTGAAGAAAGGTAAGGGTCTGCACATTGTCCATTGTTTCGATACAGCTTTGGATAGGGCCGGCAAAACTCACCCACTAAGAGAGGTGATAATTGTGAGGGGTTTGTTGGGCTTCTCCTTATAGTCCTTGTTCCAAGCAGCCTGGAATGCCGGTCCGAGGACGGCCACATCCTCGTCGCTGGGTCGGATCTTGCCAGTCACATCTGCAATATTCCACCCAAGAATGGCATCATTCGTACGAATCAATTCGGGAATGTCCCGGCGACCTCCATACACCGCATCGGCTGTCTCGCTGGGAAGAAGGCTTGACTTGTACGGGTAAGTAAGCAGATGGTGATCCAAATAGTTGCGACCCACGCCAGGTACATCCGCGATGGGCTGAACACCGACCGGGGCAAGGATCTCGGGGTCTCCAACACCTGACCTCTCCAGAATAAGGGGCGTGCCCAACGCGCCGCTCGAAACTATGACTAACTTTCTGGCCTTGACAACCTGAGGCGTCGTGGAACTATCACCGTTCTGGGAGAGACTGGGATTGCGCTGGAACTCGACGCCGTTAGCTCTCTTGTTTTCATCGAACAGAACACGAATCACTTGGTTTTCGACGAGGACGTGGAGATTCGGGTGCTCTCCATCTCGTAGACGAGGATGTAGATAGCGATGCGCGGCGTCCTGCCGCAGGCCATCTTTGTTGGCGAAACGTAGGTTGCGGTAGACGGCGTTGTTCGTGTCAAGGTCCATTAAGTCGTTCACTTCCGGCCACCCAAGTTTCCCTGCTGCTTGGATAAAATCGCTCTCAGACCATTCAACGTTGAAAGTACTTTCGGAGACATGGATGGGTCCGAGGTCTCCGTGGGTAGCAGGCGATCCGGGGCCGTGATAGGTTTCGAACTGGATGAAGATGTTAGGTCAATATCAGATTAAGCGCCCGGGAACAGCGAGTTGCCGAACCCTCTTCAAGTATGGAATCATATCATTCGCAGTCCAACCCGGCGTATCCCAAGAGTCAAAATCATCCCTCTGCGGCCGACTATACGTCAGGAGGTTTATCGAGGAACCGCCTCCAAGGGTGCCACCAGAGGGCACGACCACTTCCCTGTCTGCAAGCTGGCTCTCCTTGGATCCTTTGTAGAAGAGGGTATTTTTGCTAGTCGGCATCAAGTGGGTCAGCATAAGAAGCGGATGGATCACAGAGGGATCCTGGTAGCTGTCCGGACCAGCCTCGATGACGAGGATTGAGAGATTTGGGTCAGCATCGGAGAGTCTGCTCGCTACAACACAGGCAGTGGTACCACCTAGATAAACCGACCGGATGCACCTGCCGTTAGAATATATCTCATTATTTTCTCCGCGGCGTCTTCTGTCACCCAATTGTCTCAAGCAAATTCCGTAGGCATCTTCGACTCACCTCCAGCAACAATCACATCCACCTCTTCGAGGTCGCTAGGGAGCTCCGTTTTAGTAGCACCCATGGTCGGTTGTCTTTTCGTCTATTTGTTTTGGCTTTTCTTTTTGTGCTCCACTCCAGTGGTGATGAGTGTGGACTGTTGGTGAACCTGCAAAGATGAGATTGAAATTCTCAGCCGGGATATAATCATAATGTATGGTCGTGAATCTACCCCTCTTCGTTGTCGGATCGCAGAATCTGAGACGTCAGATGGAGTGCTTTCAATGGCGTGTGTGATTGGCGCCTTTGCCAGTCAGCAATGATCAAGGGATGTGATCGGCAATCAGTCATGATGGCTAAGTAGAGAGTGCGAAGCGTCAATGATCTGATGATTCCTATGCCACTGTGCAGCTTCTGATCTGAACTAGATTATTCCGCTTGATTGCCAATTTGCCGCAGAAATGAGATAACCTGACCTCAAGTGCCCGCCATGAACCTTAAATGAAGGGTCTATCGTAGTTGATTTATTACATCGTTCTATCTTTCTTGGGGGATCTATAATCAACGTGGGTATTCAAGCTCGCAGCAATATGCGACTTGGGGAACCACGTCACCAGCGCCCACGAAACAGTAAGATGTGCCGGCTTGGCGGGCATTTTACGTCCGCACGCAACAAGTTCTAGACAAGATATAACGCCAGGCAATTTTGACGGTTCACACAGGAGCACGTGCCCCGATTTGATCGTACACTTGCTAACAGGTTCTTTCTGGGGCTTCTCGGACACCTAAAATTCTAGCTGCGGGAGATATAGCGTGTTAGTCCTATAAACCATAGGGATCTGCTTATTTCGAGAAGGGAAGAGAGACTCCGATCCTATCGAGACGATATCGTGCTCGTTAGGCGCCGTTACTAGGATGGCGGATATTCCGGTGTGAGTTAAGAAGACTGATGGGAGTCCAAACTAACGAGACAAGGGGCTGCCATAGGGCTGAGCTACTGTCCTCGAGTTTAGTTTGATACAGCCTTAATTTCCCAAAGAGTCTTGTGTTAGTGAATCCGCACCACCGAAAGCAAATCATACGCTGCTGATACCGCACTTTGGACAATCGTCCTGACCGATAGTGATAGCACGGACTTGTTGCACGCGGGGGTAGACAGTAGCTCTCGTCTCCAAAAGTGGGTACATGCGACGATACGCCGGTCCGCTGCCAGAAGGGCGACGATTCTATCGTCACTATAGTGTAGATGCGAGAGACCATGACAAATATATTGACCTGTGAAGCGGAGGGAAGCGGGTTGGATCTCTCTCTCACAGGCCCGTACGTGACATTACTTCGCTATCAAACCCATGCTCGAAACGTCCTGTAATAAGACGGCCAAACAGAGAAGGGATAAAATTATATGAAATATCATGGTTATCGTTGGACCGTAAACGTTGACATCACCATCAACATCATAGCAGCAGAAAGGGTGTGGTATGTCGGAGGAGAACCAGGAACGTGCGGGGTAACTTGCCGGATTTGGGGGACATGATTGAGCGAATTCCGCTGCCGCTTCCGCCATCGTTGATTGGGGATGTGATCCCCACGACTGCGCCTACGCTATCGAGCTTGTGCAGATGAGCAGATGAGCCTCGGCTGAAAACGCCTCCCGAAGTCTTATGATTGGGACAAGACGCACCATTTCGATTTGGAAATGTGAGTGATTGGTAATGCGAGCAAGGCATTTCACAGTCGGAGGGTGTGGGAGGATTGCTAATCCATGCAGGCTGGGGTGAGGAGGTCTAATGTGTATAGCAACATCCCCACAGCCTGCATCAGAGCGAGCGTCACAGGGGATCATGCTGACACAGAACAGGGATGAAGACGACAGACCTGGTATCTCATTCTAGCTCACTCGCTCGTCCTTAAATCCACAAAATGGCTGATTTCTCTCGTTACGGTCCTGCGAGCGATGAGTGGCTCGCTCTCGAGAAGTCGCTCCCACAAATCCCGCCACTCCGGAATGATTCCATCCTCCAAGCGAGGCGAGCGGTTAACATTACGAGAGAGACTCTGGCGGCGGAGGGCATGAAAGCACTACAATCGCAAGTCCATGTTAAGGATTACGCTATCCCCACGCGAGATGGCGAGACTATCGAGGCACGAACATATTGTCCAAAAGACGAAGACAAAGTTCTGCCCCTGTACATCCACCTTCACGGCGGCGGATTTCTCTTCGGAACTCTCGCCTCAGAAGATGCCACTTGCTCCCGCATTACTCTCAACGCTCAGGTGATAGTACTCAACGTGAATTACCGCCACGTTCCCGAGTATACCTATCCCACAGCTTTGAACGATACAGAGGACGCGTTTGAATGGGTTCACCAGAATATGGAGGAGCTAGGAACAGACCATCAGAGAATTGTAATTGGCGGGGTTTCAGTAGGGGCGCAGCTTGCTGCTTCCCTTGTTCTTCAGAAGAAACTGGGAAGATCCGCCATAACCGTCAAGTACCCGGAGCTCCGTGGCCAAATTCTGATGATACCCTGCGTCGTCAACATGTATTGCTACGAGCCGCAGTTGAAAAAGCTGAAGCACCCATCTATCTCCTCCTACGAGGAATGAAAGAATGCGCCGGTCTTGTCATTGGAGACATGCAAGATTTTCACAGACCTTTTGAAGATTGAGGACCCCCGAGTCGACGACTTGAAACTCAATCCCGGGAATGCCAGCCTGGAGGATGTCAAGGGCCTCCCACCAACTGTGTTTGGTGTGACGGGTCTGGATCCATTGAGAGATGAAGGGCTTCTTTATGCCAAGTTGCTGACGGATGCTGGGTAAGGACTAATACTTCCTCCCACATTACAGCGAGTTCCGGATCGACTAACTATGATCATGTGTTGTACATAGAGTTCCTACGGACATTAACGTCTTCAAAGGACTGCCTCACGCATTTCGTCGATATGGCTCAAAGCTATCTGCCTCGACTAGATGGGATAAGGTCATTGAGGAAGGCATCAAGTGGGCTCTTTCTAACCCCTCGCCGTCGTACGAATTTGAAGTCAAGGAAGAGTAAGCATCTGGTTTCATGAGTTATTTCATCAATTCCCAGCTGCTGGTTGAATGTTGAGACTTCGTGCGCACTCATTTTATCTCCGTGACCTTCGCCTGCTACTATTTGTTACCTGTTGCCATGAGGAGTTAAGTAATGGCTCGTATCTGCTGCAAGTCAACAGTGCGGTGAGTCTAGGTCTGCATGGCTGTGAATTGTTCGCGGTGTAGTTGACCAGGGCGACGTCGAGTGACCGAGATAGAATTCTGTAACTATGCGAGCACTTATTAATATGAAACAAGGCCGGATCGGCAACCTTTTTCACAGACGGTCCCACAGAATGCTACTCTCTGGATTTTGAGTTTGACCAAATTCCCCAGAATGCTGGGATCACAAATGGACAAAGTGACGTGCGTCACCCGCGCCAATTGGAGCTGATCATTACCATCCGAACCTGGCCGTGGGGGCCGCATTCCAGATATTTAAGTAGTTTATTCGATGGTGGCGGTCTCTGGAACGAAAAAGAAACGTGATTCAAATGTGAAAACAGCCGGAGTGGGTGGGATGCTGTCTTCAAAGACCCGCGGTCCACGATCATCACTTCCTTACCCCATAAGAAGCTTGCCATTGAAACCATGGCCCCGAAATTGCTTTAATATTTCATTAAAGGTTTACATTAATCTTGCCGTTGTCGATACGTTTGGGCAGCTGGGAAAATAGATGAAGCACCAGGAATCAGGCTGAAATATACGGGTGCTTTCCCGGAATTTGGTCAATCACAAGCAGTGGCGCTCCAATCGAAAGTATGGATTAATGATTATCGTACCAGCATCTCAATGTAATTAGTGCCTCAGCTCTAGAAGGACTCCCCGCAATTCACTATTACATGGACCATCGTAAGAGGTAGGTGTATTAGGTGCTTCCGAGAATGGCGCCCCCTCTTTGAACCCGGAAGCCGGGGACCGAGAATTATAAAATAGAGGCTTTTTCTTCGCCATTATTAGCGTAGATCGTTGTTAATTACTTGCCCCCTACATTGTAAATTGAAAGTGTCGTTCCAGCCATGGAAACTTGAGAATCTCTAGCCATCCTCCCGCAACTGCTCGCCACTGGTTCACCACAATGTTTTCCGCCCACTTCCTCGCCTACGTAGCAAGCCTTTCGATCTGCTTCACCTCGGCTCAGGCAGCATTTGGCCTGACGACGGCAGGAAATTCATACCAGGTTGATACTAATGCTGGTCTAGTATTTGGCGTCAGCAAGTACTAAATACCCATCCTCATTTCTAGACTGTTCATCTTAATCCAAGAGCTCATGCTCATTAAAACTGTTCGCAGGTCGACGGGGGATATCACGAGTCTAAAGTACAATGGAGTCGAGTATCAAGGAACAAGCAAAATGACGCATATAAACTCTGGACTGGGCAACTCCCAAGTGGCAGCAGAGACCAAAAATGGCTACGTCAAGATCACGATCAAGGCCGGGTCAGCGCCGCTCACCCAGTATCTCGTGGCCAAGCCAGATGATGCCACGATATACATGGCCACATATATTACGGGCGAAGTCGATCCGGGAGAGCTCCGGTGGCTAGCTCGTCTCCGTCGCTCAGCTGTCCCAGATGGTTGGCATGGCACGGCGGGTACGCTCGATGGTTGCACGGCGTTTGAGGGGAAAGATACTTTCAAGTGTCCAAATGGCGAGACGCGGTGCAAGATGTACACTGCTGATCGCTTTATCGACGACATCGTTCATGGCGTAACAGGCCCGGTTAGTATTTACCTTGAGATTGCTGCTGATCAGCCTCTAATAGAGTCCTTGCCTTCAGAAAGTAGGAATCTGGATGATTATGCCCGGTGTGGCCTACGAAACTTCGTCCGGCGGGCCTTTTATGAGAGACATTAACACTCAGAGTGGCGACGATCAAGAGCTCTACTGGTACATGAACAGCGGACACGTGCGAACTGAACCCTGGAGATTCGGTCTGATGGGACCATACGCCATGCGTTTCACGTATGCTCAGCTCCTATAAATCAATACTTGCACAGCATCGTTTAGCTAACATTTCATTTTTCAGGACCGGGGAGCAGCCCTCTGGGGATGTCGACACTAGCTTTTTCGAATCTCTCGACATCCAAGGGTACGTCCCAACGAGCGGAAGAGGGCAAGTGAGCGGAGTGGCCGGTGGGGTACCTCAGGGTTTCGAGGCCGTGGTGCACTGGTATAACGAGGCCGCGCAATACTGGACCAAGGCCACCGTCGAGGGCAATTACACCTCCCCACCGATGAAGCCCGGCACATACAATATGAAGCTCTACCGGGGCGAGTTTCCGATCGCCGAGGACAAAGTCACCATTGTCGCCGGACAGACGGGAACCAAGGACATTATCTCGACCGAAAAGTCACCGCCTGTTATTTTTCGCATTGGTGACTTTGACGGCCAGCCATTCGAGTTGAAGAACGGCGACCGGATTGAGCGGATGCACCCCTCGGACGTTCGTATGACCAGCTGGGGAGGGAACTACGTCGTCGGAAAGTCAAAGCCGGAAGAGTTCCCTATGGCGCTATTCTCGAAGGAGGGTGGAGTGGCCACTGTTACTTTCAACTTGCAGGCCGACCAAGTAACTAATACAGTTTTGCGAGTGAGCACGACGCTCTCGTTTAAAGGCGGACGACCGAATGTGAAAATCAATAGCTGGCAGGGGAAAGACCCCGGTGCCCCCGTATGTCCCATCCACGTATCCTCCGATTCTGGTACTTCAGAGTATATGATGAATCGCTAACTCTTTGATCAGAAACTCATCGATTCCCGGGGAGTTACTCGCGGGGCCTATCGAGGCTACGGAGAGCAGTATACATGGGATGTTCCCGCGTCAGCTTTGAAGACTGGAGAGAATACTCTGACGCTCGGGGTGTTCGGATCGGGGGACCAGGGATTCCTGAGCGCCAACTACATCGTTGATGCGATTGAGCTTCAGGGGCCAATCGGGCCTGATAGTCCGGCCGCCTACGTGTATTGACATGGACATACAGGCTATCGCTTGGCTGAATATGAATAACGGCCACCGCCGTGAGAACCCGTCAACGCGACGCGATGTTAATCGTAAACCAACTCTAATCCCAAAACATCTCAGTGAACGCGGAAATGAGAAATGAAATAATGGATAAGTCGGCTTGCAGCTCAGCAGAAAATGCTAGAACATGTTGTGAGCACAAGGGCCTCCCCCAACTCGAGGCGGTCAAACACGGGTTTCGGTCCCTTCGTATGCCAACAAGAATTGAGACGCTGCAAACTCTGCGGTAGTCAGAGATTGAAGCGGAGCACTCCCGGGACGCCATAAATTGTTGGAGAAGCTAAAGTGGTCAATTAACATTCCGGATCCAGGCTGTTTAGGGCTAGATAGGAAGACCCGTCGCCAACAACCCACAACAGAACCCAGAATGGGGACAAGGGCCGATGGTCTAGTGGTATGATTCTCGCTTAGGGTAACACCCTCTGCTTAGTTGCGAGAGGTCCCGGGTTCAATCCCCGGTTGGCCCCCAATTCATTCCCGTTTCTGAGGTTCTGTATTTTTTTTTTCTCTTTTCCATTGATTTTCTTTTTCTTATAATTGTCTTTTCCTATCTCTTCTTGTCTTTAATACCCCTTCTTCCTTCCCTCTCGTTCTCCTCCCGTTCTCTGCTCTTATGAATTTGTCGATTATCCATTATCCCAATACTCTTGGCCATCCCTGGGGATATCCTCGCATTACTCTCCACTCCTCACACTCCTTCCTGGCGGTCGTCACAATCTTGTTCCTCCAACCACCCTCGGTATCCGTAGCACTGACCATTCGCCCGTAATCCCATGACAGCAGCCCTTCGGCCCTCGCTCCGCTTGGATGGTCCAGCAAACCCACCGCAAAATCGGCCACGTGCGGACGGCGACCAACCGCATAGAACACAGTGGCGGCGCATCGAGAGCAGAAATACCTTTGCACGTCCGGAGAGGTCTGGTAAAACGTCAACGTCCCAAGGCGTGAGTCTTTATTCGAGGAGGACACGGCTTCTTTGAGCTCGGAGACACTGGCGGGGAATGGCTGGGATGCACCAGTCGAGTCTGAAGATGTGTCGCTAGGTGGAAATTCGATGTGCGCTAAGTCGGCGAATGCCCAGTTCGGCACGTCAACTCCGCTTGAGCTGCGACACCAATCACAGACACAGGTGAGCGCTAGGTATCTGTACGTCTTGGGGTCGACGAACGGAGGGAGATCCTCCTTGGGACGATGATCCATGTCTCTGGCACTCCTGACCAGGAAGTTGACGCCCCGACAGTGGCAATAAAATGGTGTCGTACCCGGCTCGACCAACTTTGAGTGGGACAAGGGGTCAGGTAGTCCAGGCCAATCCATCGGAAGCTCCTTGCTACCCGCAACACGAGCATCATGCCAAGTATCCCATCGCGGGAGAGGTCTCCCGTCTTTCCAACTGGTTCGAAGCCACATCGAGGCCCCTCCGTCTCGGGTATCACCGACGAAGATGTGGTTTGCGTACTCGACCAGGTTAGGAACATCGTTGTTCAGAGTGCCTGTGGAGACGTCGGGTTTGGCTCCAGGAGTATTTCGTTTGAGAAACATGAAGGTGAAGCAGGTACCGCAGAAATATTCAAAGAGAGTTTCCGAAAACTGGTATTTTTGAGACTGGACAAGTCCTCGTCGGTATTCGGCCACTCCACTCCCGGATAGTATAGTTGGCCCGTTGAGTGCCTGCATGAGTTGCAGTGGCATGGCGTGCATTGCAAGGGAAGAGCAGACTCGGCGACTTGCGTAGTGAATACTTGAGCCTTGCAGTGGCACCGGGAAGTTATCGTGATCACTCCGTCGCTCATCTTGGGAATCCGCATGTGCTTGGATGGAGTGAATGAGGCTGATATTCTGGCACACTACCAGGCAATGTTCGATTGATGCTAAAAAGGACGAGGTGTTAATGAATCTACCAAGGCGGGGTTAGAGAGGGCGCAAGTGACATTACCGTCGCATTTAATCTGCCCTGTGACCTCTGTCTCCCACTTTAAAGCCGTGGGGACCCGAA
>Ga0164243_10012113_pt1 | contig 12251 bp, 13 predicted proteins | sample OricompcompostOP_FD_108781 | JGI IMG/M metagenome (GOLD analysis project Ga0164243, IMG submission 108781) | Organic Plus compost microbial communities from Emeryville, California, USA - Original compost - Organic plus compost (OP) | ecosystem: Engineered > Solid waste > Mixed feedstock >...
CCGGTCCACCGGCGGGGCCGCCGGCGCGACGTCACCACCGCCGGAGAACCTCCACACGCCGTCCTGGTCGACGGCGACGTGCATGACGGCGACGCCGTCGCGCTCGAAGGCGCGTGCGGTGAAACGGTCGGTGAGGGGGTCGTGCTCACCGATCAGCTCCAGGGACTGCACCGCCTGGTCGCCGCCGTGGATGTCGATGAGGTGGACCAGCCACCGGCCGCCCGGCAGCCACGCGTAGGAGTCGGTGCCCTCGATGCGGATCTAGGTGACCGCGAGTATCGACCTGTTCGTTTGCGAACAGGTTGATATCGACGCGCGGGACGGCATTCGGGAAGGCTGCGCGAGGCCGCTGATCTGATCAGGTAGGTACGCTCTTAGCTCTCGACGTCGTCTCCCGAGCGACCATGCACCACGCCGGTCGCGAATCCCAGTCCTGGTCCAGCGCCAAGGGTGACGAGCTGAGGCTCGGCCGGAGTGCTTCCGCAGCACGAACCCTCGGCGCTCACCTCGTCCCCATCTCCGCCGAGGTCGGTGGAGCAGACTCCGGTCTCGGGCAGAGCGAGCTCGACGGCGTCGGCGCTAGCCCGGTCGCCGGCCAGCGCTGCGGCGATCGAGCGTACTTGCTCGTAGCCGGTGGCCAGCAGGAACGTCGGAGCCCGCCCGTAGGACTTCATCCCGGCCAGGTAGAACCCATCGTCAGGGTGAGCGAGAACGCGCTCCCCGTGTGCGGGAACGGTGCCGCACGAGTGCTGGTTGGGGTCGATCAGCGGCGCAAGTGCGGTCGGAGCCTCGACCACGGGGTCCAGGTCCAGGCGCACCTCACGCAGCATGTCCAAATCGGGCCGGAAGCCGGTCGCGTTGACGATGGCGTGCACGGTCAGGTCGAGGTCGCCTTCACGGTTCGTGCCGAGAATCCGGACCGATTCCTCGCTGGGCAGCAGCTTCTCGATCGAGACTCTGATGAGCAGCCGCACCTGTCCGGCTTCGACGGCCTCCTTCAAACGGGTGCCGAGCAGTCCACGGGCGGGAAGCTCGTCGTCGCTCCCGCTGCCGAACAGGCGACGGGCGGATCCGCCGCGGATCGCCCAGGTGATCGTGGTCGTCGGCTCATCCCTGGCAAGCTCGACCAGACTCAGCAAGGTGTTCGCCGCGGAGTGCCCCATCCCCACCACCAGTGTGTGCCGGCCGGCGAACCGAGCGCGGTCAGCTCCGAGCACGTCGGGCAGCGGTCCAGTGATGAAGCGCTGGGCCCGCTCCTCACCGGCAGCAGGGAGGCCGCTGATGCCCAAGGGGTTGGAGGACCCGTAGGTGCCCGAGGCGTCTATCACGGCTCGTGCCAGTACGTCACCCACGGCGCCGTTGGCGTCCATGGTCCTCACGCGGTACCCCTGCCGCGCGCGTCCCAGGCTTCGCGTCTTGTCTGCACCGTCCCGAGCGACTGCCAGCACCCGGGTGCCGGTCAGCAACCGCGGCGCGATTGCCTCGGTCTGGGCGAGCGGTGCCAGGTACTGCGCAATGAGCTCCGCGCCGGTCGGCAGCACGTCCGGATCGGGGTGGGACCAGCCGGTCGGCTCCAAGAGCCGGGCGGCCGCCGCGTCGACGTCGTAGCGCCAGGGTGAGAACAGTCGCACGTGCCCCCACGACGCGACGGCTGCCCCAGGCTGGCTGCCGGCCTCCAGAACCAGCGGCTCGAGCCCGCGTTCCAGCAGATGCGCCGCCGCAGCCAGGCCCACCGGCCCGGCTCCGATCACGACGACCGGAAGCTCTGCACGCCCACGCTCAACCATCACCACTCCTCGCATCGACAAACATCAATGAGAGCGATCATGAGCGACGCATCGATGAATGTCAATTCGTGGGATGATGGCGGTATGACGATCACCGAGACCGCTCCCCCCGCGACGGGCGCGAGCTGCTGCGCCCCCGCGGTTGCGCTGGACCCAGAGGTCGCTCGTGAGATCGCCCACGCCTTCAAGGCCCTGTCGGACCCGGCGCGCGTGCAGCTCATGGCCATCATCGCCGCGCAACCGGAGGGTGAGGCGTGCGTGTGCGACCTCACGGGACCGGTCGCCCTTTCGCAGCCCACGGTCAGCCACCACCTCAAGATCCTGGTCGACGCCGGCCTGCTCGACAGGGAGCAGCGCGGGCGCTGGGCCTACTACTCGCTCAAGCCCAGCGCCCTGACCCAACTGGCCGTCAGCATGGCGAGCACCAGCACTCCGGCGCGGGCTCGGTAGCGCCAGCCCCTTCACGCGCTCACATCTGGCGCCTTGCCGCCCTATATTGATGTGTGTCAACATAGACATATGTCGATACAGAAGACGGTGGGCCCCGCAGACCATGGCAGCGAGTCGCGGCGCGCGAACACCGTCGCCGTCACCGATGAGACCTTCGCCGCGGCGGTCCTGAGCTCGGACCTGCCAGTACTCGTCGACATCTGGGCAACGTGGTGCAGGCCATGTCGGCAGATCGCTCCCATTCTCGAATCTCTCGCCGGCGAGTACGCCGGGCGGCTGGTCATCGCCAAGCTCGACGCGGACGCCAACCCCGCGACTGTGGCGGAGTCAGGTGTGGTCTCGATCCCGACCCTGAACTTCTACTCCGGCGGCCAGCTCGTGAAGACCGTGGTGGGTGCGCACCCCAAGAACGTCCTGGTGGCAGCGATCGAGGAAGTCCTCGCGTGAGCGAGACCGCGCTGGCACCTGCCGAGCACACGCAGGAAATCCCGCGTCTTTCCACGCTGGACCGATGGCTGCCGATCTGGATCGGATTGGCGATGGTCGCCGGCCTGGTCCTCGGCCGGTTCATCCCCGGCCTTGCCGATGCGCTCGCGGCGCTGGAGGTCGGGGGGATCTCCATCCCGATCGGGCTCGGCCTGCTGGTCATGATGTACCCGGTGCTGGCGAAGGTTCGCTACGACCGGGTCGCCGCCGTCACTGGCGACCGGCGGCTGCTGATCTCCTCGCTGGTGCTCAATTGGTTGGTCGGTCCCGCGCTGATGTTCGCGCTGGCCTGGACCTTCCTGCCGGACCTTCCCGAGTACCGAACTGGGCTGATCATCGTCGGGCTGGCTCGCTGCATCGCGATGGTCGTCATCTGGAACGACCTGGCGTGCGGCGACCGGGAGGCCGCCGCGGTCCTGGTCGCGATCAACTCGGTCTTCCAGGTCATCGCCTTCTCGCTGCTCGGCTGGTTCTACCTGACCGTGCTGCCCGGCTGGCTCGGGCTCGAGACCCAGGGCCTGGACGTCTCGGTCGGGCAGATCGCCGTGAACGTGCTGATCTTCCTGGGGATCCCGCTGGTCGCCGGCTTCGCCTCCCGCTGGGTCGGGGAACGTAGGAAGGGACGCGACTGGTACGAGGGCACCTTCCTCCCGCGCATCGGCCCCTGGGCGCTGTACGGCCTGCTCTTCACCATCGTGCTGCTGTTCGCGCTCCAGGGCGAAGCCGTCACCTCCAACCCGCTCGAGGTGGTCCGGATCGCGCTGCCGCTGCTCGTGTACTTCGCCCTCATGTGGGGTGTCGGTCTAGCCGCCGGCAAGGTGCTGCAGCTCGGCTACGCCCGTTCCACCACGTTGGCCTTCACGGCTGCGGGCAACAACTTCGAGCTGGCGATCGCCGTCGCGATCGGCACCTTCGGCGCGACCTCCGGCCAAGCACTGGCCGGCGTCGTGGGACCGCTCATCGAGGTCCCCGTGCTCGTCGGACTCGTCTACGTCTCACTCTGGGCAGCCCGCCGCTGGTTCTACACCGACCCTCGCAGGCCGGCGCCGATCACAAGCACCACCCCCACGAAGGAGTCACAGTCATGACTGACACCGTCCTGGCCAACGGCACTGACGCCCAATGCGAGCCCTCTGTCGATTCCCACGCCATCGGCGTCGAGGTCGCTGAGGTCGTGGCAACTGCACTCAAGGCACTCTCGGAGCCGCTGCGACTGCGCATGCTCTCCTTCATCGCCACGGCACCGGAGGGCGAGGCGTGCGTGTGCGACCTCGCCGCCCTGACCGAGGTGTCCCAGCCCACCGTCTCGCACCACCTGCGGCTGCTACGCGAGACCGGCATCCTAAGCTCCGAGCGCCGCGGGACCTGGGTCTGGTACCGCATCGCTCCCGGCTACCGCCGCGCGGTCGCGACGCTGCTGGAGTCCTTCGCGCCCGCCGCACTGGATGCCCACCACGCACCCGGCCCACTCGGCGCGGGCGTGGGTGACGCAGATGCGGTGCTCGACCGGATGGCCGCCCAGCTTCTCGGCACCCATCCCGAGCTCGGGCAGGACGTCGTGCTCCGCACGGTCCGAGAGTCCTACACCGCGCTGGCGCGCTCGGCCCAGGTCTCCGGCCACCTGATCAACCTGACAGAACGGTTCGCCAAGCAGCGCCTGGCCGACCTCTCACGGCGATCCGGAACCGATACCCCCCAGATCCTGTTCCTGTGCGTCGCCAACGCCGGCCGCTCCCAGCTGGCCGCAGCCCTGACGCAGAGCTACGCCGGCGACCGAGTCATCGTCCGCTCAGCCGGATCCACCCCGGCCGCGCAAGTGCACGCAGCAGTCCGGCCCGAGCTCGAGGCGCTCGGGGCCGACGCCGACGCAGCCTTCCCCAAGCCGCTCACTGATGACGCGGTACGCGCCGCCGACGTCGTGATCACCATGGGCTGCGGCGACGTCTGTCCCGTGCTACCCGGCAAGCGCTATGAGGACTGGGTCGTCGGCGACCCCGCCCTCGCATCCCCCGCCGGCGTGGCGGCGATCCGTGACGACATCGATACGCGGGTCCGCGCGCTGCTGACCGAGCTCCTGCCTGACCTGCACCTGCCCATCCGCTAGATCCACTCCCCGTCTGCCCGAGAGGTTCCCCGTGACTGACACCAGCACCGCCCGCCCCTCTGCCCTCTTCGTCTGCGTCCACAACGCCGGCCGCTCCCAGATGGCTGCGGGCTTCCTCCGTGCCCTGGGAGGGAATGCGGTGGAGGTCCGCTCCGCAGGCTCCACCCCGGCCGACCGGGTCAACCCCATCGCTGTGCAGGCCATGGCCGAGGTCGGCATCGACATCACGGCCGAACAGCCCAAGATCCTCGACGTCGAGGCCGTGAAGGCCTCCGACGTCGTCATCACGATGGGCTGCGGTGACGCCTGCCCGATCTTCCCGGGCAAGCGCTACGAGGACTGGGAGCTAGCCGACCCGGCCGGACAGGGCATCGAGTCGGTCCGCCCGATCCGTGACGAGATCCGCAGCCGGGTTCTGGTGCTCCTGGAGCAGCTCGGCGTCGACCCGGTCCTCGACCAAGCGAGCACGCCCCGGTAATTCTCGGTGGGTCAGCCTCGGAGCAGCCCGCTGGGCGCAGGGCTGACGCGGGACCAGGCGAGCGACACGGCGGCTCTGCTGCCCGTGGTATCGGACCCGACGCGACTTCGGTCGATCGGCAGCAGTGTCGAGCATGGCTCCGCGTGGATCACACCTCCCGCCCGACGTGGGTCTCAACGCGCAGCCAACGACGGCTGTCACCGATGACAGGACCGTGCTCGCTCCATGGCTTCGCAGCCGCGCACGGAGCATCGGCGACCGACTAGACGAGCTCACGCGCCGAGTGGCCGAACGACCACCCTTGTGGGCCGGAGCCTGAGCGGGCCGATAGCCGCCTCGCAGCAGATGAAGACTACTGGCCTGATCAGCGCTTGTCTGATCCTCAGGTTTCGTTGCGTCGTCCCGAGGCTGCGGCTGCCGTGCCGGGTGGTGTGGTGTTCGGGTGATCGTGCGGCTCAGTGAATCGCCCCGGGTTCGGGCCTATCCCTGCACATCGAGACCATGGCCAGAAACGGCAGAATCTCGCCGAAAACTGCGGGTTTCGGCGAGATTCTGGGAGGTGCTGGCGGAGGATGGGGGATAGTCGCCTTAATCGCTCTGACCTGCGGCATTGCACCCGCGCGTCGCGGCGTGACAGTAGTGTGACAGTTGCCTGTGGTCTCCGATCAGGGCATCGTTGCATATTTGCAACACCGACGTAGAGTGATCGCATGAACCTCGCCGAGCGCATCTCGACCCTGCGCCACGTGAACGGACTGAGCGCTCGTCAGCTCGCGGCGTTGGTCGATGTTGCGCCGACGACGGTCACGAGGATCGAGTCGGGGGCGGTGAGTCCGTCGTTCGATCTGGCCCAAGAGATCCTGACGGTCCTGGGGGAGCCGATCGGGTTCACCGGTGTGGCTGACGTCGAGGCGATCGCCGCAGCGCGGCTGGCTCTCGATCCATCGCTCGGCGTCCCGGTGACGCCGGGGGTCGACGCCTGGCGTCTGCGGTGGGCGCGGATCGGTCTGGTCGATGATGTCGGGCTAGTCGCACCTGGCAAGGAGGCCGATCTGCTCTTCCGTGCCGGATGCGCCGCCCGACTCGCCCGCCGTCCAGGCTCCGTTGGCTTCGAGGCAGGGCCGAGCGCGTACGAACTTGCGGACGCGTTCGGTGCGGCCGGGCTCGACTACGCGCTGACGGGCGATGCAGGGGCGAACCTGTATCGATCGAGCGCGGGGGAGGCATGGCCCGTGCTCTATGTCGACGACATCGAGCGGGCTGCCGAAGCAGGCGGGCTCGTGCGGAAGGGGGTGGGGACTTTCGGGATGAGGGTCACGCTGATCCCGTTCGACGGCGTGAGCGAGCTCGGCCGCGCGAGGATCAACAGTGTCGTCGCAGCTGCCCGCGACCAGGTCATCCTCGACGCCTACGGCGGTATCGACCGGATGGCGGAGCAGGCCGACATCCTGCTGGGGCGCCGAATCGCATGACCCCGAATGTCTGCGCCCGACTCGTTGAGCCCAGAACTGTGGACACCACTGACGACCGATGGGCGCTGGCTCAAGCGAGGTCGTCGAGGTGCTGGGTGCGCGCCTTCATCGCATGGATGATCAATTCATAGCCGTCGTCGTAGATCAAGAGCACGAGTCCGAGGAGGCGGGCCGCCGGATCGACGCCGATCGCGAGCCAGCGTCTGGGTCATCTTCGTCATCGAGTGGACGCGACTGCAGGACGTGCGAAGCGGCGTGGCGAACGGCAGCATCGTCGATCCGGTCGCGGCGGTAGTGCTTGCGGGCAGAGCGGTGCAGGTCAGGCAACGTGCGTCCAGGCGCGTACAGCAGCCCGGATTGCGTCCGACCGTGTGGAGATGCCCTCAGCCTCGGCGCGGGCGGTCAGCACTGCGACGGTTGCTGCGTCGAGTCGCACCGGGACGACCACTCCGGGACCCTCGCCCACGGGCGGGCGACCCCGACGAGGCTTCGGGAGGTCAGCAATCGTGTAGCCAGCCTCGGCCTCGTCGGCCCACGCCTGGATCTGCTCATCTGTCACGGGCTTGTCGTGCATGAGGTGCTCGCTCATCCGATTAACGTATACGAAAACCTGAGTGACATGTAGGACATGGATCGCCGCAGTCCGCCGATCTGCGCGCCCAGGTGCGGATCGGGCGGGCCGAGTGGCTCGTCTCGAGTGGGATGCCGAGGTTCGCCTCGATGTCCAGGGCGCACGGGCCATTGTCAGAGCCTGGCGGAGGTCGTGGGGTCGAGGGAGTCGAAGGCGGGGATCGCATCCGCGATCAGCCTCGTGGAGCGTGGAGCGTGGAGCGTGGAGCGTGGTGCCGCAGGGCTCGCGCGGCCCCGAGCCACGTCGTGCCTCTGGGGAGCATGGGCGAGGGCACGGCGACCACGCGGGCAATGCTGTTGGGTCGCCGCACGTACGACCAACTGGTCGCTCCTGGCTGTCCGTGACCGAGCCGAATCCTTCACCGGATTCCTCACCTCGATCCCCAACTACCTGTGCTCACGCTCGGCGGAGACCGCACTGCCTCACTCGGCCTCCACGCTGCCCGCGGGCGAGGCGATCGACACCGTCGCCCGGGCTGCGGGAGGAGATCGAGGGCGATATCTCGGTGCTGGTGGGCAGCGGCATGCTCGTTCGGGTGCGGCTCGTCGCGGGCCTGCTCGACGGTCTCGTCCTGCAGGCGTTCCCGATCGCTCTCGGGGCTCGGGCACGACCCTGTTCGTCGATGGCGAGCGCGTTGACATGGAGCTGACGCGCTCGGTCAGCACCGGGTGCCGGCGTGCTGCTGGCTGATTACTCGACGGGAACGGTGCCTACTTGCGCCTGAACTCCGGCCGGGGGGATGCCAGGTAGGCCCCCGTGGCTCAACGACTTGGCGTGGAATCGGTGGGGTCCCGTATCCACCGCCACCTGCTTCGCGATTGAGCCGCGCGCTCGCGAGCCCAGACCGCCGAAAAGACGGAGACCTACGATCTACCTCGGCGTGAGGAGCGGGACATCACCCTCGAACGGAATCGTTATAGAACTGTAACAGCGGTGCCCCAACGCCCGCTGATTGCAGGCAATAGTTTCATTGCGAATCGTCGAAGGAGCCGAGGTCGAAGGAGTCGCGGAGTGGAAGTATCCTTTCGAGGTGGGCGGCGGCTGGGAGCCACGTTGCTGCTGACGGCAGTGGTCACTGTCATGCTGGGTACGTCCACAGCGATCGCCGCGGCGTTCGACAACATCTACCCGACAATACGGTCGAGCTGGGTCTGCGATGACGACGTCATTCTTGAAGATTTCTGCCTCACAGACGGTAGCACGGTCACCGTCTACTTTGAGAGCACTCTTGACTCGACGGAAACGTCTCGTATATCGACGACTCTCGCACTTGAATACGCTCCGACAGATCTGAGTTTCAGTGTTGTTAGCAGCCCAGACTACTCCGGTAGCGACAGCACGAACACCATATACCAGCAAGTGAATTCGGGCTTTGGGAGCTCGACTTACATAGGGTATGCCTGGTGCGATGAAGCAAAGAATGCAAGCCGCTGCTACCAGCACTATGTCCGGTTCAGATATTCCAGTTTCACGCAGGCCGTTGCCTGCCACGAAACCGGGCATTCGGTTGGGCTGACGCATGGGCAGGGCGCTTCGCCCCAGCAATCAAATACAGCCAGCGCGCTGGGCTGTATGAGAACACCCATTCTCTCAAGCTATACCGATCTCAAGACGGATAGCACTCAGAATATCAACGCCGTCTACTGATGGCCAGAGGAGGAGGGCGGATGAACGTATCGCGACGAACTGCGATTTTAGGTTTCGCCGTGCTGACGGTCGGTGCAGTAGGCGTCGCCGTCGCGGTGACTAATTCGGCGGCTCCAGTCCGACTCCACGGGAGCGAGATGCTTCCTGCTGAGAGCGCTCAGGACTGGGTGACATACGGCGATCACCTGGTCGTGTTCACAGTGGAGGCGGAGAGCCGCGGCCCATTCGTCCCCGACGAAGAAGGCTCCAGAAAAGGAACGGTCGAGCGTCTTCTCGACACAAAGACCCTCGATATCGCGTGGTCGCGACCCGGGGCTCGCGAATTTGACTCTAATCTTGAGTTGAGCTGGGGCGGATGGTTCATTGACGGGAACGATGAGAGAGAGTTTCTCTACGACCCTGCGGTAAGACTGCTCGTCGGCGGAACGTATGTCGGGATGATGACCTACATCGAGATTCCCGACGAAAAGCCGTTCTGGGCGTTCCTGTCAACGTCAGCACTGGTGCCCGCCGAGGGCGGACAAGTCGGAAACGGAAATGATGAGCTGATCACCAATGGGCGACCATTCGAGCCTGGCGACAGCGGGTTCGAGGTCCTCGACGTGGCGTGGGGCGGAACCATCATTGAGCTTGCCGCGTTGCTCGAGTCGACCGACCCAGACCCGGCCGCCGTGCCCTACATGGATATCCCTGCAGTCGAGAGGTTCCAGCGGACTGCTGCATCTACTTCCTGAGACCTGGGCTCGAGTCTCGGCCGAGCGTGAAGCCGTTGAGACTGGACTCTGGTGGCTCACCTACTCGGCGCAGAATCGGTGAGCGTCTCGTACCCCACCGCCCAGCCGCTGCGTGGCGTCACCACCGGGGTCGACGAGGGCATACGGATCGGCATCATGGGCCGTAACGGGGACAGCAAGTCCACGCTGCTTCGCGTGCTCGCCCGGGCCCAGGAGCCGGCCGAGGCAAGCGGCAGAACACGATGCGCAAGGAACTCGCGAGTCTGCGCCGCGCGGGATTCGGCCGCATGCTGCCTGGGCAGCTGCTAGTCAAGCAACCAAGATCGCTGCGTGCCGGCTGCAGCACCCTTGCCGGTATCCGTCGGCACGTTCGCGCCGACCGTCTCGACCGGTCACCCGTTCCATGCACGACTGGTCTTGGGGGAGGGGGCATGCGCCGGTACCGTCGCGAGAGCATGCGTTGCGAAAGCCGGTGTCATGGTCATGGATGGCGACGGACGGTGACCCATCCTGTGTCGCGCTTCGGCGCACCGGCGAGCGAGTTGGTCGCGGCCAGCGAGAGCAAGGCGGCGCGCACGGGTTCCCACTGAGTCTGAGCCAGCTGACCGGACTCGAGTCGCGACTGGAGTTGCGTCAAGAGTTGCCGGCACGCAACGGGCGACTCCAGGACACGCGCCATCGTCTCCTGCCAGGAAGGCTCGACCCGCTGGACGACGACCTTCGCCGCAATGGCTCCGTTCGCTGCCGCGCGACGCTCCTCGTATGCCGCTCGACGGCACCGCTGCGAACACCAAGTGCGAGGTCTACCGCGCCCACTCTCACTGGCTGCAACTGGCGCACCGCAGCGCGGACACACGCCCCGCGCGGAAGGCGCGACTGGTGGAGGACTCGTCTGCTGGGCCGCCGCCTTGGCGAGACGGCGCTCGCGTGCTCGGGCACGCGCAGCGATCTTTGCGTGACCTGACTTCGACATCGCGCCTCCGATCCATATACGTACGGACGAATTCTGCCACGCTAGTGCAAGAGGTGTGTGGCCCTCGAGAACCTGTCGATCGTGCGAGCGACTGGCCGAGGCGCCCCGGGTAGTAGAGCGCGCCGCGGGTGATTCGTGTGACCGCGTGCCGGCTCTGCAGTCGTGGCCGGCTCGGGTTCCCATCAGCACGGCGAGAGTCGGGAAGGGTCGCTCTTCGCGCCGACGATCGGGTCGCCACTCGCGTGGGCGGCAGCGGCCATTCGACTGCCTCGGCCGCGAAGGGTTGGGGGAGAGAAGAGCGGGCCATCGCGGCCTGGCGCTGCGTGGTTCTCGATGTGCTCGCTCAGGATCGGGAGCAGGGAGGCCGGGATCGCGACGCTGCGCTTGCTGCCGCGCTTCGGGTCCGTCAAGCGCCCGGCCTTGGTGTTCCACTGCCGTCGGACGTGCAGGACGGCTCTCGCCGGGTTGCCCAGGTGTTCGAGGTCGCGGCGCTCCAGTCCGAGCACCTCGCCCAGCCGTAGCGCGCACCAGGCGGCGAGGAGTACGGCCGCGCGTAGATGCTCCGGCATCGCCGCAGCCATCGCGGCAACCTGCTCGGGCGTCGCCACGTCGCCGTCTTCCTCTTCCGGGCGGACCTGAGTCTGTGACGGCGCCTCCGGGAAGGCGAACGACGCCAGGCCGATGTCCGGCCGCCTCACCGCGGCGTTCAGGCAGGAGCGCAGCACCCTGGCCGCGTTCGGTGCCACACCGTTGGCCCGCGCACCCGGGTGGCGCTTCGACGGCTTGGCTCGCAGCGCCGCGAGGTGGGCCGCGACCTGCTGCGGGGTGAGGTCGACCAGGCGAGTGCTGCCCAGCTCGGGTAGTACGTGGGTGCGCAGCACGGACCGATACGAGAGCACGGTCGAGGGGGAGCGGTCCGGGTTGGCCGCGAGCCCTTCCAGCCACTGCTCGGCCCACTCGCCGAGCGTCAGGGCGTCGGCCTGGGCCTTGATCCGCGCAGCACGCTGCTCGGCTCGGATCTGTGCCGGCGGCACGAAGGTGCCACGAGCGCGCTCGCCCTTGGCGATGTCGAGCGCGGCGCGGGCGTCGCCGAGGGTGTCGAAGACGCCCAGGGCGTGGGTGACGCCGTTGACGTCCAGGCGCACTCGGTAGCGGTCTCGGTACTGTGTGATACCTCGGGGCAGGGCTCCGGTGGCCATCGTTGGACCTTCCGCGAACGCTGTCACACGCGCGGTCTGTGACAGCTGTGTGACAGAAATTCTGTCACAACCTGCTGATCTGTGCCCACTGGTGCTGATCAGGGAAAGGTCCAGAAACCGCGGAATCTAGCCGAAAATGGCGGATTCTCAAGGGTTCTCGAGAACTGCTGGCGGAGGATGGGGGATTCGAACCCCCGAGGGCTTGCACCCAACACGCTTTCCAAGCGTGCGCCATAGGCCACTAGGCGAATCCTCCTGGGCCAGTCGAGGATAGCCGACTTCGACTCGCC
>Ga0164243_10012114_pt1 | contig 12251 bp, 11 predicted proteins | sample OricompcompostOP_FD_108781 | JGI IMG/M metagenome (GOLD analysis project Ga0164243, IMG submission 108781) | Organic Plus compost microbial communities from Emeryville, California, USA - Original compost - Organic plus compost (OP) | ecosystem: Engineered > Solid waste > Mixed feedstock >...
GCCAGCACGATGCCAAGCGGCAGCGAAACTGCGATGCCGACAAAGGACAGAACAAGCGTGACCAGAAGCCCGCCCCAGAGCGGGGTTTCCACGTAAGGAAGGCCGAACCAGCCGCCAACCAGCAGGAAGAAGGCGACAATCGGAAAGACCAGGAAGAACAGGATCGCGTTCAACCCCTTTTTCGGCGCCTTCGGGATCAGCAGCGGCACGAGCAGAACGATGAATATCAGCGCCGTCAGATTGACGCGCCAGCGTTCCGAAATCGGATAGCGGCCATAGAGAAACTGCTCGTATTTCGCATTCACGAAAGCCCAGCAGGCGCCCGACCAGCCTTCCGGCTGCGCGCCGCCTTGCGCGACGGTGAGGCAGGCGGTGCGATCCGCACCGGTCCACACGGCCTTGACGAACAGCCACTCGATGATCGGAGGAAGAAACCACGCGACGGCCAGCAGGCCGAGAATGGTCAGCGCCGCATCGACGGGCGTTGCGAACAGGTTGACGCGCAGCCAGTGGGAAATGCCCTGCACCGAGCGCGGCGGCGCTTCGCCATCCACCATCTGCGTGCGGACATATTGGAGATCTGCGTTTTCCATTGTCATCTCTCCACCAGCGCCATCTTGGCATTGAACCAGTTCATGAGGCCGGAGGTAATCAGGCTGATGCCGAGATAGATCACCATCCAGATTGCCACGACTTCAACCGCCTGACCGGTCTGGTTGAGGATCGTTCCGCCGACCGCGACAAGATCGGGATAACCGATGGCAATGGCGAGCGACGAGTTCTTGATAAGGTTGAGATACTGGCTCGACAGCGGCGGAATGATGATGCGCAACGCCTGCGGCACGATGATGAGGCGCATCGTCTGGCCGGGACGCAGGCCGACCGCATAGGCCGCTTCCGTCTGCCCCTTGTTGACGCCGAGGACACCGGCGCGGACCGTTTCTGCGATGAAGGACGCGGTGTAGAAGGACAGCGCCAGAAACAGGGCCAGAAACTCCGGCTTGACCTGCGCACCGCCCGACAGATTGAAGGTGCCGAGTTTCGGAAAGTCGAATGTGATCGGAAAGCCAGTCGCGATCAGCGACAGGATCGGCAGGCCGATGATGAGCGCAGCCGATACGCGTATCGTGTGAAAAGGCTGGCCCGTCGCCATCTGGCGGCGCTTGGCCCAGCGCGCGACGACGACCGAAGCTACTATGCCGACAAGCAGCGCCACAGGCAGAAGCCACGCCCCCTCACCCCACACCGGCGCGGGCATGAAGAAGCCGCGATTGTTCAGATATGTGCCGAGCGGAAGGGCGACACTGTCGCGAGCCTGCGGCAGCACCGACAGCACGCCGAAATACCAGAAGAAGATGACGAGCAGCGGCGGTATGTTGCGGAAGACCTCCACATAGACGGTACAGATCTTGCGGATCAGCCAGTTGCGCGAAAGACGCCCAATCCCGACCAGAAACCCGATGATCGAAGCCGTCACTACACCGAGCGCGGCCACGTAAAGCGTGTTCACGAGGCCGACGAGAAAGGCCCGGCCATAGTTTGAATCGCTGTTGTACTGAATGAGCGTCTGACTGATGTCGAAACCGGCGCGGCCATTGAGGAAGGCGAAGCCGGACGCAATATTTGCGCGCTGCAGATTGGTGATCGTGTTGCCGACGATCCAGTATATCGCGGCAATTACCGCCCCGAAGACGACCACCTGATAGAAGATGCCGCGAACGCGCGGATCATACAGGAGCGAGGTTCCGCCGCTATCCTGGCGGCGTTCAGTTGCAGAATAGGAAGCCATATGTTTCCTGAGCCTCTCGGCTGGCAGCATCGACCCCGAACAAGAATGGCTGGCCCGTCTTTGCGGGGCAATTCCTGAAATGGGAGCATCGAATGCCGAACCGTTCGGTCTTGCCATTCCCTGTTCGAGCCCATTTCGAGCTCATTTCCAACGGGGGACAGCAGGACGCGGTTAAATTCCCATAAGCAGCTTGTCAGCGTCAGACGGCCGCGCGATGCGGGCCAGCAGCAAACGGACAAACTGCAGAGCCGACAAATCCGGCGGGCGCATCCGCACCCGCCGATGATCAGTCGGGAAAGTGAGACCCGTTAGCGCACGGGGATGCCATATTGCAGGCCGCCCTTGTTCCACTGGGCGTTGATGCCGCGTGCAATCTTGAGCGGGCTGCCAGCGCCGATGTTGCGTTCAAAAATTTCGCCGTAATTGCCGACGCCCTTGATGATCTTCACAACCCAATCATTGTCGAGACCGAGATCGGTGCCGATCTTGGTGTCGGCTTCCACGCCGAGAAGACGCTTGATGTCCGGGTTGTCGGATTTCTTCATCTCTTCGACATTGGCCTGCGTAATGCCGTATTCCTCGGCGTTGAGCAGCGCATTGTGCGTCCAGCGAACAACATCGGTCCACTTGGAATCGCCCTGACGAACGGTCAGGCCGAACGGTTCCTTGGAGATGATTTCCGGCAGGATGACGTGATCGTCCGGATTGGCAAGCGCCAGACGAACGCCGTAAAGGCTGGACTGGTCGGTCGTATAGGCGTCGCAACGGCCGGAGTCGTAGGCGGCGTTCGCTTCTTCGATCTTTTCGAAAACGACCGGGTTATACTCCATCTTGTTGGAGCGGAAATAGTCCGCCATGTTCAGCTCGGTCGTCGTGCCGGCCTGAACGCAGATGGAAGCGCCGGAAAGCTGCAATGCGGAATTGATGCCCGACAGCTTCTTGGAATTGATCATGAAGCCCTGGCCGTCAAAGTAGTTGACGCCAGCAAAATCGAGGCCGAGCGCAGTGTCGCGGCTGATGGTCCAGGTCGTGTTGCGGATCAGGACGTCAATTTCACCCGACTGGAGGGCCGTAAAACGCTCCTTGGCGTTCAGCGGCGTGAACTTCACCTTGGTTGGATCGCCGAAAATCGCAGAAGCCACAGCGCGGCAATAGTCAACGTCAAAGCCCGACCATTCACCCTTGTCGTTGGGCGAAGCAAATCCGAGCAGACCCGTGTTGACACCGCACTGCAGAAAACCTTTCGCCTTCACATCGGAAAGCGTGTCAGCGGATGCTCCCGAAGCTGCGCCAAACAGCGCCACCGCACCCAATACACCCGTCATAAGAGTTTTTTTCATCTGGCCTGCAACCTTTTTGTTCCCTGGAGAGCGCCGAGCCTTTGGCTCACGGCGTCTCTTGTTGCTTTATTTTTTGCATAAACCCGTTGGATAAGTCGTGTGACCTCCCAAGCCCATGCCTCCAACAGATTGCCCTCACCCGAGACCGCTTTCCGGTCTTCGATTTTTGATTTGAGCGCAGTGACAAACCTGTCGCCTTCACGGGTCTTATCGAAGGCGAAATTTTGTCTTTGGTCAAGGCTTTAACGCAGCCTGATGAAAAGGCTTTCAAAAAAATGGAGGGGGAATTCTTTGAAAATTTACACGATTTCCCGATTTCTGGGTAGCCAGCTTCGTGAAAATGTCCCGTGCCGCACGCAAGCTCGGCACGGTGATTTATTCTAATGAATACAATTTATTACGCATCGCTACCCTGTCGGATGGGCGGCAATTCCGGCAACTTGCGATGGAATCAGACGTGCGGCATCGCGCTTTCGCCATCCAAAGAAAAAATAATATTTCGCGTAGCCATATAGCGGGCCACCCACCAGGTCGTCACGAATCCGATTGTCAGACCGGCAACGACGTCGGTGGGATAATGTGCCCCGGCTGCAAGCCTGCTGATCCCGAAGAGAATGCAGACGAGCACGGTGAGGATGCGCCAGCGCGGCAGGAATATCCAGAGCGAAACCATCATCACACCGGCCATCATGGAATGGCCGGAGGGGAAGCTTTCATAAAGAAACTGGCCGTTGAAAGGCGAGAAATAAGCCGCTCCCACGTCATCGAGGAGAAACGGGCGCGCGCGACCGATGGCGAGTTTGCCGATTTCGACCGGCACGCTTGCGACAACGATCGAGGTCAGGATGAGCGTCGCCCAGCTGTGGAGCCTCACCAGCCATGATCTGGCGCCGGCACGCAGTTTCGGCGAAAGCAGGATCGCCGTGGCGAGCCACACGACGATGCCTATTGCAAGCCAGACGACGGTGCGAATCGCATCCGTGACTGTCCGCAGGAATTCCATGATGAAACTGGTGCTTTGCGCGGTCACGCGAATGATGTCGGCGTCCCACAGATGCAGCACGAGAATGATGAAGGGCAGAAGCACGATGATTGCCGTCATTTCAAGCGTCCACGAGGACGGCGCGCCCTTATAGGCCGGGCGCAGCAGAGCTTTCAGAAGTTCCAGCGCCGCGCGAAAGGGATAAAGAAAAATGCTCTCCGTGCCTGACGCCATGCTGAAATGTCCTTTCACAAGCTTATTACGCAACAAATTGCGCGCGAGGTTGCATCCGCAACGCGCGCATCCTATCCAAGTATTCAAAGTTTCCGCCGCAGACGGAATCGCAGATCTTTTTGCCGCAGCCGACCTTGATGCGCCCGGCAGAATCCTCTCGTTCGAGAACCGGCGGGATAGCATGCAACATGGTCTGGAGGCATTTTCGTGACTAAGCAGCAGGGCAAGACAGAGAAGCTGGGAATAAACACGCGGCTCGCTCATGACGGTTATCAGCCGCGCGACTATCATGGCTTCGTCAACCCACCCGTTGTCCGCGCCTCAACCGTGCTTTTCCCCGATGCGGAAACAATGGCGACCGGCAACCAGAAATACACCTACGGCACGCGCGGCACGCCGACCAGCGATGCGCTCTGCAAGGCAATCGATGCGCTGGAAGGTTCGGCGGGCACGGTCTGCGTGCCGTCCGGCCTTGCAGCCGTCACGGTTCCGCTTCTCGCTTTCCTGTCGCCAGGCGATCACGCGCTGTTCGTCGATTCGATCTACAATCCAACCCGGCATTTTGCCGATACGATCCTGAAGCGCATGGGCGTGGAGGTCGAATATTACGATCCGGAGATCGGTTCCGGCATCGCGAAGTTGATGCGCCCCAACACCAAGGTCGTGTTCACGGAATCGCCCGCCTCGAACACATTCGAGATGCAGGACATTCCGGCTATCGCGGAAGAGGCGCACAAGGGCGGCGCCATCGTCATGATGGACAATACCTGGGCCACCCCGCTTTACTTCAAGGCGCTCGATTTCGGGGTGGATATCACCATCCACGCATCGACCAAATATCCATCCGGTCATTCCGATATTCTGTTCGGCACGGTTTCCGCCAATGAAAAATGCTGGCCACAGCTTCTGGAAACGCACGGAACGCTGGGGCTTTGCACTTCGGCTGACGATACCTACCAGATCCTGCGCGGCCTGCGCACGATGGGCGTGCGGCTTGAACAACACCGCAAGAACGCGCTCGAAATCGCGCGCTGGCTCGAAGGTCATCCCGCTGTCGACCGCGTTCTGCATCCCGCGCTGGAAAGCCATCCCGGCCACGAAATCTGGAAGCGAGATTTTTCCGGCTCCTCCGGCATTTTCTCCGTCGTGCTTGCCCGTGGCGGGCAGAAGGAAGCCCATGCCTTCCTCGATGCGCTTGAGATTTTCGGGCTTGGCTACTCATGGGGCGGCTATGAAAGCCTTGCGGTTCATGTCCGCCTCAATGACAGGACCGTTGCCAAGGGCGACTATCCGGGACCGGTGATCCGCCTGCAAATCGGCCTGGAAGACGTGCCGGACCTCATTGCCGACCTCGAAAAAGGCTTCGCAGCGATCTAGGCTTATTTTTTGGCGGCCGTCTTGCGCGAGCGCGGTCGCGCTGGCTTCTTCGCCGCCTTCAATGGTTTCGGCTCTCTTTCGGAGAGCCCTTCCACGACGGCCTCCAGCATGGTGCAGGCGACGAAATCCGCCTGCATTTCTTCCCGCAGCGCCTCCCGGTCGACGGATCGCGCTTCGACCGGATCATGCCACAGCACCACGCCGATCCGAACGGAGGGTTGCAGCCGTCGCAGGCGGCGTACCGCAAACCGGGCACCGCGCGCCGCCTTCTGATCCAGAAAACAGATTATCAGCGTATCCCTTCCGGAAATATCCAGCGCCTTCAGGTTGGCCGGCGTGAGCGCATCGTGCGCGACGGCTTCTGCCGAGGCGCCCTGCACGGCAAGCACCTGCGCCAGCATGGCCGCCGCCGTGTCGTCGAGGCCTTTCCGCCCGCCGAACGTCAGAAGCGCCCGGCCTTCGCCGGAGGGGAGCTCCAGATCGGATTTGCTGCTATCACCATCCGGGTTTTCGATGGCGATTCCTTCGTCGTCGTCCTCCTCCTCGCTCGCGATCTGTTCGAGATTGGCCACCAGCGTCGCCGTGCTTTCGGTAACGATCTGCAACTGCTGCTCGGTCAGCACGCCGCGAAGCCGGTCGCGCTCTGCCATCAGAAGCGCGGGAACAGCGACCGAACCATAGAACTCGACCAGATATTTCTGTTCCAGCATTTCCTCGGCATTATCGGTCGCTTCATCCGGGTCGCCCGCCAGAAGGCGCTGATAGAGACGCTCCTTCGGATCAAGCACCGGCTCGTTGCCGAACAGGATTTCCAGAAATTCGAATTTCGGCACGTGACGCCCCAGCACCACGAGGCAGACCGTCAAAGGCGTCGACAGGACGAGCCCGACCGGCCCCCAGAGCCATGCCCAGAAAATTGCGGAAACGATGATCGCAAGCGGTGAAAGGCCGGTGCGCGAACCATAAAGCCACGGCTCGACCACGTTATTGATAAGAAGCTCGATGACGACGAAGAGCCCGATGGTCCACAGAAGCAGGTTCCAGCCCGGCGCCACGGCAAAGGCGAGGAACAGCGGCAGGATAGCCGCGATCACCGGTCCGATATAGGGAACGAACCGCAGGACGATTGCCAGCATCCCCCACAGGGCCGCGTTGGGGATACCCAGAATCCAGAGACCGAAGGCGAGCGGCACGCCATAGGTTATATTCACCACAAGCTGGGTCAGCAGATATTGGCCGACGCGCTTTCCCGCATCCTGCAAGGCTTCGGTCGTGCGATGGAGATCGCCGTAGCCCACCAGCCTTATGAAACGGTCGCGCAGTTCCTCCCTTTCGAGCAGCATGAAGATCACCACGATGACGACGAGACCCGTCGTCGCCAGCGGACCGATGAGCGGTTCGATGATGCTCCTCAGCGTTTCAATCGGATGGCGCGGCGCGAATATCTGGACGAGGAGCGGCTTTTCCTCCGGCTGATCGGAAGGCAGCGCCTGCGTTTTCTGCTCCGGCCTGTTGATTTCCGTGCCGATGCGCTCGGCGAAGTTGTTGAGCCTGTCGATGAAACTGTTGTCGGAACCGGCTTCCTTGAGCGTCCTGATCTTCTCGATGATGTTGTACTGATAGTATGTAACATTCTGCGCGACTTCGGAGACCTGAAAGGCGAGCACGGCGCTGAATATAGCCACGACCATGAAACCGCCGGCCACGCTGGTGATCACCGCGAACAGGCGCGGAAGGCCGGCCCGGCGCAAAAAGGCGACAATCGGCGCAAGTGCAAATGTCAGCAGCACCGCAATGGCAAGCGGCAGGAAGACATCCTTTGCGAAATAGAGAATGGCGACCGCGACAGCCATTGCCGCCAGTGTGGGCAGGCGTGGCGGTGCCGACGTGATCGGACGCACCGCGGAATCCCCCTCGTTGATACTATCCATGAACCCCTCTTTTTGCCTCGTTATTATTTTGGCTTGTCGGCCAAGTAACTGAAAAAGGAGGCGATCGGTTCCATATCACGGCGGAACAGGCAATATGGTAAATTAGATAAAACTAATGATAATCATTCGCGCGTCGCGGCAGCGATTCTGGAAATAAATGTTAATATAATTACAATATAGATCCTGTATAAAATACCGGAACTACCAGAATTTCATGGGGGACGCCTTGTCGATAAAGCCACCAACAAAAATTATCAATTACCACTTATGCTTAGCTCTGCTTACTCTACTTTTGGTAGCAGCTTCGTCATTCTCCCACGCCCAGCAACCACCGAAGCCTGTGCAGGTCGGCGTCTATGTCAGCGAGCCTTTCGTCAACAAGGAGGGCGATACCTATTCGGGCATGGCCATCGACATCTGGCACGATATTGCCACGCGCATGAATCTTGCCTCGCAATATGTGGAATATCCGAACTATGGGGCACTGGTGAAGGCTGTTGCCGAAGGCAAGGTCGAAGCCGGCGTCACCAATCTGACGATTACGGAGAGCCGGGCGGAAATCATCGATTTCACGCATCCATGGTTCGATGCGGGCTTGCGCATCATGATCCACACCCAGGCGGGCAGCGGCTGGGACGATCTTATCGATCGCCTGGATAATGCCGGGCATCTGGCGACCTATGCCTGGATACTGTCCATTCTCATCGCCGCCACGGTGGTGCTGACGATCTTCGACAGGCGTTTCGATGACAGCTTTCCGAAGCGTTGGCGCGAGGGGCTGGCGGAGAGCTTCTATCACGTGGTTTCGATTGCGACCTCCGGCAAAACCTCGCGCAAGAACCTGTTCGGCTGGGTGGGACGCATCTGGCAGACATTCTGGATGGTGTTCGGCATTGCGATCATCGCTTACCTGACATCGTCGATTACCAGCGTCATGACCGTCGCCCACATCGAAAACAGCATTTCCAGCCTGTCGGACCTGCAGGGAAAATCCGTCGGCGTACGCGCGGGCAGCGTCGCGGAACAGTTCCTGAAGTCACGCTCCATCGCGACCGTGCCCTTCGACCATATGCCGGAAGCCGCCGAGGCCCTCGTCAATGATGAAATTGCGGCGATTGTAGGCGACGGTCCCGTTCTGGAATATTATGCCCATCAGCATGCCGACATGCCTGTTGATCTCGTCGGCAATGTGTTCAGCCCCGACAAGTACGGCTTCGCCTTCCCGCGCCAGAGCGCCCTTGTCAAACCCGCGAGCGTGGCGATCATCAGCGCGCATGAGAATGAGGAAATCGCCCGGCTGAAAGCCAAATATTTCGGACCCGAGAACTGACGCTCAGACGCAAGAAAGGCGGCCACTGGCCGCCTTTTTTTAATTTCTGCAATGGATTTTACCGTCCCGCAACGATGGACGAAATGATGCCGGTTGCAATGCCGATCAGCATGTAGTCGTTGTTGACCTTGACCCAGTGATAACCGCGCGGCGGCTGGCGCAGCTTGTAGCGCGAATAGTTGTTCACGACATGACCGCGATAGTTCGGCGGCAGGCGGTTACCCTTCTTCCAGCTCTGATGACGGCGATTGTCGTACTTGCGCGCATCGTATTTCGGGCCACCCTTGTGCATCTGGCTGTGAGACGGCTTGCCATGATGCGCGGGATAGGACTGGGCCATGGCAGCAGGCGCGGCGAGAAACGAAAGGGCGGTAAGGGCAATCACGATCTTCTTCATATCGGCATCCTTTGTTGTATTCGATGGGAGGACAATGCGCCCGCTAATGTGAATGACAAGTGAATGGGACCATTAAATAAGTTTAATGATTTCATCGGCCTGGAACAAAGCCGCGATCGTGCGTTTCCCATCCGCACGAAATGCGCTAGGTAGAAACCAAATTCGTGCGCACCCCGAAAAGGGGCAAGTGTCAGAGGACTGGATGATGATGAACTGGGTTTTCATTCTGCAGGGTGTTATTGCGTTCGGACTGGCCGGACTGGCCATCGCAGTCATCCTGCGGCACCGCCGCCACTGACGCGGGATCGGTCCGCGATATTTTTCGCACCGCCGGCCGGTTCCAAAGCAACGGAACATGAAGTCAATCGTTTAAGCTTGGTCTGATATTTCTCAGGAGGAGACAAGAATGCGGAAAGTAGCACTTGGGTTGGTTGCCCTGCTCGCAATAACGGGCTGCACCACCACGGAAAAAGATCTTTCCATCGGCACTGGCGCAGGCGCCATCATCGGCGGCATTGCGGGTGGCGGACGCGGCGCATTGATCGGTGCCGGCGCGGGCGCGCTGGGCGGCCTGCTGGTGCGTGAATTGCGCAACGGGAATTGCCAGTATCGCGACCGCCATGGCCGCATGTATGTGGCTCGCTGCAAGCGATAGTCCGGCAATTCAAGGTTTATCGAAAGCGCCGGTTCTCCGGCGCTTTTGCTTTTCGACGTCTTCGCATTGCCTGCCCTGATTGGAACCTTTGCTCGCCGCTGTCGTTTTATACGCAATAGAGACAGTTGAGGAGAATTCCGATGAAGCTTGTTCTCAAAGCCGCCCTTGTCGCCCTGGGCGTATTTGCGGCGGGCGCGGCGCAGGCGGCGAACGCCATATCCACCACCAACCTCAATATCCGCACAGGCCCCGGCACGCGCTACGCGACGCTGGGCTCCATCCCGAGCGGGGCGCCCGTGAACGTGAGCGGCTGCACCTCCGGTTACGGCTGGTGCCAGGTCAGCTACGGCCCGACCTTTGGCTGGGCCTCGTCACGTTATCTGGCATTCCGGGAGGGGACATCCGGCGGTTATTCGGATGATTTCGGGCGAACGGCTGCGCTGATCGGCATTCCGCTGATTGCTGGCGTCGCCATAGGCTCGGCGCTCAATGACCGCGACGATTATTGGTATCGCGACCGCCGCTATTACCGGAACAGACATTGGGATCGCCGCGATTGGGGCGACCGTCCTCGCTGGCACGGCGATCGCGGGCCGCGGGTTTACCTGAGGCAGCGCGGGCCGGATGGTCCGCACGGACAATAACCGACAGTCGAACACGGACAGAAAACGCCGCGAAAGGGAGCCATTTCGCGGCGTTTGTGCGGAGATTTTGACGCTCCCAACACCGACAGGATTCGGTTAGCGCCGGGTAGCGCGCAAAAGGCCGCCCCAAGAGTGCGACGGCCGATATAGGCGGGCTTCAATTTACTTCGAGCACATCGCCAGTGCGCCGGTCAATAACCACCCGCATATCGTCGCCGCGTCTGTCTGCTCCACGCACGACGATTACGTTTCTGCGCCGGGAGACGTCATCGACTTCCCGCATTCCTTCCCGATAGGCGATCCGCGCGGCCTGTCTTTCGCCAATTTCACGGCCACGCATCGGTGAACGGTCTCGATCCCGGTCCGGGTTGACCTGAATACCGTTCGGACCGATCTCGATGCTTTGCGCGTGCGCGGGAGCAACTGAAATGAGCGAGGTCAGTACGACCGCCGCGATTGCTGAAAACTTGTACATGGCATTCACCCACTGTTTGTTTGGGCCCACCGCGGGGATTAACCAACGGGAACGCCGGCGGTTCCTCCAGGAGCGCTCAACTCTCTTAACGTCCCGAATTTCCCGTGATTTTGTGTGGGTTTCTGCCGAGTTCCGGCTTTCTCTGAAGGAGTTGCCGCGTTGGGCTTAAGCGGAAGGCGGGCGCATCGAGAGGAGATTATGACCTGGGGAAAGCCGGTAAAGGTACAGTTGCATGGGGTCGGTCACACCGAGTTGTACCGGATCGGCGACAGTCGCCCGATGCCTGACTGGCCATTTGGAATGGCTTGCAGAACACCGCAAGAAAATCCTTTTGTGAAAACGGCAAAAACTGCTGCGCTGGCAATTCGCCCTTCTTTTTCATTTGGCTGAATACGCGTGCGTCGTTAACTAGAAGCAAATCGCCAGAAAACGGGGTAACAGAGGCTCAGCGCAACTATTATCCAAATAATCCGCCATGTTGGCCGATTAGTCCAGACAAACGCCAATCCAATAATGAGGGCAGCGACAACCAGCGTTGCAGGCCAGCCTACGGCGAGGACGATTATAAGTACGTCCCACAAACTTAAAGAGTTCAACATATTAAACGGATAGCCAGGTGATATTGAAGATGGAGCAGGGCAAAAAGTGAACAGTTCTGTAACCGCCCAAAGTGCTGTAAACCAGCCACTAACCTCCAACCACCTACATGATTGAAAAGGTTGGCGATCCCGACAGGATTCGAACCTGTGACCATCGGCTTAGAAGGCCGGTGCTCTATCCAGCTGAGCTACGGGACCTCGCCTTTCGAAAAAGATCGAAGATATTTCAACAAGGGCAAGGCTTTGCCAGCAAAGCCTTGCCGAATTAACGCATTGCCCGGCCTGAAGCAAATTGTCAGGCCATACAGGCGGTCAGTGCGTCCAGGGCATTGTCCGGTCGAAACGGAAATTATCCGAATAGGAAACCTTGCGGCGCTTCGGCTCTTTCGGCTCGAAAACGCGATATGCAATGCCGTTGCGCTTTGCATAATCGACGGCTTCTTCCTGGGTGGCGAAGAACAGACGAATCTGGCTCTTCATATCGCCGGAAGAAGTGTA
>Ga0164243_10012115_pt1 | contig 12250 bp, 9 predicted proteins | sample OricompcompostOP_FD_108781 | JGI IMG/M metagenome (GOLD analysis project Ga0164243, IMG submission 108781) | Organic Plus compost microbial communities from Emeryville, California, USA - Original compost - Organic plus compost (OP) | ecosystem: Engineered > Solid waste > Mixed feedstock >...
CGACCACCCCGCAACAGGGCAGGTACGTCAGCCGGACCTGCCCCGGGGGTTTGACCCCCAGGCGCCGGGAGACGTCGTTCACGGCCGAGAAGAGCAGCGGGGCGTCGGGGTAGGCCAGGACCGGCCCGAGGTCGGCGTCGGGGTCGCTGGTCTCGGTGACGACGTGGACCCCCCCCAGCATCTCAAGGACGCCGGCCCGGTCGTTGATCTCGTCGCGGAGCCAGGCCCGCAGCACCGGGACGAACCCGCCGCAGGCCAAGAGGGCGGTCGACCCGGCGACCACGCCGGCGTAGTAAACCCATTCCAGGCCGCGCAGCGCCGCCCCGCGCCACAGGAGCGACAACGACCCGGCCGGGGCCGGCTCCGGGGGTGGACCCGTAGCCGCCGGCCCGCCGTCGGCCGCCGCACCCCGCCTCCGCGCCCGGAACGTTTCCCCGCACCGCGGGCAGCGCAGGCGGTGCTCGGACCCCGGGGGGACGCCGTCGCCCTCGGCGAGCGGCTCCAACCCCGTTCCGCAAGCCGGACACAGCAGCCCGCGAGGGGGCGGCACCTGGCCCATCACCCGACTCCGCGCCGCGCCCGGCCGAGCCGACGGGGCCCCCGCGACCCCGCCAGGGCCGACCCCGATCGGCCGACGGCTCTTCCTCATTTCTTTTCGAGGATCGAACCGAATTATACAAGAGTCCCCCGCCTACCAACCCTCCCTCGGCGCCGAATTTCCTCGTTTTCGGACGTTTGTCGGAAGGGGGGTTGACGTCGTGAGACAGTTGTCTTAGGATGAAGTAGCCTACGTGGACGGTCAACCACGCTCGGCCCCCGCCCGGACAGGCCCTCCTCCCTCGGAATCGGCCCGCTAACGGGACGGGGTTCGGCCTGACCCTTTTTCGAGACGACCGCCGATGGCCAAGCGCCCTCCGACGATCCCCGATTCGGAACTCGACGTCCTGAAGGTCTTGTGGGACCGGGGCCAAGCCACGGTCCGCGAGGTGCTGGAGACCTTGCGGTCGGCCGGGAGGCAGTGGTCGTACGCGACCGTCGCCACCCTGCTCGACCGCCTGGAGTCCAAGGGGGTGGTGACGAGCGACCGCAGCGAGCTGGCGTTCGTGTACCGCCCCGTCGTCAGCAACCAGGAGGTCCGGCAGAAGCGGGTGAACGGCCTGGTCGAGAAGCTCTACCAGGGAGAGCCCGGTCTGCTCGTCCTCCACCTGCTGAAGTCGCACCCGCTGGATCCCGGCCAGGCGAAGGAAGTCCGCGCGCTGCTCGACGAGATGTCGGGCAAGAAGAAGTCCGACGCCAACCCCGCCGACTGACCGACCCGGACGGACGTCTGCACGAACGAATCGGAATGGCCGACACATGTTAACCCCGGCGGCCCCCGCCGCCGGAGGCTTGTGGATGCTTTTGCCCTCGCTTTATCCTGAATCCCGTCCGCCATTCGGTTTGCACCCGGTTATCTGAAGCCGGTCTCGGGGCGCCCGGCCCCGATCCCCCGCACCATTCGCCGCACGAGCCGACCCATTCGGAGTAGGGAGAACCGACCATGTCGTCCGAACGTTCGCGGATGCGCCCGGCGCACTGGGTGGTGCTGGGCCTCGCCCTGGCGCCGGCGTGGAAGCTCGCCGAGTGGGCGCTGCGCCCGGGGCCGAAGAAAGTCACCCCCCAGGCCGTCGCCGCGGGCCGTGAACTGTTCAACCACGAGTGGGTCCCCAACGACCCGCTCACCAAGGGGGACGGCCTCGGACCCGTCTTCAACGCCAAGTCGTGCGTCGACTGCCACCACCAAGGCGGACCCGGCGGCGGCGGGCCGGTGTCGAAGAACGTGATGGTCTACGGCCTGATCGGCGACCCCCACGGGCTCCCGCTCTCCGGCGTCGTGCATTTGAAGGCGGTGAAGCCCGAGTTCCAGGAGACGCTCGACCTGCTCCGCCCGGGCCTGCCGCACTCCCCGACGATCCCGCTGGCCGACCTGGTCGACCCGACCAAGCCGCGCCGGACCGACGTCGTCATCACCCAGCGGAACACCCCGGCCCTCTTCGGCGACGGCCTGATCGACGTGGTCCCCGACGACACGCTGATCGCCCACATGCGCGAACACATGACGGCCGCCCGGCTCGTCGGCCTGAACCGCGCGAAGGACGCCAACGTCAAGGGGCGGATCGCCCGCCTCGCCGACGGCCGGCTCGGCCGGTTCGGCTGGAAGCTGGAATTCGCCACGCTGCAAGACTTCGTCAAGGCCGCCTGCGCGAACGAGTTGGGCCTATCCAACCCCGGCCGACCCCAGGCCACCCCGCTCGGCAAGCTGAAGTACCAGCAGCCCGGCACCGACCTGACCGACGAACAGTGCATCCAGATGACGGACTTCATCCGCGACCTCCCCGCCCCGACCCAGGTCTTGCCCAGCGACCCGAAGGCGGTCGAGACCGTGAAGCACGGCGAGAAACTGTTCACCTCGATGGGCTGCGCCGACTGCCACGTCCGCGACCTCGGCCCGGTCGCCGGGATCTACTCGGACAACCTGCTGCACGACATGGGGGCGCAACTCCAGTCGAGCACCGGGTACTACGGCTCGATCATCCCCGAACCGCAGATCGACAACGACAAGTTCGCCGTCTCCCAGCAGCCGACCCCCGGCGAGTGGCGGACCGCCCCCCTCTGGGGCGTCGCCGACTCGGGGCCGTACCTGCATGACGGCCGCGCCGAGACGCTGGAACAGGCCATCGAACTGCACGGCGGCGAAGGGACCGGGGTCGCCCAGCGGTTCAAGGAGGCCTCCCCGGCCGACCGCGACGCGCTCGTCGCGTTCCTGAAGACCCTCCGGGCCCCGCAACAGCCCGCGGTGGTCGTCGCCCGGTAACAAAGGTGAAGACCTCGGCCCCTTCCGCCCTCACGCGGGGCGGGGGGCCGGGAGCCCCCAGGGGCGACCTATCCCGAGTGACGGCGTGAACGACGTCCCGGTCCTCGTCTGTCCGTGCGGTAAGCGGTTGCGGGCGCCCGGGGCGACCCCCGGTCGCGTCGGGCGTTGTCCGTCGTGCGGGGGCGAACTCCGCGTCCCCGAACCCGCCCCGGCGTCGGCCCGCGCCGCCCCCCCGCCCGAAGAACAACGCCCCGCGGCCGAACCGGCGGACCGCCCCCGAAAGAAGACGCGGAAGAAAGGGGTCGAAGCCGCTCCGACCGCGATCTGGGACGGCCTGATCAAGGCCCCGGTCCGTCCCGAGGGGATCCGGGAGAGCCTGCTCTACCCGCTCTGGGGGGCGACCGGGGTCGCCCTGCTGGTGATCCTGCCGCCGCTGCTGTGGATTACCTCGGTCCCCGTGATCACGATGGTCACGGCGCTCTCGGGCCGGGACTCGCCGTTCCGCATCGGGGCGCTGTTGATCCTGATCCCCGCGTCCCTGGGCCTGGCGTGCGTGCTCGGCTACACGCTGCTGTACCTGGGCCGGGTCGCGGCGTCGAGCGCGATGGGCGAGGTCCACCACCCGCGCTGGCCCGATTGGGAATTCTCGTCGGTCTTCTTCGGCCTGGGCCGTTGGGCCTGGGCCGGACTCGTCGGGGTGGCCGTCGGGGGCTTCCCCGCGGCGGCCTACTGGGTGTATTGTGGGGACGTCGACCTGTTCGACGCCCTGATCCTCGCCGAGCTTTCGGCCTTGGGTTCGGCTTACGCGCTGATGGCCCTGCTGGCATCGATCCTGCACGACGACGCCCTGGCGGCCAACCCGGTCACGGTCTTTGCGGCGATCTGGCGCGTCGGCTGGGGTTATGCCACCCCTTGCCTGTTGGCCGGCGGGGCGGTGGTCGTGGCGACGACCCTCGGCCTGGCGGCGTTCGAGGTGAAGGACGGCTACCTGGCGGCGTTCTTGTTCTGGCTGTTCTGGGTCACGGCGCTGTACGAGGCGATGGTCGTGCTCCGGGTGCTCGGACTGTTTTACCACGCACACGCCCGCGAACTGGGTTGGTTCCGCGGCCGGACCGGGTGGGGCGTCTGACGATGGCGCGAAAGTCGTGGTACGACGCCTCGGCCGCCGACTCCGTCCGCGTGGTTAACGACGGCGGGATGACCTGGGGCGCGATGCGCCGGCGACACCCCCGCGTCGCCCCCGGCCTGCTGGAGTGTCTGGCCTACCCTCTGACCGACGGCCCCGGCATCGGCCTATTGATCTTCCTCCCCCCGGTCCTGCTGTTCCTCTCGCTGCCGATCTTCGACGTCGTCTCGATCGTCGACACGTCGCGCGTGAACTGGGCGCTCGGCCTGCTGGTGCTGCCGATCTTTCTGCCGTTGATGACGGTGTTCGCCCTCGTCTTCGGCTACGGCCTCTTGTTCTTCGGCCACATGCTCGTCGCGTCGGCCCTCGGCGAGCCCGACCACCCCCGTTGGCCGGAGTGGGACCGGCACGAGATCGCCGAAGGGCTCGGCCGCTGGCTCTGGGCGGCGGTGTTCGGCGTCGTGCTCGCCGGGGTCCCCGTGGTCGCGTACTGGAAGGTCTGTGGCGACATCGACTGGTTCGACCGCGTCATCTTCTTCGACCTGATCGTCCTCGGCGCCGGCTACGCCGTCGTGGCCCTGGCCGCGGCGCTCCTCCACGACAGCCTCGCCGCGGCCAACCCGTTTACGGTCCTCGCCGCGATCGTTCAGATCGGCTTCGACTTCGTCATGCCCTGTCTCGCCGCCGGCCTTTCGCTCGTGATCGCCGCCGCCGCCCTTTACGGCGTGCTCTTCCGGATGCCTTCGATCATGGTCGCCGTCGCCGGGCTCTGGGGCTTCTGGGTGCTGGTCCTCTACGAGGTGATGGTCGTGATCCGGATGGCCGGCTTGACGTACCACGCCCACGCCGAAGAACTCGTCTGGTTCCGGGGCCGGCCCAAGTGGGGGACCCCGGGGCGGTTCGGCCGCATCTATTCGAATTCGTAAGGCATGTCCCGCAGTTCGACGCACGGGACCGCCGTCGAGCTAGCGACGGGCTAGGCTCACGGGAGGGGTAGTTCCAGCACCGCCTCGACGACCTCGGTGACCTTCCGGATCGCCGCGTCGAGCATCCGGGCCCCGCGTCCGGCGTCGGCCATCTCGGGGTAGCCGACGGCGCCGTGGTCGGTGCGCTGGGCGAAGTCGCGGGCCCAGAACAGGCCGTTCAGCGAGGACGGGGTCTCGTCCGGGTCGTCCTTGATCCAGTCCTTGCGGACGAGGTCGGGGCGGAGGTGGAGGATCATCGACGTCTCGATCTCGCAGGCGTGGCCCATCGTCTTGCGCGGGCCGCGGCAGAGGGCGGCGATCTCGGCCTCGGCGATCTCCCAGTACGCCGCGCCGGTGAAAAGGGCGTGGGGGTGCTCGCGGTTCAGGCGGCGGAGCGCCGTGTGGAGCGGGTCGATGTTCCCGCCGTGGCCGTTCAGGAGCATGAACCGGCGGAAGCCGGTGTCCGAGGGCCGGCCGAGCAGGGGGGTTAATAGTTCGATGAGCATCTGCTCGTAGGTGGGGAGCGTGGCCGTCAGGGTGCCGCCGAAGGGGAGGTGGTGGTCGCTCGCGCCGAACCACTGGACGGGGAGCAGGAGGACCCGGTCGGGCAGGTTGCGCTCGACGCCGTCGGCCACGGCGCCGACGAGGATCGAGTCGGTGAACACGGGGAGGTGCAGGCTGTGCTGCTCGCACGCGGCGATCGGGGCGAGGATCAGCGTGTCGTTCAGGGGGACGTCGCGGATCTCGGGGGCGGTCATCTCGGCGAAGCGCATCGGGCGGGGTCTCCGCGGGGCGACACGGGGAAAAGGGGGGACGACCCCTCGGCTCAGCCGAGGGGTTCGGGGAGGGGGAGCGTCGGGTGCTCGGCCAGCAAGGTCTCCCGGGTGACCCGGGGCTTGGGGATAAAGTTCCTGGCGGCGAGGCGGGCCGAGCCGAGGACGCATTCCTTTTCGAGGACGTAATAGCGGTTGTATTGCTCGATCTGTCGGTTGACCGCGTCGAGCTTCAGGGCGTCGAGGAAGTGGTGCCAGCGGCGGTCGAACCGGGCGACGCTGGCGGCGAGGTCGCGGGCGACGGTCCGGCGCCGGCGGGCGGGGGCGGGCAGGGGGGCCCAGGCCGGGGGCTCGGCGTCGGCGAGGGGGTAAAGCGGGGCGACGGGCGCGGCGAACGCGTCGCGCCAGTCGTCGGGTCCGGTGGCGACCGTGGACCACTGGCGGAGCCGCAGGCGGACCATGTCGAGCAGCCCGTTCCGCTCGCGTTCGAGCCGCAGGTGGAGCCGGCGCAGGGCGTACTCCAGGTCGTAGCCGCGGCGGGCGAACGCCGGGGTGTCGAAGAGGCCGAGCACCTGTTTCAACTCGGCCTCGTCGCTTCTCACGACGGGGGTTTCGTCGTCGTTCGCGTCCATCCGGGTTAGCGGTCCGGGGGCTTCGGCTTGGTGACCAGGCTGTTCAGGCTGCGCCGGTAGTGCCAGAGCTGTCTCGCGACGCCGAGCGTCTTGGTCCGGGCGGCCCAGGCGTCGGCCGCCTGCTTGAGGGCCTCCGCGGCCGGCCGGCCTTTCACCGCGGCGACGCGCGCCTTGGAAAGGTCCGCGAGGTAGCCGTCGGCCTGGGGGATGCGCAGGCCGGGGACCACCCGCGGGGCGAGCAGCGTCGCGCTGACCGACTCCGACCAGTCGCGCGACTCGACGCCGGGGGCCGACCGCGGGTCGAGCAGCCCTTGGCTGATTTGGGAGCCGCGGACGGGGAGGAGCGGGAAGTCGCGGTCGGAGCGGACGCGGTTGGAGGTCTCGGGGTTGGCCAGGTACTTCACGAAGTCGAGCGCCGCCTCGCGCTGCTTGCCCGTGGCCGACGAGGCGACCCCCACGAGCCAGCCGCCGCCGTAGGGGAGGTAGCTCGGGCGGTTCGGGGACTTCTGGTCTTCGTAGACCTTACGCGCCGGTTCGTACACCCGGTTCGAGCCCGGGAGCGGGGCGACCCCGATCGACTTGACCTTCCCGCCCCCCCACCGCCCGACCCGCTCGGCCCGGTCGATCAACAGGGGGGCCTGGCCTTCGCGGAAGGCTTTCCGCGCGGCCTCGGCGTCGAACCCGTCGGCACCCGGGGGGGCGAACGCCTTCAGGGCGGCGTGCCGCTCCAGCGCGTCGACGAACGGCGGGGTGGTCAGGCGGGGCTCCATCGAGTCGGAGTCGAAGAGGAGCGAATAGTGGTCGCGGTGCTGGCCGAGGCCGGCCGCCCTGGCGAGGTAAACGGCGTCGCCGACCCCTTCCGGGTCGGGGCCGAACGCCAGGGCGATCCCGGAGTCGTTGCCGCCGTCGCCGTCCCAGTCGCGCCCGTGGAAGAACTTGGCGAGGGCGTCGAGTTCGTCCCAGGTCTTCGGCGGCTGGAGGGCGACCCCGGCGGCCTTCGCCGCGGCCCGGTTCGGCTCGCGGTCGAACGCCGTACGGCTGTAGACCAGCACCAGGGCCGACCCGCCGTAGGGGAGCGCCACGCGGTCCGGGCCGTACTTGGAGACCTGGTCGCGGAAGGCGGGGATCACGTCGGAGAACTGGAGGGCGTCGGCCTCGGACGGCGAGTCGGACTCGGGCGCAGGGGCGGCCGAGGCGTCGTCGTTCTCCCGGCTGGCGGCGGCCGCGGGGGGGTGCAGTTCCGACTCGGGGATGACGGCCAAGGCCCCGGCGTCGACGAGGTCGCCGAGCCGGTCGCCCCGGAAGACGACGACCTGCGCCCCGCCCAGGTTTCCCGGCTCGACCGGCTTGTCGAGCACGGTGCATTCGGCCTTGCGGCTCGCCGTCCACTCCCCGCGCTGGGCGGACACGGTCGGCAAGACGGCCGGGTCACCGACCGCCGCGACGACGAGCGTCACCCCCTGCAACGGCGGCGCGGCCGGCTCGGTTTTTTGAGACCCGAAGCAGCCCGAGACCGCAACCGCCACGACCCCGATGAGCGCCCGGAGGCCGTCCCGTCCCGCGTGCAACCGACTCATCCCGGTTTTCGCCCCGCGACTCGCCCGCCGCGGCCGAACTCCCTCCGGCCGGCCCGCGGGTTTTGACGTCCCGGACACGCCTCCCGCGCGCCGAACGGACCCATCGTACGACACGTCGGCGCGGTTGGTCAAAGGTCCGGTCGGCCGCCATTCACCCCCGCGGCGGGGGCGACGGGGCGTTCCCAGAGGCGCCAGGTGGGGCCGTCTTCGACGAGCCGCCAGCCGGGGCCGGGGGGCGGCGAGGCGTCGGCGCGGGCGACCAGGCGGACGCGGAAGCGGTCGAGGGGGGCGGACGGGTCGGCCGAGGCGGCGTCGAAGTCCCGCAGCAACTCCGCGATGCGGTCGGCGCGGAGCGCCGGGTCGCGCCGCCAGGGGCCCCAGCCGCCGGCCAACTCGCGTTCCTGCCGGGCCGCGAAGGCCGAACGGTCGTCCCCGGCGAGCACGGCGTCGAGGGCCTGGCGCTCGGCCAACTCGCGGTTCGTGATGTACGGGCTGAACAGCGTGCAGTACTGGGCCAGCGGCCGGACGTTTTCCAGGGCGATCGCCATCTCGGTGAACGCCGGGTCGCCGGCCACCACCGCGTTATCGGGGAACCGGGGGGCGGCGGGCCCACGGCGCTGGTCGCGGTAGAGGCGGTAGGTGGCGAGGAGCCCCCGGCTCTGGGTGGTCCGCGTCGCCTCCTCGTACCGCAGCCAACAGCCCGTGGCCAGGTGGGCGAGGCAGACGATGGCCAAGGCCCCGGCCGCGGCGGGACGACCGGCCGCGAACGGACAGAGTGCCCCGGCCGCGAGCAGGACGATCAGCAGCGAGCCGCACGGGCCCCAGGCGTACGTCCAGTGGAAGTTCTGGATCTGAAGGCCCGTCACGACCTGATGGTTCAGCAGGAGCAGCCCCGCGGCGAAGAGGCAGGCCAGGTGGAGCATGTCGCGGCGCCGGAACCACGTCAAAGTCAGAAGAACGACCGCGAGTAGGGCCGCGGTGCGCGGCAAGAGTAGCTCGCTGAACCGGGCGATCGGCAGAAAGTTGTCGGTGCGGAGCAACCAGTCCTTGGGGAAGTCGCGGGTGATCAGATAGTTCGAGACGACCGCCGGGGCGCCGATCAGGCCGCCGAGCCAGCCGGTGTGGAAATAGACGCGTCGGCGGCCGGCGTCGAGCGCCAGGGCGAGCACGAGGGCGAGGCCGGCGGCCGTCCAGTAGTAGAAGTAAACATAAAACAACAGCCCGAAGCTCGCCCCCGCGAGCGCGGTCCGGAGCCGGTCCGGCCGTTCGCGCGCCCGCGCCACCAGCCAGACGTGGACGAGGAGCGCCCCGAGGGAAAGGCCGGGCGTGATGATCCGGTACTGGGGGAGGACGTGGGGGAACCCGTCGAACAGCGACGCCCCCCGGCCCGTCGCGACCAGGAGGGCGGTTCGGGCCTGGCCCCAGATTGGGTTGGAGGTCATCATCCCGGCGTCCGCGAGCAGGACGGACGCCAACGCCGCGGCGACCCACGGCCCCGCGACGAACCGGCGGACGACCAGGTAGAATCCAACCCCGAGACTCAGCCCCGCCCAGGTCCGCCAGACCCGGTCGACCCCCGCCGGCCCCCAGCCGAACGCCCGGGCCAGGACGACCGCGGGGACGAACTGCGCGGCCGGGTACATGCTGCGGTCGCTCCCGGCGGTCGTCGGCTCGCCCAGGCGGGTCGGGTGGTTGAAATAGGCCTGGGCGCTGACGGCCATGTACTCGACGTCGTCGTTGTCGGCGATGTAGACCGGCTCGCCCAGGCGGGGCCACCAGATTAGGTGGGGCGCGAAGGCCAGGAGCCAGCCGAACGCGGCGCAGGCGACGGCGGCGATGACGTCGGCCCGGCGTCGGGCGGGTCGTCGGGGCCCCGGCGTCTCGCGGGCGGCGGCCTCGGGCGTGGTCGTCGGAGGCGGGTCGATCATGGTCGGGCGTTCTTCCCGGGCGGGACCTCGAACGCGACCGGCCGCGAGGGGGACGGGCCGCTTCGGGGAGACCCCGTTCGCCCGAAAACCCTGCGGCCGTTTGACCGGCCGGGGCGGTCATGCCCCGGCCCTAGCTCCCCACGTGAGTCTGACGTCGACTCAGTGGTCGATTCCGAGCCGGTAACGCAGTTCGTCGAACTGCTCCCGATAGACGTCGTCGGTCGAGTGCAGGTGTTCGGCTTCCGAGATGAACTTCAGCGTGTCGTCCCGCTGGAGGCCGTGCTCGATCAGGATCGCCTCGAACGGCTCCAGGTCGTTGGCGTAGACGAACAGGAGCTTGTGCTCGTCGAACTGGACCTCCATCGGCCCGTTCGGGTTGAGGGCGGCCAGGCCGGTGCAGCCGTCGTGGAGCAAGAGCGGCTCGAAGTCGTAGAGCGTGCTCTTGAGGATGACGGTGTCCATGTGCTCGCGGTAGAGGTCGGCGTGGTTGCCGGGCTCACTCTCGTGGCTCGACTCCATCACGACGTCGACCTCGTCGCCGAGCGGGTCAAGCAGGTCCATCAGGACGTCGAACAGGCGCTCGGCCGAGACGCTGGCCGCGAGCACGGGCATCTTGTTGCCGGTCTCGGGGTCGCGGTAGACGTCGCGCCGGTACCCCTCGCGGGGGATCACCTCAAGGCCGAAGGAGGGGCGGACCGCGTCGGTCAGGGTGAAGTTACCGTACCGTCCGACTCGGAGGTGGGCGTCGAGCTGGTCCTGGCTCAGGTCGTCGAAGCTGGTGCGAGGCATACGGCCCGTGTTGGTGCGCAACACCCGCTCCAAGAATCGTTGGAGGAAACCACTCATGGAAAGGGACCTCTCCTACCGCGTCGGACTCAGGGAATGTTTCGTAAGGGTCCTCTGGTCACCGCGTCGGGGGAGCTCGGGATCGTCCCCGAACACGCCATCCCAGGCGCTCGCCCGACACCGCGCCCAAGGGAGTCGAAACCCACCCCGGGGACGGTCGCCTTTCCGTTGGCACCGCTTCAAAGCCGTTGTTCTATATATACCATGCATTGCGGTCGAAAACCCGCGCCCGCCGCGAATCGACTGGAGGCCGCCCGCGGATCGGCCGAAGCCGTTTCGACGTCCCGAAACGGCCCGCGGTCGTCGCGTCGTCCGGTCGGGCAGGTCTCTTGAGGGCAATTCCGATACCGGTCGAAAAAAGTCTCGCGGAGACGAGGTGCCCGGCCTTGCCGGCTCGAAACTTGAGGCTCTTTCGCAAAAAATATGGGGTCTTGTTACGGGAAGTCAACCGTACAAAATGTGGCCGACCATTTTGTAAACTCTGGAAAAAGAGGCGGTCCCGCCTCCCGCCGCGGCTGATAAAATATCCCCTTTGGGAAGCCGGTTTCTCTCCTTCTCACCGCCCGTCTCACCGGAGTCGCCGCGCTTGCCCCGTCTGCCTGCGGCGCCGGGGGTGAGATTGCGTCGACCGTTCGCCTTGTTGGGGTCGGGGGGAAGATGCGGGGCTTGGTGTAACGGGGGTGGAAGGGCAACCCCGTCGATATCGGCCGTGGGACGTCCGAACCTCAAGAATCCTCGAATCTCCGCGGGCATGGTCTGAGGCGTCGCGTGCGTGCTATAGTGTTCAACCCCGACCGGCCGGCGGTCTTCTCTCTTAACCCGCTCGACGGCGACGACCCGAACCGTCTCCCGCGCCGCCCGGTCTCCGGCTTCCGCCCCCTTTTGGTTTGGTAGACTTCGCCATGCTCGATCTCAAATACGTCCTGGCCAACGTCGAGGCGGTTCGGCAGAACTGCGTCAACCGCAACGTCCCGGCCGACGTCCTGGCCGACCTCGACCGGGTCGTCGCGCTCGAAGGCGAGCGCAAGCGGCTGCTCCACGAAGTCGAAGCGGGCCGCCGCCGGCAGAACGAGGTGGCGCAGTCGGTCGGCAAGGAGAAAGACCCGGCGAAGCGGGCCGAGCTCGTCGCCGAGGGGAAGCGGCTGAAGGACGAGGTCGGGGGGAACGAGGAGCAGCTCCGCCAGGTCGACGCCGAGGTCCGGCAGAGGCTCGGGCGCGTCCCCAACCTGACCCACCCCGACGCGCCGATCGGGCAGACCGAGGACGAGAGCAAGGAACTCCGCCGGGTCGGCACGCCGCGGGCGTTCGACTTCACGCCGAAGGACCACGTCGAGATCGGCAAGGCGCTCGGGCTGATCGACTTCGAGGCCGGCGGCAAGGTCTCGGGGCACGGCTTCTACTTCCTTAAGAACGACGCCGTGCTGCTCGACCTGGCGCTCCAGCAGTTCGCCGTGAACACGCTGGTCAAGCGCGGGTTCACCCCGATCGTGACCCCGGACCTGGCCCGCGTCGCGATCCTCGAAGGGGTCGGGTTTAACCCACGGGGGGC
>Ga0164243_10012116_pt1 | contig 12249 bp, 8 predicted proteins | sample OricompcompostOP_FD_108781 | JGI IMG/M metagenome (GOLD analysis project Ga0164243, IMG submission 108781) | Organic Plus compost microbial communities from Emeryville, California, USA - Original compost - Organic plus compost (OP) | ecosystem: Engineered > Solid waste > Mixed feedstock >...
CCACCGCTCCGAGGCATCCGGCGCGCCGTCGATATTGCCCACGAATCGCAGATCCCGATACCGGTGATCCCGGAGCAGGTGCTCGGTCAAGTCCCTGGTCGCGGCGCGGTTGTCGACACGAATGGCGGGACATCCGGGAAGCGGAGGGCGGGCGAGGAGCACGATGGGCACGCCGCGCACGGCCATTCGCTGAATCTCGTCCTCGTCGATGGCGGCGCCACCCATGATGGCGACCCCATCCGAGCGATCAGCGAGCGCGACCGCCTGCTCGGTGGCGTGCGGAATCAACTCCGTACCGAGGATGAGCACGCTGTTTGCCGTGCCGGCCGCCTCGACCTCGAATCCGTGAATGACCTCTGAGTAATAGGGCCCGCGAAGGCCGGGGAAGACAATCCCGAGCGTCTCGTGGCGGCGCTGGACGAGGGCGCGCCCCAGATGATTCGGGCGATACCCCATCTCGGCAATCGTCGCCAGCACGCGTTCGCGCGTCCCCGGAGCGATGTCGCCGATGCCGCGCGCGACGCGGGAGACGGTGGCGATGGAGACGCCCGCGCGTTCCGCGACATGGTGCAGCGTTGGCCCGTTTCGCCCCATAGAATCGTTCACCCCCTCGAATTGAACGCCCAACGTTGTGCGCTGTAGTGCCGGGATCGAATACCTGCCGCCTGCGGCACCGGTCGTGCGGTCGAACCTGTAAACGTTTGCGCTCGTTCACAGCAATGCAAGATGCCTGCCAAGCGCACGAGAGGCTATGGGAAACGCCAGGGCCACCGGCGACACGGTTCGTAACGCGTACCGGCATGGAGGAGGAAGGGGCTGATGATGACTGGAACGACCGCATCGGTAGACCTCGTCAACAAGCGCATCGAGATCGACGGGACGCCACGCCTGCTCATCTCCGGTGAGGTGCACTACTTCCGGCTCGACCGCGTGGACTGGGACGATCGCCTTCGCCGCCTCAAGGAGGCCGGTGCGAATACGGTTGCCTCCTACATCCCCTGGCTGATGCACGAGCGGCCGGACGGCACCTTCGATCTCGATGGGCACACCGAACCGAATCTCGACCTCGGGGCCTTCATCGACCTCGCGGCGGAACACGGCCTCTTCTTCGTGGCCCGGCCCGGTCCCTTCATCATGGCCGAGATGAAGAACGAGGGCCTGCCCTACCGGCTCTACACCGAGCATCCGGAGATCGTCCCGGTCGGCTGGGATGGCAAGCCCGCGCCTACCCGGACCGTCGACTACCTCGCCCCGGCATTCCTGCAGGAAGTGCATCACTGGTACGAGGCGGTGATGCCGGTGATCGTGCCCCGGCTCCATGCGAACGGCGGCAACACGATCGCCGTCCAGCTCGACAACGAGGTCGGGATGCTCTCCTGGGTAAGCAACTCCCCGGATCTCACCGACGGAGTGCTCCGCGACTTCCGCGCCTGGCTGGGGGACGGCGCGTCAGCCTATCCCTTCGGCGATGCCGATGACGCCGCCTTCGCTCAGGGCGTGCGCTCGCCGGAACCGCCGTATGCGGGAATGCTGATGCGCGACCTGGGTCATTTCATGCGCCATCGCTTCGCGCGCTACATCACGGCCCTGCGCACCTACGCCGAAGAGATGGGCGTGCGCGACGTCCCGTTCATCGTCAACGTTCACGGAACGGAGGCCGGCGGCGGGGCGAGTTTCCCGATCGGGATCAGCCAGCTCTACGAGAGCTACACCCAGGCGCCCGGCTACCTCGCCGGAAGCGACCACTACCTCGGGGACCTGACGTCCCGGAATGCGCCCGACTGGTATGTGATGAACGCGATGATGGAGGCGGTGAACCGGCCGGAACAGCCGTTGAGTTCGGTCGAGTTCGAGGCCGGATCGGGCGATTACGGCCAGAGCCTCGGCGCGCGGCTCGACCCCTCGGCTGCCGACTTCAAGCTGCGAATGGCGGTGGCACAGGGGAATCGGCTGATCAACTACTACCTCTTCACCGGCGGTATCAATCCGCCGCTTCCGAATCCGGTCGGCGATGGCGACGACCTGGTGAGCTTCACCGGGCAGCGGCACGGGATCGGCGCGCCGATCGGCCCGGAAGGCCAGGAGAGCTACACGCTGCCCCGCCTCGCACGGACGAACCGGATGCTGCTCGCCCACGAAGCCTCCCTGGCCACCGCGAACGAGGAGCGGGACGATATTGCGCTGGCCTTCATCCCCGATTACTTCATGACCGAGAGCGTGTACCGGGGGAACGGTGTGATGCCGGAGATCGCCGCCCGCCTGCGCCGGACGAGGTTCGGCGGTCCCGGCGAAACCACGATCCGTGTGCTGCAGCAGTTGTGCTATCGCTATACCGCGATCGACATCCAGAACCGTGCCGCCTCGCTCGACCCGGCTCGTGTGCCGGTGCTGGTCGTAAACCCGGCTCGATACATGGCGACCGACGTTCAGCAGACGCTGGTCGACTACCTCCACGCGGGCGGCAGGGTTCTCCTTCACGGTGAGCTTCCCCAGGCCGATATGACCGGCGCGCCATCGACCGTCCTGATCGACGCCCTCGGGATCGACATCGTCGGCGAGCGCGAGCGGACGCATCGCTTCTATCCCACCGCCGTACCCGAGGGCTGGGCTTCCAAGGGATCGACGCTGCCCCTTTCGTGGGTGCAACGACTCCACCCGCATGAAGAAGGCACGTTCCTGCGCATCCACGGTGAGGAGGAAATCTGCGGTCTGGAGGTGCAGGTCGGGGCCGGCCTCGCAATCGTGCTGAGCTGCGCGCTTCCGGCGGAGCTACACCTCTTCCGGGAAGCGCTGTCCAGGCTTGGCACGAACCCAGGACTGGACCACGATCACCCGGAACGTAACATCGTGCTCACGTCTGCACAGAACGACCGGGGCGAACGCTTCATTCACGCGCTCAATCTCGATGGTTTCGACAAGACGTTCCACATCCGCGACCAAGGCGCCCCGCTGTTTGGCGGGCATCCCGTCACCTTGAAGGCGCGGGACGGGGTGATGCTGCCGATGAACCTCGGACTGGAACCGGTCGGTGCACGTCTCCTGTGGTCCACGGCGGAGGTCCTCGATCGAGTGCAGAACGGCCTTGTCCTGCGGATCGCGGCAGACATCGAGGAGTTGGCGATGGTCCTTCCCGACGGCAGGCACCTGGCTCCGCAAGACGGCCTGAAGGTATCCACTGAGGCCGGGCAAACACGGATCAGGATCGAGGCCCGAGAGATTCCCGGAACGGAAGTCCGCCTTCGCTGGGATGAGACCTCATCGCGATCGGCAACGGGATGAGGACACTGGTGAGGGGTGACTCCCCCGGGATTCGAACCCGGAACCAACGGATTAAAAGTCCGCTGCTCTGCCGTTGAGCTAGAGAGTCGCGCGTGGCCGGGGCAATCGTACCAGCGCGGACACGCTCCGCGCCACACTCCCGCGTGCGATACTCCTGCACGATGCCGCTCCGCGCGGCCCGTTTCCCAAACTCGCAACCCGCCAAGGTTCAGACCCGACGATGTCCCTCTCCGCGCTCGATCAGGATCCCGCACGCTGGCTGGCCGGCGCCCTCGCCGCCGCGATCATCGCCGCCCTCGCCTGGCGGCTGCGATCGCTGGCCGTCTCCGGCGCTCTCGCGGCGGCCATCACCGGCACCGTGCTCGTCGGATGCGGCGGCTGGTGGGGGGGCGTCCTGCTCGTGACCTTCTTCGTCTCCTCCAGCGCGCTGTCCCGCACCGGCAGGCCGGCGCCAAACACCCCTGGCCAGACACGGGGCAACCGCCGCGATGCTGTCCAGGTTCTTGCCAACGGTGGGGTCGCCGCCGCGTGTGCCATCGTTCTCGCCATCACGCGAAACGGCGTCTGGGCGGTCGCTCTCGCGGCCGCACTCGCCGCAGCCAACGCCGATACCTGGGCGACCGAGCTGGGGCGCCTCTCCGGCGCTCGGCCCCGCTCCATCGTCACGTTCCGGCAGGTGCCCGCTGGCACCTCCGGCGGCGTTTCCTTCCCGGGCACCATCGCCTCCCTCGCTGGCGCAGCCCTGATGGGGATCGTCGCGGTGGCGGGCTGGAACAACGCCTGGCTGGCCCTTCCCGATCCTGGCGACAATCTCGCCCGCCTGCTGATGATCGTCGTCGGATGCGGGTTCGCCGGCTCCCTGGCCGACAGCGTGCTCGGCGCCACTCTCCAGGCCCGCTACCGCTGCCCCGCGTGCGGGGAGACAACCGAATCCAGCGTCCATCGCTGCGGGACACCAACGGTCCTCGTGCGCGGCATTCGCTGGGTGACGAACGACGTGGTGAACATCACCGCCATCGGCCTCGCAACGGCCCTGGCCCTCTGGCTCGCTATCGGGGGGCGCTAGCGGCCGGGCTCACCACCCTCCGTCACAGGACCAGCGTTCAGCGTACAATGTGCGAACAAAGCCGACGCGACGCCATGCCCTCGCCTGGTCGGCCATGCATCCGGCCGCACCCGCAGGTTCTGGCCGGGCCTTCCGTCCGGCGCTCCACCCCGTTCCGCGGCAAGCCGCCCACCCGTTCCGTCAGAAGGAGTATCCCCCGACCATGAAGCGGACGAGCCCCTCCCCTCTTCCCCGCTCCCGGCGAGCCGTCGCGACCCTCGCTGCCGCCGTCGTCCTGTCCGGCTCCGTGGCCTTCGGACCGGCGCTGGGGACCGCCGCCCTCGCCCAGGACACCTCCTCCACACCCGTTGCCGCCCAGACCACCGAGACCCAGACCGCCTCGTTGATGGCAACCACCATCGACGAGATGCCCGCGGCTCCCCTCACGGTCCGGCTTCTGCGCATCACACTCCAGCCAGGGGCCAGCGTGCCCATGCACGTCCATCCCGGTCCGGAGTTTGATCGGGTCGAATCCGGCACCCTGACGGTCAAGTCAAAGGGCACGGCGCTGGTCTTCCGTTCGGCCGATGGTGATCCGGAGGACCTCACCGACGATTCCACCACGCTCAACCCCGACGAGTGGATCCTCTTTCCCGCCACCGTGGGCATGAACTTCACCAACGAGTCCGATCAGCCCCTGAATCTCCTGTCGGCGGTCGTCCTGCCCGTCGGTGCCGACGCACCCGAGAGCATCACCTATGTCGATGGCACGCCCGCCTCGGATGCGTTCGAAGGGGTCTCCTTCACGGTACTCGGCGACGGGTTGATCACCGAGTTGCCCGCCGGCGCCGCGGACATCTCGATCGACAAGCTCACGATCCCGGCTGGCCAGGATCTCCCCGCCGCGGCAGGACCGGTGATGTATTCGCGCGTGACCGGCGACCTCAGCTTCACCGTCGACACGGGCGCCGTGCAGGTCTCGCGCACCGCGAGTCCGGGCCTCCAGCCCGATGCGATTCCCGGCCAGCAATTCACGTTGGCAACCGGTGATGCGGCCTTCTTCCCGGCTGGCGTCGAAGCCGCGAGCCGCGCCGACGCCCCGGGCGAGCTGGTCGTCTTCCGCCTCGAGATCGAACCCGCCACTGCCGTGACCGGCGAACCAGCCGTGATCCGGGCAGGTTCCTCCGGCAGCACGGCCAGCTCGGCCACGCCCGCCGCGGGCACGTCCGCGACCCCTGCCGCCTCGGCGACCGTTGCCGGGACTTGGCAGCCGGGCACGATCGTCCACACGACCACCGACGGCGTGAACATGCGGGCGGAGCCCTCCACGAGCGCCGATGTCGTGAACCAGCTGAACGCCGATATCGAGCTCGAGGTGGTCGAAGGGCCGCAGGACTCCGATGGCGAGACCTGGTACCAGGTCCGCTTGACGTCGACCGATTCGGAGGGCGACTGGGCAATCGGCTGGATCGCGAAGTCCTTCCTTGCAGCCGCCAACGAGACGCCGTCCCCCACGGCAAGCCCGAGCGGCACCCCCGGGGCGTCGCCCGCAGCCTCACCGAGGGCCGGCACGCCGGTCGCGTCGCCGGCAGCGGGGACCTTCAAGGAGGGCGATATCGTGGTGGTGACGGAGAACAACGTCCGCATTCGAACCGAGCCGTCGACCGACGGCGAGGCGTTCGACGTCGTGCCGCAGGATCAGGATCTCCGGATTATCGGCGGGCCGACGAAGGCGAATGACATTACCTGGTATCAGGTGGAATACGTCGGCCAGGAGGACGTCACCGGCTGGGTGGCTGGCGAGTTCCTGAAGCGAGCCCCCAACCCGTAGCCTCGGATACAGCACAACGCACAGGGAGACGCCCGGTCCAGACTGGACCGGACGTCTCCCTGTGATGCAAACGGAGCAACGCATCAATGCTCGGCGAGAGTTCGGCGCCTATCCGGCCAGCATCGCCGCCCGCATGACCTCCACCGGCGGCGCAAGACCGGTCCACAACGCGAACGCGCGAACGCCCTGGTGCAACAACATGCCGTACCCGTCGAGCGTGGCCAATCCGGCCGCCGAGGCAGCGCGCAGCAAGGCCGTGTCGCGGTAGGTGAGGTCAGCCACGAGGCCACCGGACGGCATCGCCCCGAGCAGATCCGGATCGAGCGGCATCGTCTCGTCGTGCCAGCCGACCGAGGTGGCGTTGACGAGGATGCCCGCCCGGGCCACCGTCGACCGGTCCAGATCCGCCAGCGCGACCGCACGCACGCCGCCGATACCCTGCCCGCGGAGCGCGTTCACAATCTCCTCGGCCCGCGACGGCGTGCGGTTGGCGATCACGATCTCCGTCGCGCCGAGCTCGTGCAGCGCGACGACGATCGCCCGCGACGCCCCTCCTGCCCCGAGGACGATCCCACCGACCTGGCCGAGGTCCCCAACCGTTTCGCGCACGGAGGTCGCGAACCCGTAGGCATCGGTGTTGTCGCCGATCAGCTCGCCGCCTTGGGGAATGATGGTGTTGACCGCACCAACACGCGCAGCCGTTTCCGTGATCCGGTCGCAGAACGGCATGACATCCAGCTTGTAGGGCACGGTGACATTGGCCCCGAGCAGCCCTTCGTGCCGGATTCGCGCAACCTGCGCCGCCAGATCCTCCGGCTCGGTCTGCCAGAGCTCGTAGATGGCGTTGAGCCCCAGCGCCGCGAACGCCGCGTTGTGCATCGCGGGCGAGCGGGAATGCGCCACCGGATTGCCAAGCAACGCCGCCCGCCGCACTTCCGGCTCACCCGCCATTGCCGCCGTCCCCATCGCCTTCCGGCGTCTCGGAGGTCGTCCCGTCTCCACTGGAGTCGGAGCAATCCCCGGCGTAGGTGCAGCGGTTCTGGTTCTGCTCCTCGTTCGTGGTAGCGAAGACGTGCGTGCCGCTTCCATCATCGCGGGCCACGAAGTAGAGGTAGGAGACATCTGCCGGTCGAAGAACCGACTGGATCGAGGCCAATCCGGGATTCGAGATCGGCCCCGGCGGCAGGCCGGTGTGCATGTAGGTGTTGTACGGGCTGTCGGTCGCCATGATCGCGTCGGTGATCTTCGGCCACCAGTCGCCTTCCGCGCCCGCCATGTACTGCAGGGTCGGGTCGGCGTTCAGCAGCATGCCCTGATCGAGCCGGTTGAGATAGACCTTGGCGATGATCGGACGCTCGTCACCCACCGCCGCCTCCCGCTCCACGATCGAGGCGATAGTCATGACCTCCACCATCGAGAGTCCCGACGCCTCCTGCTGGGCGCGCATATCGGACGTAAACTTGCTGTCGAAGTTGTTCAGCATCTTGATGACCAGCTGGTCGGCCGTCTCGCCGGCTCCGATGGTATAGGTATCCGGAAAGAGGAACCCCTCCAGACTCGCGTCGGACGGCAAGCCCTGCAGGAAGTCGAATCCCTGGCGATTGGCCGGGTTTGCCACGGCGTCCAGGAAGGCCTGTCGCCCATTCGGGAAGCCCGCCTCCTCCAGCTTGTCCGCGAACTCGCCGATCCGCTGCCCTTCGATGAAGGTAATCTGGAACGACTGCGAGGGCGTGTCGCCTTGCGCGCTCCCCGAGCCGGAGTCGGCGCTGGCCTGATCATCCGAGACAGTGATCTGGTCGATGATCTCAGCGACACTCTCGCCCTTGCGCAGCGTGTAGGTGCCCGGCTTCAGCTCTCCGCCCGCCAAGCGCATGCGCGCCTCGAAGTAGATGCCGTAATTGACGAGCTTTGCGTCGGTGAGCTTCTTCGAGACGGAGCTGGTATCGTCATCGGCAGTGATCTGGATCGTCACCGGCCGCCCGATATCGTCGGCGCGGGACCGGTCGGACCAGTAGGAGAAGAATCCGGCGCTTGCGGCAATCACGGCAACGCCAACGAGGACGATCGCCGCGATCTTGAGCGTCTGCGTTACGACTCGAATCAAGCAAATGTCTCCTGAACCGGAAAGGGGAGGCGCATGTCGGGAGCGATGATGAGAACGTTGGACATGCCGCCAATGCATGAGCGGTACGAACGTGGCCAGAGCAAGGCCGCGAGCATCGCACCATCGGCCAATTCTAGCCGGTCGCGTCGCCCATCTGCACACGCGCATGGCTGATCGCGAGCCCGTCCCCCCCGCTCCGCCGGTCGTCGCGATCGTCGGGCCGACCGGCGTTGGCAAGACCGCGCTCTCCATCGCGCTCGGCATCGCGCTTCCCGCCGAGATCGTGAATGCCGACTCCCGCTCGTTCTATCGGGGGATGGACATCGGCACGGCGAAAGCAAGCCAGCAGCAGCGCGAACGGGTCCCCCACCATCTCGTGGATATCCTTGATCCGATGGACCCCATGTCGCTCGCCACCTTTCAGGACCTCGCATACGCCGCGTTCGAACGCATTCACGCCCGGAATCGCCTGCCGCTTCTCGTCGGTGGCACGCCACAATATGTCAACGCCATAATGGAAGGATGGTCGATTCCCCGCGTCGCCCCGAACGAGGGCTTTCGCCGGGACCTGGAGACCGAGGCGGAACGGTCCGGCATCGAGCCGCTGATGGCCCGGCTGGCGGCAGTCGATCCGGAGGCGGCCGCGAAATCCGGGCCGAACCTGCGCCGCATCATCCGCGCGCTCGAGGTCTACGCGGCGACGGGCCAGCCGATCACGGCGCTTCAGCGCAAGGTGGGCGTGCCGTTCGCCACGCTCGAGTTCGAACTCTGGGCGCCGCGCGAGGTGCTGTACGATCGGATCGACCGCCGCGTGAACGAGCAGATCGAGGCCGGTCTGGTGGGAGAAGTCCAGGCCCTGCTCGACGCCGGGGTCTCGCCGGAGGCGCCTGCCTTCAGCAGCATCGGCTACCGCCAGCTCCTGCCCTTCCTGCGCAACGAGCGCTCGCTCGACGAGTCCATCGAGCGTATCAAGCTCGATTCCCACCGGCTGGTGCGCCACCAACAGACGTGGTTCCGCAAGAACCCGCGACTCATCCGGATCGATACGCTGGAGCCAGATTGGCGATCGAAGACGATCGCCGCGGTCGAGCGATTCGTGGCACCGTGGATGCGGCGGCACGGCGGCGAAGCGAACGGCCAGGCCAGCCCGTACGGGTCGCACGGCGCTCACGAGGTTCCGGGTGGGCAACGCCGCTGATGGCGTATACTTCCACTAATGAAGTATTGGACTGGCGCTGGACGTTCCTGCGGCCTCGCCATTCTCGATCCGCTCTGGAGGCACTCGATGACCGACACCGCACCGACAACCCAGGCCGACGATCCGAAGTTTGCCGGCTATGCCAATCCATCCGTGCTCGTTACGACGCAATGGGTGGCGGATCACCTCGACGATCCGAAGGTCCGGATCGTCGAGTCCGACGAGGACATCCTGCTCTACGATATCGGACACATCCCCGGTGCCGTGAAGCTCGACTGGGAGACGCAGCTTCAGGACCGCGTGGTCCGCGAGTTCGTGACCAAGGAGCAGTTCGAAGAGTTGATGGCCGAACGGGGCATCGCCAACGACACGACAGTTGTCATCTACGGCGACAAGAACAACTGGTACGCCACCTACGCGCTCTGGCTCTTCAAGTACTACGGCCATGATGACGTCCGCATCATGGACGGTGGCCGAGTCAAGTGGGAGAAGGAGGACCGCCCGTACGAGCGCGCCGTCCCGACCTACGAGCGTACGAGCTACACCGCTCGGGAAGCCGATCCTTCCATCCGCGCCCGCCGCGACGACGTGCTGAAGGAAGTCCTCGCCGGCACCTCGGCCCTGGTCGATGTCCGCTCGCCAGCCGAATACACCGGCGAATTGCTGCACGCCATCGGCTATCCGCAGGAGGGAGCCCAACGCGCCGGGCACATCAAGGGCGCGAAGAACATTCCTTGGGGCACCGCAGCCCAGGAGGATGGCACCTACAAGCCCGTCGAGGAGTTGCGCGCGCTCTACGAGGCAAAGGGCATCGATGGCGAGAAGCCGGTGATCGCCTACTGCCGGATCGGCGAGCGCTCCAGCCATACCTGGTTCGCGCTCACCTATCTGCTCGGCTACGACAACGTGCGGAACTACGACGGCTCCTGGACGGAATGGGGCAGCCTCGTCGGAGTGCCGAACGAGCAGGGCGCCGGAGCGTAGGGATCACCGTCACATCGGAGAAGACTCGTGGACCGTCAGGAATACATCGAGTTCATCCTCGATCACTTCGAACACCCACGCCACCGTCACCGGATGGAAGGCGCCGATATCCAGCTCGGCGGCGGCAATCCGGGGTGCGGCGACCTCATCACCGTCTATCTCAAGATCGACGGCGATAAAGTGACCGAAGCCAGTTTCGAGGGCGAAGGCTGCACGATCAGCCAGGCCGGGGGTTCGATCATCGCCGAGATGGTGGAGGGGCTCACCCTGGATGAGATCAAAGAACTGGGCACCCACACGATGATCGAGGAGATGGGCGAGGACGTGGTGAAGAGCCGCGTCCGTTGCGCCACCCTCGCGCTCGGGACCGTACAGGCCGCCGTGGATGCCTATCGCAAGGGCGAGCGCGCCGCGAACGCCGCCGCTGCGGAACCGCAGTTCCAGAACTGACGGGCCTTGGGCCGTCGCCACATTCCGGATGTCCCGCATGGAGGAATCCTCCCTGTCATCCTGAACGCAGTAATGGGCCGCTCCGCTCGATCGCGCTCTGCCAAAGGTCCCTTTGCCGTTGCCCAGGACAGGCTCTGTATGGCAAGCACAGCGCGCCATCCATAAATCCATGAGCAGAGGGCCGGGTCTCCATGAAAGGAGACCCGGCCTTTCCCTGTCCGGACTCTTGACGTGCTCCGCCCCCGCCCCTACCGTGACGCCATCCGACCGCATGCGTAGAGAGTTTCCCCGTCACGATGTAATCGATTTCCTCCCGGCAAGGAGCACGTCCCCATGTCGCACGGCCATTCTGCCACCGCTCGTCGTTGGCCCACGCTCACGTCCTACCGCGGTCGCAAGCTCGAACGGGTCGCGCTCCCGCTCGGCGGCATCGGCACCGGCACCGTTTCCCTCGGTGGACGTGGCGACCTCCACGACTGGGAGGTGATGAACCGGCCGGCCAAGGGTTACACACCGCAGAACACGTTCTTCGCTATCCGCACGGAAGGCGCGACGTCAGGTGTCGTCACACGCTGCCTGGAACGCGATCTCTTCCCGCAAACCCACGAGGGGCACCTCGGCGAGATATCGCCGCACGCCGGCCTTCCCCGCTTCCTCGACGCGACGTTCGACGCGGCCTATCCCTTCGGGCAGGTTACGCTCGCCGATCCGGATGTCCCAGTGACAGTTCGCCTGGAAGCATTCAACCCACTCATCCCCGCCGATGCCGACCGCAGCGGCATCCCCTTCGCCCACCTCGGGTATGTCATCACGAATACCTCCGACGAGCCCCTGAATGTCTCCGTTGCCGGCGTTCTGGAGAACTTCATCGGCGACGACGGGCACCGCGGCAAGGCGGATCGCAACCTGAACGACGTGCGCGATGGCGATGGCCTCACCGGCGTCTTCCTGCGCTCGGAAGGGGTCGATCCGGACGACGAGCAGTGGGGCACGATGGCGCTCGCTTTCCTGCCGAATGGTGAGCGAGTCACGCGCCGCACGGCCTGGGCGGACGTGAGTTGGGGTGATTCCCTCCTCGATTTCTGGGACGACTTCAGCAGTGACGGCGCGCTGGATGATCGCGCGCGTGGCGAACGCGACAACCCCGTCGCATCCCTGGCCGCACAGGCGACGATCCCGGCTGGTGGCACGCACGTCTTCCCGTTCCTCATCGCCTGGCACTTCCCGAACCGCAAGACATGGTTCCAACACCTGCCGGATGCGTCCACCATCGGCAACCACTACGCCACGCGCTTCGCCGACGCCTGGGATGTCCTCGTCCGGACCGTTCCGCAGCTCTCACAACTGGAGGCGGAGAC
>Ga0164243_10012117_pt1 | contig 12249 bp, 8 predicted proteins | sample OricompcompostOP_FD_108781 | JGI IMG/M metagenome (GOLD analysis project Ga0164243, IMG submission 108781) | Organic Plus compost microbial communities from Emeryville, California, USA - Original compost - Organic plus compost (OP) | ecosystem: Engineered > Solid waste > Mixed feedstock >...
CAGGAACGCGGCGGCGTCCGGCGTCGAACGGGCCGTGTACGCCGGGTAGTCGAGCCGTTCGGCGAGCGCCCGCCGCTCCGGCTCCGGCAGGTCGGCCAGCAGGACCTTCGCCACGGCGGCGACGGTGATCGCCACCGGCCTGCCGATCCGCGAGTACATCCGCACCGGGTAGCGGCTCTCCACCTTGTCGATGTAGAGCACCTCGTCCTCCTCCTCGCGCACCGCGAGGTGGACGGTATGCCCGGTCTCCTCGTTCAGCTCCGTCAGATACGGGTGGGCGATCTCGCGTACGTCCAGGCTCTCCACGGCCTGCTGCGCGAACGCGAACAGCCGCGCCCCGAGCCGGTACCGCTGGTCCGGCTGACGGTGCACCAGGCCGTGCTCGTGCAGCGTGCGCAGCAGCCGCAGCGCCGTCGACTTGTGCACCTCCAGGCGGGCGGCGACCTGTTCCAGGCTCGCCGGGCCCTCGGCGAGCAGCGGCAGGATGCTCAGCGCCCGGTCGACGGTCCGGCTCATCTCCCGCTCGCCTCCCCGGAGTTCACCTCCGCGTCCCCCGCGCGGTCCCCGCGTACGGGCCGGCGTACGGGCCCGCGCCGCGCGCGCCCGTGGCCCGTCCCGGCGTCCGCCGTCCATTGACCGCTCGTTCGCGGGGATGCTAGAGACGGTTGACGAGATACGCAACGGGCGTTGCACACAGTGCAATTCACGTCCGGCCGGATACGTGAGCGCGGCGCGGCCCCAGCGGCGGAACGCCGGCATCGCGGACCAGCGGAACGCCGGTACAACGCGGGAACAACGCCGGAACCACGCGGGAAATGGAGCGGCCATGGCATCCGATCCCCTCAGCGCGCTCGCCGAGGAACGCGCCGACCACCGGTTCAAGGGGCTGCCGCCGGACGCCGCGGGCACGACCGTCGCCGCCCTCGCCGCCGAACACCGCAACCTCTTCACCGGCGGCTTCACCACCCCGGTGCTGGCCCTGTCCGCGGAGCGGCTGGAGCACAACCTCGCGCTGATGGAGACGTACACCCGCCGGCACGGCCTCGCCTTCGCGCCGCACGGCAAGACGTCCATGGCCCCGCAGCTCTTCCACCGCCAACTCGCCCACGGCGCCTGGGGGATCACGCTCGCCGTGCCGCACCAGGTGCGCGTCGCCCGGGCGTTCGGCGTTCCGCGCGTCTTCCTCGCCAACGAGCTGGTCGACGCCGCCGCGCTGCGCTGGCTCGCCCGCGAGCTGGCCGCCGACCCCGGCTTCCGCTGCATCGTCTACGCCGACTCGGCGTACGGCGTCTCGCTGATGGACGCCGCACTCCGGGACGCCTGGAGCGACCTGCCCGGCGGCGCCCGGCCCCTCGACGTCGTCGTGGAGCTGGCCGCCGGAGACGCCGCCCGCACCGGCGCCCGCAGCGAGGCCGAGTGCCGCGCGGTCGCGGACGCGGTGGCCGCCGCCGGCACCCTGCGGCTCGTCGGCGTCGCCGGCTACGAAGGCGAAGTGCCGGACGCCGACCACGCGCGCGTCACCGCCTGGCTGCGCCGACTGACCGCGCTGGCCGGGGAGTTCGACGCCGAGGGCCGCTTCGCGGGGCTGGACGAGATCGTGGTCAGCGCCGGCGGCAGCGCCTGGTTCGACGCGGTCGCCGAGGTGTTCGCGGACCTCTCGCTGTCCGCGCCGGCGCTGAAGCTGCTGCGCTCCGGCGCGTACGTCTCGCACGACGAAGGCCACTACCGCGAGCTGACGCCGTTCAACCGCGTCCCCCAAGAGGGCGCGCTGCACTCGGCGTTGACGCTGTGGACGCAGGTCGTCTCCCGGCCCAACGCCGAGCAGGCGTTCCTCAACGCGGGCAAGCGCGACGCCGCCTTCGACCTGCACCTGCCGCAGCCGCACACGGTCCGCGGAGCGGACGGCGCCTCCCGCTCCGCGTCCGGCGTCACCGTCACCCGCCTCTCCGACCAGCACGCCTGGGTACGCACCGAGGACGGCGCCCGGCTGGTGACCGGCGACTGGGTGGGGCTCGGCATGTCCCACCCGTGCACGATCTTCGACAAGTGGCCGCTCATCCCCCTCGTCCAACAGGACGGCACGGTCACGGACTTCATCCGTACGTTCTTCTGAGCCCGCGCCCGTGCCTCCGCCCGGCTCGGGCGCCGCCCGGGGCACCGGTCCCACGGCCAACCAGGAAGGCCCGCCATGGAGTTCGACCTCCTGATCCGCGACGCGAGCGTCGTCGACGGCACCGGTACGGCCGCCCCGTACCGCGCGGACGTCGGCCTGCGCGACGGCCGCATCGCCGCCGTGCTGCCGGAGATCAGCCACCGGGCACGCCCGCGCCCCACCGCGCGGCGCACCCTCGACGCCGACGGACTCGCGCTGTGCCCCGGCTTCATCGACATGCACGCCCACTCCGACCTCGCCCTGCTCCGCGACCCCGACCACTCCGCGAAGGCCGCCCAGGGCGTCACCCTGGAGGTCATCGGACAGGACGGCCTGTCCTACGCGCCCGTCGACGACCGCACCCTCGCCGACGTACGCGGCACCATCGCCGGCTGGAACGGCGGCGGGCCCGAAGACAGCCCCGAAGGCAGCCCCGAAGACACCGCGGACGGCGTCGACTTCGGCTGGCGCACCGTCGGCGAATACCTCGACCGCCTGGACACCGCGCACCGCGACGGCGGCGAGCGCGGCATCGCCGTCAACGCCGCCTACCTCGTCCCGCAGGGCACGGTGCGCATGCTCGCCGTCGGCTGGGAGGACCGCCCGGCCACCGCGGACGAACTGCGGTCCATGCGGCGGCTGGTCGCCGAAGCGCTGGAGCAGGGCGCCGTCGGCATGTCCTCCGGGCTCACCTACACCCCCGGCATGTACGCCAGCGACGCCGAACTCACCGAACTGTGCCGCACCGTGGCCTCCTACGGCGGCTACTACTGCCCGCACCACCGCTCCTACGGCGCCGGCGCGCTCGCCGCGTACGAGGAGATGCTGACCGTCGCCCGCGCCGCCGGCTGCCCGCTCCATCTCGCGCACGCCACCATGAACTTCGGCGTCAACGAAGACCGCGCCGCCGACCTGCTCGCGCTGCTCGACCGCGCGCTCGCCGCCGGCGCCGACGTCACCCTCGACACCTATCCGTACACGCCGGGCTGTACGACGCTCGTCGCGATGCTGCCGAGCCGGGCGCACGAGGGCGGCCCGGACGCGGTGCTCGCGCGGCTCCGCGACCCGGCCGAGAGCGCCCGCATCCGGCAGGTGCTGGAGGTCGAAGGCTCGGACGGCTGCCACGGCGTGCCCATCGACTGGGACACGATCGAGGTCTCCGGCGTCGCCCACGCGTCGCTGCACGGCTACGTGGGCCGTACGGTCGCGGAGTCGGCGGCCGAACGCGGCGAGGAGCCGTTCGACACCGCCCGCCGGCTGCTGCTGGAGGACCGGCTGGGCACGACGATCCTCCAGCACGTCGGCGACGAGGAGAACGTACGCCGCATCATGCGGCACCCGGCGCACACCGGCGGCAGCGACGGCATCCTGCAGGGCGCGAAGCCGCACCCGCGCGCCTACGGCACGTTCCCGCGCTATCTCGGGCACTACGTACGCGAGTTGGGGCTGCTGTCCCTGCAGGAGTGCGTCGCCCACCTCACCTCGCGCCCGGCCGCCCGGCTCCGGCTGCCCGACCGCGGCCTCGTACGCGAGGGCCACCGCGCGGACCTGGTGCTCTTCGACCCGGAACGCGTCGCGGACGGCGCCACCTTCGACGCACCGCGCACCCCGCCGGCCGGCATCCCGCACGTGCTGATCGACGGCCGCTTCGTCGTCGAGGACGGCCGCCGCACCGCAGCGCTGCCGGGCCGCGCGATCCGCCGTACGCCGACGGCGAGTTGAGCTACGCGTGCTGGTACGCCGCCAGCGAGATCCCGACGTAGTGCACGACGAACGCGGCGAGCGTGAACGAGTGGAACAGCTCGTGGAAGCCGAACCAGCGCGGTGACGGGTTCGGGCGCTTGATGCCGTAGATCACCCCGCCCGCGCTGTAGAGCAGCCCGCCGAGGATGACGCAGACGAGCACCGCGATACCGCCCGTACGCAGAAAGTCCGGCAGATAGAAGACGGCGGCCCAGCCCATCGCGATGTAGCAGGGCGTGTAGAGCCAGCGCGGTGCGCCCACCCACAGCACACGGAAGAGGATGCCGAGCGCGGCGGCGGCCCAGATCCCCCACAGCAGCACGGCACTCGGACCGCTGGGCAGCAGCAGGATCGTCAGCGGCGTGTACGTGCCCGCGATGATCAGGAAGATGTTGGCGTGGTCGAGGCGCCGCAGCAGCGCGGTGACCCGCGGACTCCAGTCGCCCCGGTGGTAGAGGGCGCTTATGCCGAACAGCAGGCACGCGGTGAGGGTGTAGACCGCGCAGGCCAGCCGCCCGCGGGTGCTGCCGGCGAGCGCGGTGAGGAACACCCCGGAGGCCAGCACCGCCGGGAACATGCCGGCGTGCAGCCAGCCGCGCAGCCTCGGCTTGAGCAGCTGCGGCAGCGTGGCGGCGGCCGAACCGACGGACGCCGCCGCCGACTCGACGGACGCGGCGGCGGCCTCGACGTGCTTTCCGGACTCGGCCGGCTGCACGGACCGCGCCGGCTGCACGCTCTCCGCACCTGCCCGGCTGCTCGGCACGGCGCCCGAACTGCCCGGCGGCGCGCCCGATTCGGCGTCGGTACGGGACGGGCTCGTCGGCTCCTTCGACCCGGGGGCGGCACTCATGGGCGTCATCGTAACTACGCCACCGTAGGTTGCGGGACTCGCGCCGGCCCCGACCCGTGCGGCCCGTGAGTGGCGATGGACACACGGTGCCCCCTGGACAGAACAGCCCCCCAGCTCTCATGCTCACAGGAGCAAGGGCGGCACCGGATGAGCGATGACAAGCCACGAACGCATCCGGGTCGCGGCCCCCAAGGGGCGACCGGAACACCGGGCCCGGCGGCACGAACAGCCGGCCCCGCGGACGCACCGGCAACGGCGCCGGCGCGTACCGCACCGCGAAACAATGGAAAAGCGCGGACGTTGGTGCAGCGTCCGCACACCCTCAACGTCTGGAGCGATCGTGGCGCGCAGTTCTGCGGCTCCCACCACCCTTCCCCGCAGCGAGACTTCGGGGCGCCCCCAGCCCCCCACCCGTCACAAGGAGCTGATCTCCTGGGTCGAGGAGATCGCCGCCCTCACCCAGCCGGACCGGGTCGTCTGGTGCGACGGCTCCGAAGCGGAGTACGAGCGGCTGTGCCGGGAGCTGGTCGCCAAGGGCACGTTCACCGAACTCGACCCCGTCAAGCGTCCGCACTCCTACCACGCGGCCTCCGACCCCACCGACGTGGCGCGCGTCGAGGACCGCACGTTCATCTGCTCCGAGAAGGAAGAGGACGCCGGGCCGACCAACAACTGGAAGGCGCCCGGCGAGATGCGGAAGGTCTTCGCGGGCGAAGGCGGCAGCGGCGGAATCTTCCGCGGCTCGATGCGCGGCCGGACCATGTACGTCGTCCCGTTCTGCATGGGCCCGCTCGGCTCGCCGCTCTCCGCGCTCGGCGTGGAGCTGACCGACTCCGCGTACGTCGCCGTCTCGATGCGCACCATGACCCGCATGGGACAGCCGGTCCTCGACGAACTCGGCGACGACGGCTTCTTCGTACGCGCCGTGCACAGCGTCGGCGCACCGCTGGCCCCCGGCGAGCAGGACGCGCCCTGGCCCTGCAACGACACCAAGTACATCTCGCACTTCCCCGAGACCCGCGAAATCTGGTCGTACGGCTCCGGCTACGGCGGCAACGCGCTGCTCGGCAAGAAGTGCTACGCGCTGCGCATCGCGTCCGTCATGGCCCGCGACGAGGGCTGGCTCGCCGAGCACATGCTGATCCTCAAACTGACGCCGCCGCGCGGCGGTTCGGAGTCCGTCAAGTACGTCGCCGCCGCGTTCCCGTCCGCGTGCGGCAAGACGAACCTGGCCATGCTGGAGCCGACGCTGCCCGGCTGGACGGTGGAGACGATCGGCGACGACATCGCGTGGATGCGGTTCGGCGAGGACGGCAGGCTGTACGCGATCAACCCGGAGGCCGGCTTCTTCGGCGTCGCACCCGGCACCGGCGAGGACACCAACGCCAACGCCATGAAGACCCTCTGGGGCAACTCGATCTTCACCAACGTCGCGCTCACCGACGACGGCGACGTGTGGTGGGAGGGCATGACCGAGGAGCCGCCCGCCCACCTCACCGACTGGAAGGGCAACGACTGGACGCCGGAGTCCGGCACCCCGGCCGCGCACCCCAACGCCCGCTTCACGACCCCGGCCGGACAGTGCCCGATCATCGCGCCCGAGTGGGAGGATCCGCGGGGCGTGCCGATCTCCGCGATCCTGTTCGGCGGCCGCCGGGCGACAGCCGTACCGCTGGTCACCGAGTCCTTCGACTGGCAGCACGGCGTCTTCCTCGGCGCCAACGTGGCCAGCGAGAAGACCGCCGCCGCCGAGGGCACCGTCGGCGAACTGCGCCGCGACCCCTTCGCGATGCTGCCGTTCTGCGGCTACAACATGGGCGACTACTTCGCGCACTGGCTGGAGGTGGGCCGGAACGCACCGGACCCGGAGAAGCTGCCGCGCATCTACTACGTCAACTGGTTCAAGAAGGACGACGACGGGCGGATCGTCTGGCCCGGCTTCCGCGAGAACAGCCGGGTGCTGAAGTGGATCGTGGAGCGGCTGCGCGGTGAGGCCGACGCCGTGGACACCCCGATCGGCAAGCTGCCCACCAAGGAGTCCCTGGACACCGACGGGCTCCGGCTCACCGACGCCGAGCTGGACTTCGTCCTCTCCGTGGACCGGGACGTCTGGCGCAAGGAGGCCGCGCTCGTACCGGCGCACCTGAACACCTTCGGCGACCACACGCCGAAGGAGCTGTGGGACGAGTACCGCGCGCTCGTCCAACGCCTCGGCTGAGCCCGCGAGTTCGGGCCGCGCCCGGACACGCGCACGAGTCGCCCCGCGCCTCTTCACCAGGTGGCCGGTGGAGGGGCGCGGGGATGCGCGGCCGCCGGGGGGAATTCGCTTTTCGCTGTACGGGGCTCAACTTTAGACGCCGTCCAAGTTAGGATGGCCTCCTGCTGACGTTGCACAGGAGACGGCCCCATGTACGAACCGATCCGGACCAAGTCGGTCCACACACCGGCCGACAGCGGCGGCCCGCACCGCTCCCGCGCCGAAGAACTGGACATCCGGCTCGCCGGACACCTCACCGCGCTGCTCACGGTCACCGACGAACTGCGCGAACTCACCCCCAGCGCCGAACTCGACCACGCCGCCCAGCGGTTGGCCGCCACCGTGGCCCGGCTGCACGGCCGCACACCGCTACGCGCCGCCCCGTCCGTACGCACCGGAGACCCCGCCCGGCTGCACCAGCGCGCACACACCCTGGCCGGTCACGCACTCGTGGTCGCCGAATCCCGGGCCGACGAAGAAGCCGAGACGCTGGCCGGCGAGCGGCTGGCCGCGCACGCCGCAGCGCTCGGACTCACCGCAGTATGAACCCCGCCCGCACCGAACCCGTCAACTGACCCCGCACCGCGGGCGGTTGCGCCGCCCGCACACCGTCACGACTGGCTGTAGCCGTCCAAGAACGCGCCGATCCGGGTGACCGCGTCCGCCAGCTCCTTCACCGGAGGCAGGTTGACGATGCGGAAATGGTCCGGCTCAGGCCAGTTGAAACCCGTCCCGTGCACGATCATGATCTGCTCCGCCCGCAGCAGATCGAGCACCATCTCGCGGTCGTCGTGAATCGGGTACACCTTCGGATCGAGCCTCGGGAACGCGTAGATGGCGCCCCTCGGCTTCACACACGTCACACCCGGAATGCGCGTCAACAGCTCGTGCACCGTGTCCCGCTGCTCCAGCAACCGGCCGCCGGGCAGCGTCAGATCGACGATCGACTGGCGGCCGCCGAGCGCCGCCGCAACCGCGTGCTGCGCGGGCACGTTCGCGCACAACCGCATGTTGGCGAGAATCGTCAAACCCTCGATATAGCTCTGCGCATGCTCCTTCGGACCGCAGACCGCCAGCCAGCCGCTGCGGTAACCCGCCACGCGGTACGCCTTCGACAAGCCGTTGAACGTGAGCGTCAGCAGATCCGGAGCGAGCGCCGCGGTCGCGGTGTGCGTCGCGCCGTCGTACAGGATCTTGTCGTAGATCTCGTCGGAGCAGACGATGAGATTGTGCCGGCGAGCGATCTCCGTGAGACCGCGCAGCACCTCCTCGTCATACACGGCGCCCGTCGGATTGTTCGGATTGATGACGACGAGCGCCTTCGTACGGTCGGTGACCTTGCGCTCCACATCCGCGAGATCAGGCATCCAGTCCGACTGCTCGTCACAGCGGTAATGCACCGCGGTGCCGCCGGACAACGACACCGACGCCGTCCACAACGGATAGTCCGGAGCCGGCACCAGCACCTCGTCACCGTTGTCCAGCAGCGCCTGCATAGACATCTGGATCAACTCCGAGACGCCGTTGCCCAGATAGATGTCCTCCACGGACAACTCGACACCCTGCGTCTGGTAGTGCTGCATCACCGCGCGGCGAGCAGACAGCAGACCCTTCGCATCGCCGTAACCGTGCGCCTCACCGACGTTACGGACCATGTCCTCAAGGATCTCCGGCGGACACTCGAAACCGAACGCCGCAGGATTACCGGTGTTGAGCTTGAGAATGCGGTGCCCGGCCGCCTCCAGCCGCATCGCCTCCTCAAGGACCGGGCCACGAATCTCGTAGCAGACATTGGCGAGCTTGGACGACTGAAGCACCTGCATAGCGTCACCCTACGGGGCGGGAGGAACGGTCGGCTCCGTGTTTTCCGCCACCCTTAGTACAGCTCGCTCGCCTCCGGGCTGGTTTTTGCTCGCTCGCCTCCGGGCCCCTGAAAGCTGGTGTCGACGGTCCTCGGCCTGCGTCTCTCCGCTCCTTCGTCGCTACGTTCCTTGACCTCGGCCCCCTCGCCCCTTCGGGGCTGGGAGGTGCCCCCGCCTTTCGACACCAGCGGGGCCCTTCGGCTCTCCCCCTGCCTTCGGCGGGAGGGCCCCCGCACTGGAGTTGCCCCAAGAGGGAGCCCGGCCAAGAGGCCTTGTGCCGGGGAGAGTTGGCCGAACGGCCCTGTGCCCGGGGAGAGTTGGCCGAACGGCCCTGTGCCGAGGGGAGTTGGCCGAGCGGCCTTGGGACGCTGGGGAGTCGGCCGGGCTTTCAGGTGCTCAACGACCGTTCCAGCAGCTCCGGTTCGGCAGTCGGGGCGTCGCAGGTGAAGTTCCGGCAGACGTAGGCCGTGGGCCGGCCGTCGAGCAGCGGCCGGTCGCGCAGCAGCGGTACGTCCGGGACACCGGCATCGCTCGCGCCCGCCGGACCGCCGGGCCGCTCGCCGAGAGCGACCACCGCGCCGGGCGCGGTCGCCAGCAGCGCCGTACGGTGCAGTGCCCGCGTGCCCGGATCGTCGGCGGGTCCGACGACGGCGACCTCGCGCGGCCCGTCCAGCGCCGCCTCCGCCGCGGCCAGCCCCCAGCCGATGAACCTCGGCGCACGCGCCGCGAGCGCCCGCACGATCCCCAACGCCCGCTCCGCCGCGTCCCGGTGGTGGCTGCTGCCGGTGTAGGCGGCGTAGCCGAGCAGGGCGTGAGCGGCTGCCGTCCAGCCGGACGGGGTGGCGTTGTCGGTGGGGTCCTGTGGGCGGCGGATGAGGGCTTCCGCGTCGTCGGCGGTGTCGTACAGCGTGCCGTCGTCGCCGGTGAAGTGCTCCAGCACCATGTCCAGCAGCGCGCCCGCGTGCTCCAGCCAGCGCGACTGCCCGGTCACCGCGCACAGGGCGAGGAAGCCCTCGGCCGCGTCCGCGTAGTCCTCCAGCACTCCGGCGCTGGTGCCGGGCACGCCGTCCCGCGAGGTGCGCACCAGCCGGCCGTCCGCGCGCCGGTGCACCGACAGCAGCAGTTCGGCGGCGGTCGTCGCGGCCTCGACCAGGTCCGGGCGCTCGAAGTAGGCGCCGGTCTCGGCGAGCGCGGCGATCGCGAGCCCGTTCCAGGCGGCGACGACCTTCTCGTCCCGTGCGGGGCGCGGGCGCCGTTCGCGGGCGCGCAGCAGCCGCTCGCGTACGGACGCGATCCGCTCGGCGTCGGCCCCGCCGCCGACGTCGGGGTCGTCGTCCTCGTCCTCATACGTAGCCGAATACGCAGCCGAGTCCGCGTCCGTCCCGAAACCCGGGCCGGGGCCGGAACGGCGGGGCAGCCGGAGCACCGAGGCGCCCTCCTCGAACGTGCCCTCCTCGGTCACCCCGAAGTGCGCGGCGGCCAGCTCGGCGTCCGCTTCGCCCAGCGCCTCGGCGAGCTGGTCCGGCGTCCACACGTAGTACGCGCCCTCGCGGTGCCGGCCGTGCCCGTCGTCGCTGTCGGCGTCCAGCGCGGAGGCCAACCCGCCCTGCGCGGTGCCCAGTTCGCGCACCATGAAGTCGGCGGTCTCCAGCGCGACCCGGCGCGCGAGCGCGGAGCCGGTGGTGCGCCACACGTGCGCGTACACGCGGCACAGCAGCGCGTTGTCGTAGAGCATCTTCTCGAAGTGCGGCACGGTCCACTCGCCGTCCACGGAGTAGCGGGCGAAGCCGCCGCCGAGCTGGTCGTAGATGCCGCCGCGCGCCATCGCCGCGCAGGTGCGCTGCACCATCTCCAGCGCGCCGTCGGAGCCGGTGCGCGCGTGATGCCGCAGCAGGAACTCCAGCACCATGGACGGCGGGAACTTCGGAGCGTCCCCGAACCCGCCGTGTACGGCGTCGAATTCGCGAGTCAGCCCGAGCAGCGCGGCGCCGGCCTCCTCCGGCCCCGGCGGCTCCGGCTCGCCGTAGCGGATACCGCGCCCGGCCAGGTCGGCGGCGATCCGCCGGGCCACGTCCGCCACCTCGTCGCGCCGGTCCGCCCAGGCGGCGACCACGCCCTCCAGCACCTGGCGGAAGGACGGCATGCCGTGCCGCGGGCGCGGCGGGAAGTAGGTGCCGAAGTAGAACGGCTCGGCGTCCGCGGTCAGGAACACGGTCATCGGCCAGCCGCCCTGCCCGGTCGCCGCCTGCACCGCCTCCATGTAGACGGCGTCCACGTCCGGCCGCTCCTCGCGGTCGACTTTGACCGGGACGAAGTGGGAGTTGAGGTAGGCGGCGGTCTCCTCGTCCTCGAAGCTCTCGTGCGCCATCACGTGGCACCAGTGGCAGCTCGCGTACCCGACGCTCAGCAGCACCGGCACCCCGCGCCGCCGCGCCTCCTCGAACGCCGCCTCGGACCAGGGCCACCAGTCGACGGGGTTGTCGGCGTGCTGGAGGAGATAGGGGGAGGTCTCGCCGGAGAGTCGGTTGGCCATTCCTCCATCGTGCCCGACGTGCGCCGGGCGGCGAGCGGGCGCCGGTGAGTTCCGTTTCGTCCGAGCCCGGGCCGTCCGCGGGTGCGAGGCTGCCGTACCGAACGCCCCGTACGGAGCGGGCCGGCGGGCGCACGAACCGAGGAGGAACCCGGATGGACACCGGCACGAGCAGTGCGGGCGACCGGCTCTACGCCCGCTGGCTGGACGAGTTGTGGAGCGGCGACCTCGACGAGCTGGAGGCCGTCGCCGCCCGCGTGGTCGCGCCAGGCTTCGTGGGGCACTGGCCGCACCGGCCGGGGTACGTGCACGGCCCCGCGGAACTGGCGGCGGTGATCCGCGAAAGCCGCTCGATGTTCGCCCGGCTGACCTTCGAGCTGACCGTCGGACCCCTCGCGCAGGGCGACCTGGTCGCCGCGCGCTGGCGGGCCGACGGCGAGTACGAGGGGCGGCCCTCGCAGTTCCACGGGCACGACATCCTGCGCCACGACGGCACGCGGTTCGTGGAGTACTGGTCGGTGAGCGAGCAGCCCGCCGAACCCGCCGGGTGAACCGGACCCGGAGCGCTCGGGTCCCGGTCCGGCCGCGGCCGCGGCCGCGCACCGTGCGGCCCGTACCCTCGAGGCGTACCAACAGGCGTACGCGCGGGGAGAGTTCGGGAAGAGTTCGGGGAGGGCGCGGAATGGAGCCGGTACACGTCACCGTCTGGGAATCCGGCCGGGAGACCGGTGCGCGGGCCGCGCCCGCCGTCTTCGTGCACGGCATCTTCACCTGGGGCGAGGACGCCGCGTACGGATTCGCGGCGCAGCGCCCGCTCGCGGACGCGCGCCGGCTGCTGCTGATGGACCGGCGCGG
>Ga0164243_10012118_pt1 | contig 12249 bp, 9 predicted proteins | sample OricompcompostOP_FD_108781 | JGI IMG/M metagenome (GOLD analysis project Ga0164243, IMG submission 108781) | Organic Plus compost microbial communities from Emeryville, California, USA - Original compost - Organic plus compost (OP) | ecosystem: Engineered > Solid waste > Mixed feedstock >...
TCGGTGAGAAGGGCTTCGGCTTTCTGGCGGTCGAGCCCATGCCCCTCGTACTGGTACTTCGTCAGGAACTTGGTGATGGCTTCCTGTACGAGATCCTCCGCGTCGGGCGCGTTACCGCAGAGGATCATCGCCTGGCCCTTGAGCCAGGAACGATGCCCCGCGGCGAGGTCGCCGAGGCGCTGCTTTTCCCGTACGACGCTCATCAGCGGTGGTCGCTCCTCCTGCCGTCGCGCCTTGCGCTCTAGCACAGGAATGGGCGGCACGAGGATAGGTGCCTCCAGCATGGAGACACCTCGCTCGGATGAAGTCTCATCCAAGGCGACGGAGACGCACTGCGGCCAGGCATCGGATGGGGGCATAGGACCTTCTGGTTGTCCTTCTGACGCCATCGGTCCGATGCGTTACCTCCGAATTCCTCTCATCGGATTTCCAACAGGGCCTCCCCACGGGTCGGGCACGCCCCATCCCAGACGTCGATGATTGGAACGCTCCGCTGTCATGGTCGCGCGGGGAGCCCGGCGGAGACCGTCTCCAGCCTCACGCGCCCGTCCACCAGCTCCACCACGGCATGGCCATCCGGAGCGTCCGGGAGGTTGACGTGGAAGGTGCCCCGGTACCAGCGGGCGCGGCCCTCGGCGGACGAGGGTGGGGAGAGGCGTGCCCGCAGGGCCTCCGGGAGCGCCGCCATGGCGGTGGCCAGCCGGTTCTCGGCCTCGGTGGGGCCGCGCACCGCGAAGTCATCCCAGACACAGCCGTAGGGCGAGCCCATGTGCCCGGAGACGGTGAGGTCCACGTCCAGGGCCTGCGCGAGCAACCCGACCACCGGCTCCTTGCCGGGGCTCACGTGCGTGACGAGCACGCGGACCTCTCCCGGAGTCCTCGGCGGCGCGGAGTCGAGCAGCGCCGACACCTCCCGCTCCGTCGTGAGAATCTTCCCCCGGCCTCCGTCCAGGGCCGCGTTCTCTCCCAGCAGCTCCGGGAGGAGGTTCCCCCCCAGGCCGAGGAAGCGGAAGGGACCGCAGGTCGCCGTCCCCAGCAGCGTCAGGTTGGGGACGTGTCGCTGTCCAGACAGGAGCGCGGAGACCACGGCGCCGTCCTCGTGGTTGCCCCATACCGCGAACGTGGGCAGGGAGAACCCCCGGCCGGAGTCCAGCCACGCGCCCAGGTCGGAGAGGGGGAGGTGCTCCCGGATGAAGGCCCGCATCGCGTCGCCCTTGAGCTTCTTGGCCCGCTGCTTCACGTCGTCGGGCAGCGTCGAGTGCACCACGCGGAGGAACAGCTCGCGCGACTCGACGCGGTCCGCGCTGCCGCCGTCGTAGAAGCCGAAGTCGCCCGCGTGCAAGACTGCGTCGGCCCGGGACTCCTTCGCGAGCCGCTCGATGATGTCGAGATGTCCATGGGTGTCGGAGATGAGCAGCAGGCGCATGGCGCGCGTCCTTTCGAGGCGAGGCTGAAGGCACGATGGCACCGGGGCGGTCCCGCCGGAACGGACAGAAAACCGGACACCGCGCGGGCGAGGCGCAGGCCCCCGTGGGCTACACGTGGGCCGACTACCTCGAGGCCCTGGTGTCGGAGCACGGCACGCTCACCGCCGTCGCCTGGAAGCTCGTCGAGCGGGGGCTGGCGGAGGAGGTGACCTCCGTGGAGCGGGCGCTGCGACGCCTGCGCGGACGAGCGCAGCGCGACGGGGGCCTCATCGGCCAGCGGCTCCTGCGCGTGTTCGGCGTGCCCGCGAGCGTCGAGGCCCAGGCCCGCTGGATGGGGACGTACCACAGCCCCTTCGGGGACCTGCCCATCCCACTCTGTATCGACCAGCTGCGGTTGTGGGAGCGTCCGCCCCTCTCCGAGTCGAGGGCGCGCGTCTGGATCCTCCTGGGGCTGGCGGGCATGGCGCTGCGCAGGCGGGCCTTCACGGAGGCCCAGCCGCTGCTGGAGAGCGCGGCGGCGCTCGCGGACGCGCCGGCGGCGCGATTGGAGCATCACCTCGCGACCAGCTATCTGCTGACCCGCCTGGAGCCGAACGTGGAGCGCGCGGAGGCCGCGGCGCGGCCGCACCTGGAGCAGGCGCTGCGGCTGCTCGACACCTCGCGCGCGGAGCTGGAGCCCGCGGACGCCGCGTGCTTCGAGGCCCGCCTGGTCGACCACGCGGCCTATGACGCCAACCGGCGCGGCGACTTCGCGCGGGCGCTCGCGCTGTACCGCGCCCTGCCGACCGACGACGTCCATCCCTTCGCCAGCTACCGCCGCGACGCGGGGCTGGCGTTCGGCCTCCATCAGCGCGGCGAGCGGGAGGCGGCGCTCACGCTGGCGCGACGGGCCTGCGAGCACGCCGGCGATGGTGGCTATGTGCGCTTGCGCGTGATGGGCCTGCTGATGCTCGCGCGCATCCAGGGCTCGCCGGATGACGCGGGCACGCTGTCTCGGGCCGAGGCCATCGCGCGGCGGCTCGCGGACCCGGAGCTGCTCGTCCGCGTCGAGCGGGCGCGGGCGCGGGCTCCCAAACCGCGACCGACGTAGCCCGAGTCGAGCCACCCCTCGCAAGCCATCCGCGGGTTCTCCGAGCACGAACCGCGCGCCGGGGCTCGTCACGTTCTCGTCACGCTCTCGTCGCTATGGGCGCGGTGCGGACCGGGGCGGAGGACGCCTCGGCGCCGCGGGGTTCGCTCAGCGCTCGCCCTCCACACCCGACGTTCACCCAAGAGAAGACAGCCGTCATGACTCCATCTCCGCTTCGAGTCTCCAACCGATTCCTCATCGTCGCGAGCGGGCTCCTGCTCGCCTGCGACCCTGCTCCGTCCACCCAGCCGCCTCCCCCGGATGCAACGACTGCTCGAGGCGATGCGCTGTATTCAGCGACAGGGGTCATCACCTGGACGTCTCGTGGCGGTGTCGTGCCCGTGTGCTGGACGACGCCAGGCGCCACCGTCCAGAAAGCGTGGGCCCGTTCGATGCTCCGCAACACCTGGGAGCGCTACGCCAACGTGCAGTTCACGGAGTTCATCGACTGCCCGGACCCGGTGACCCAGGCGCACCTGAATCTCTCCTACGTCCGTGCCCGGCTCGATATCGATGTCGCCAATCCGACCTCCGGGGGAGGCGGGGCGGCCTTCGAGGGAATGCACGCCCTCTCGGCCTGGGTGGGAGACGGCTCGAGCTGGGGCATCATCGTCGGTGAGCAGACGCTGATGCCTCGCATCCAGTATCTGGTCGTTCATGAGTTCGGTCATACCCTGGGGTTCCACCATGAGCAGGACCGAGACGATGATCCGAACCGTCTCCCGGATGGCACGGCCTGCGGGTCCGGGGCGCCCGCGTCAGGACCGAAGTACACGGTGCTCGACCGTGATTCGGTCATGAACTACTGCAACTATTCCGGCAACAACTCGGGGCGTCTCAGCCGGCTCGACATCGAAGGCGCGCAGGCCGTCTACGGGCCTTCCGCCTGGTACCAGGGCATGAAGAGTCGGTTGCTGCCGCTCGTGGACATGAACGGGGACGGTCGCCCGGACGCCGTCTACTTGCAGGACAACGGCGGCAACCTCACCATCCAGGTCAATCGAGACTTGAATCAGAACAGCATTCCCTCGATCAACCCCACCATGGTCGGGGTGGGCGCGCTGGCGTGGCTGACGGGGCACGCCAACGGCGATGGCATGGCGGACCTCCTCCAGCTCTGGAACAACAATGGCACCGTCGAGGTCATCGTCTGGAATTCCAATGGCATCAACTTCCAGCCCCTCGGCTCGTTGCCGCTCCAGGGGAGTCTCCAGGCCTTCAAGTACCTGCCGGTCGACGTGAACGCGGACGGGCGGACGGACATCGCGGAGCTGTCGACCGCGAGCAACGGGCAGTTGCAGATCACGCTCCACGGCGCGACCGCGAGCAACTTCTACCAGACGGTCTCGACGGCACAGCCGGGGAGCGGGCCCGGAGCCCTGGCGTGGCTGACGGGTGACGTGAACGCCGACGGGAAGACGGACATCTTCCAGGTCTGGAACGACGCGGGGAACGTCGGAATCATCGTCCACAAGGCGAACGCGGCGGGGACGGGGTATGAGAATGCCTATGTCGGAGGCGCGGGCGTACAAGGGGGCGCCGCGGGGTCGAGGTTCTTCGCCATCGACCTGGACAAGGACAACCGGACGGACGTGGTCCAGGTGCGGGACGTGGGGGGACAGCTCGAGCTCCGAGTGCACAAGAACCTGGGCGGGACGCAGTTCTCCACGACGTGGAGCGGGCTGATGCCGGCGGGCTCCGGCGCGTTGGACTGGCTGGTGGGCGACACCAACCTCGACGGTGTCCCGGACCTGATGCAGATGTGGAGGAACGAGGGGTGGCTGGACGTGATTCTCTGGCGCTGGAACGGGAGCGCGTTCGTGAGTGCCTATGCCGCCACGAACTTCAAGGGCGCGCCTACGTCGGCGCTGGTCTTCCACGCGGGAGACGTCAATGGTGACGGCAGGGCGGACATCGTCCAGATCGACGACGACACCTGGGGGCATGGCCGTGTGCGGACCACCCTCTACAATGGTGTCTCCAACTCCTTCACCCGGTCGGACCTCATTCCGGAGCTCGGAGACTTGTAGGCAGACCCGAGCTGGAATGAGCACGAGGGCCCCGGCGTCCGACGCCTCCTGGCGTGGGGCGACGGGGCTCCCCTCGTGTGGCACTCTCGGGAGCGGCTGACGCGCGGAGCTGGGACTGGCGGCGTGTGGCGAGGGCGGCCGGGACTTCGCGAGCCTCCATCGTGTCCAGCGGTCGCCGAGGACGACCGGTGGCGAGGCGCCCCTTCGCGACGTGACATCCCTTCAATGGCTCACATCCAGCGGGTGGTCCGCTCCCCGATTTTCGGACCCGTTGAAGCGTGAGAGCGTCCTCGCGGCCAGGAGGCAGGTCGGGCGTGAGGAAGAGCAGGTTCACTGAGGAGCAGATGGTCCGCATCCCGCCGGAGGCGGAGGCCCCTGGCGTCCGCGCGGTGGCGCCGCGCGCGTTGCCAATCCGGCGTGGCTCCAGGTCCCTCTCCTGACGAGATGACGCGTCCTCGGGAGTGAGCAGGTTGTGGGCGCCTCGCGGGGCGAGCGGGCATGGAGCTTGAAGTGCGCGCCGGCCATGAACGAACCTGTCGTCTCGCCTCCGCTTCCCCACGCAGCCCCGAAGGGGCCGAAGGCGCTCCCCTGGGCGTTGGTGCTGCTCCTGTCCCTGTTGTCCTGCTGTGGGGTGAATGTGTTCTACGTGGTCATCCCCAAGCTGGAGTCGGCCCGGAGGGACCGCGCGGAGCTCGACCTGAAGAACCTCCGGAGCGCGCTGAAGCTCTACCAGTGGAAGATGGGCCGCTTCCCGACGACCGAGGAGGGGCTGCAGTCCCTGGTGGACGTCAGGGCCCTGGAGCAGGTGCCCATCGACCCCTGGAGCCGGCCCTACGGCTACTCGAACGAAGGGGGCATGGTGGAGCTGTGGAGCCTGGGCAGGGATGGTGTGCGCGGCTGCGAGAGCGATGACCTCACGGCGCGAGCCCCCGTGACCCCCTGACCTCTTCACGACTTCGTCCATGAGGGGCGCCGCACGAGCCCCCCGTGGGAGCGGCGGGGGCCGAAGGGGGCGCGGCACTGGCGGCGGGCTGCGTGCTCGCGAGGGAGGAAGGGAGCGGACTCCCTTCCTCCCAGGGCTTCAGCGACTACGGGCTGAACATCCCGGTGAGCACGCTAGCGCGGCCTCGAGGCAGCGAGCGCTTGAAGGGGCTCGTCGCGAGGTCCGAGCCGGGCTGGTACCAGCTCTGGATTTCCGCGAAGTACGTCTGTCCCGCCTGCAGCACGCCCGGGGGCAGGTACACGCTCTGGAGGTCCGTGTGCAGCGTCGCCACGCGCGTCACGGTGGTGGAGCCGTTGCTCACGCCGAGCCGGAAGATGTTCACCACGTAGTTCGTGGCCGTCCCGACCAGCGGCTTGGACCAGCGCAGCGAGGCATCCGTCCCCACGCCCGTGAGGTTCTGGAACGCGCCGCGCGTGTTCACCAGGGGCGCCTGCACCGGCCCGACGATGGGCTGCACGGGCGCGGCGGTGAAGGCGCTCGCCTCCTGGTCCACGCGGATGTCCACGCTCATGGTGTAGGGCGCCGCGGTTCCAAGCGCGTAGCTCTTCCTGAAGCCCGCGGCGGCGAGAGCCAGCTTCCGCCACGTCGCCGGGAGCGGGTTGTTGTAGGTCATGCTCCCGGTGACGATGTCGGTCCGCTGCGTATCAGGATTGAGCTTCACGAGCAGTGGCGGCCCGCTGATGGACCCGAGCGCCGAGCTCAGCGCGGCCGGCCGGGCGGACATCCAGATTTCGCTGTACGTGCTGACCGCGTCCGGGTTCACCTGGGTGCGCATGGCCTCGAAGGCCGAGCGTCTCCAGTCCACCTCGAAGGTGCCGGTCGCGACGGGCTGGGTGAAGGTCCCACTGACGGTGACGGGCTGGCCATCCACCTGCGTCATGCTCGCGTCGAGCACCTTGTGCATCGCGCGGTAGGGCACCCCATTCGCGCTCGTCTGCAACCGCATCTGCGCCAGCGAGAACACATCCCCCAGGCCACTGTCGAGCAGCATCGGGTTGGTCATGTTGGCGTAATCGAAGCTCAGGGCGGAGAACGACGTGGCGCCCGCCAGGGGGAGCCCCGTGGCGCTGCCGTCGATGTAGCCGAACGCGCCCGGGTTCAACGAATACATGTCCAGGAAGTCTCCCGGCTGCCAGGGAGACAGGCCGGTCGCGGACACCGTCACGGGAGTCGGCAGCGAGGCGAAGGCGCCATCCCGGCCCCACTCCGTGGAGCCCAGGTCGAACGAGCGGCCGGTGCTCACCAGGTAGCGCGAGCCCAGCTTCAGGTAGATGCGGCCGGAGGGGACGTTCGGCACGGAGATGGTGCCGTCCGCGGAGCCCGTGCCCGGATAGGCCGTGAAGGTCCCGGTTGTCGAATCCCGCGTGTATGCCACCACCGACGTGGCGGACTGGTCGTATTGCTGCGTCTCGTTGCCCGACATGGTGACGAAGACGACCGGGCTGGTCCCGGTGACATTCGTGACCAGGCCTTGATCGAGTTGGGAGGTCGCGTCCGTCGAAACGGAGGAGTCCACCGCCTCGGCTTCGTCGGGACCCGCGCAACCGACGCCTGTCATGCCGACCAGAAGCCCGAGGGAAATCAATGACCTCTTCATTGTGAAGGAATTCCTTTCGGCGACGCCCGGAATGGCGCCGCGCAGGGTGATTCATATCGGGTCAGGCTGACATTGCCTGGAGCGCTTCGATTCCAAGTTCACGTGGGGTCGTGAACGTGGAGTGGTGTCGCCAGCGGTTTCAGGTCAGACAGGCGGCAACCGTCCGGCCAACGACGTGCCGGCGGCAGCCGATGAGCCACGTTCCCTCCGGCGCCTGGGCGAGGAAGGTCCACAGGTAGCCCCGGCGCGTCTTCTTCACGTCCAGCATCCGCAGCGGCGTCTCGTCCGCCAGCACGACTTCGGCGGACGCAATGCATTGCAACAGGTTCGTCGACAGGGGCAGCAGCATCGAGGCCGACTGGTGGAACAGGTCCGTCAGCGTGCCGAGACTCATGGGGACGCCGCCTCGCTCCAACCGCTGCGCGAGCCGGTGCAGCGGCATGGCGTCCGCGCACTTGGAGACGACGACGTGCGCGAGCAGGCCCGGGCCATCCTCGCCCTTGTCCACAACCCTGGGTGGCGCGGGCGCCGGTACACCCACGAACGCAATGTGCCCAGCTTCAGCCCTCTCTGCGCGGAGAACGCCTTCTGCGTCAGTCCGCTCGCCTCGAACGACTCGGCGACCTGGAACCACGCCTGCCTCTCACCCAGCCTCGACATTCCGGCCAGGGTCCACCACGACTGCTAGCCCGGCAACGCCTCCCGCTACGTCATTCACCGGAGGGTTCCTGAGCTTGTAGAGCGCTGGCTCGGGGGCTTATCCCGACTGTGTCTTGAAGGGGTCGAAGATGCGCGGCGGCAGCTCGCTTGTCTCGCTGCAACGGGCGTCGCGGCCCTGTTCAGGAATTGGCCGACGCATCGACGACCTGGAACGCGATGTCGCAGTATGGGCAGAGCCGCTTGTCTCCGGGCCTTGCTCCGTCGATGTCCTGGGGGGCATTGCATGAAGGGCAGCGGTGCCCGAGGCTCCGAAGGGAGACCTGGACGCCGCTCGATGAAACGGGATGGCCCCCGCTCACGTGGACGATGGGCGCGGGCTCAGCGACGTGGGGCTGGGGCTGGGGATTGGCCGAGGGCCAGACCGGGACGAAGTCGGGGATGGGGATGACGATTGTCGGGCTGGAGGCGACTGGGGCCCGCCCCGATGTGAACTGGGGGACCACATACGCCTTCTTCTCGGGGTCGAAGACGCGATTGATTTCGTTGCGGGTGATGAGGTTCCGAATCATGCGCTCGGCTTGTTGCTCCGACACCTGGCAGAACCTGGCCACGTCCGCCACGGTGACCTCCTCCTTGGCGCGGATGAAGTCAGCCAGTCTTTCCTCGCTGAAGGACTCGCTCACGCCGGTGGGGCTCGTCCAGTGAGACGGCTTGCTCCGCTCCCAGGATGAAAGCCCCTTCCTCCACAGGAATCGACCGAGGAGGAACGGGATGCCGACGGTGATCGCAGCGAAGACGAGGGTCGGTAGGACCTGGGTGGTCCTCTCTCTTGCAACGAGGAGGACATTCGCGCATGCACTGAGCACGGCCGAAAGGATGAGTGCGGCTCCACTCAGCATCCCCAGGCATCCCAGGACTCTCAAACCCCAGGCCTCCACACCGGGGTCTTCGCAGACTGAGAAGAAGCCTCGAACGCTGGAGCCTGGGGCGGTGGGCGACTCGCAGATGCTGGAGACGTTTCGGGGGCGGAGGCGTTCATGGCGCATTTCCCTGCGGTGAAGGTCTCAGAGTATTCGATCCGGGTAGCCGACAGTAGTGGCTCATCATCGCCGGCGGCTTGGCACCTCCTTCGGTAGGTGCGCGTGGAACCAGGTGATGATGCCGAGCGCGAGACGCCGCAGTCCCAGATGGGTGTCCTCGCGTTTCTCCCATCGCCTCATCCAAGGCCAACCAACTCCGGAAGAGAGCTGCGTGGGCCGGTGGCCCGTAGGGCGCCCATTGCATGCCTGCACGTCGCACCAGGAGGATGGCGCTCATGGCCAGCCTGTCGGGTACTCGCGGGTTGTGGCACTCCAGTGGATGAGTAGGCCGGGGGGCAGCAACGGCTCCAGCTTCGCCCATACCGCGTCCGGCATCCTCCAGCCGTCGTCCTTCTCCACCAATCCCATACGCCTGCCCTCCTGCTATCAGAGCGCAGCCGGCGGGCCGAATTCTTCACCAGCAAGTATGGCCTGAGGCCCAGGTGTTGCCTCTCCAAGCGGAGGAGGACCGCCATGGCTCGGACGACAGCTCGCCCCGCTGCACCCGAGAGGTGAAGCTCGACGGCAAGCGTCGGCGCTGCGAGGCGCGCGGCACGAGGACGCGGCGGACTGGTGCTCGCGGCGCTGCATGACAACGCCCAGCGGCTGCGTGGGGTTGTCGACGCAGGTGCGGGTGTGCCACCGGGACGGATGTCTGCTGGAGGGCGTGCCGCAGAGCGCCGAGGCCGAGGGCCGCTGGGATCTGCCCGAGCATGAGCTCGGTCTGGACGTGCTGGCCCTCATCGGTGCGTGGTGCCACCGGGAGCACCGCGGCGTGCCGGAAATCCACGCCCTGCCGCGTCAGAAGGGCGTCGCCACTCCCCGAGCGCACCTGCACCAACGTGCCCGACCGCTACGACGAACTCGTCAGCCTCGGGTTCATCGGGCGGCGCGAGCGGTGAACACCCGTGAAGCGCGAGTTCGACTTCCGGATGGGTTTCGTACCTAATTCGCTCGGGGGAGGATGCGTCGCCCCTCCAGCGCCTCGGGCACTCGATGAAGCGCGCGGCGAGCAGGAACGAGCCTCACCTCAATCACGCACCGAGGTCCTGATGAAAGATGTCATCGCGATGGCCGACGAAGAGCTGCGTCATCATGTGCCCGGGGCCTCGACGCCCTATCTCTGGTGGGGTGAGGCGCGCAACAAGGAAGCCGAGCTCCGTTGGCAGGCGGCGTATGCCGAGGTCCTCGCACGGGCGAAGGCGAACGAGACCTTTGTGCCCTTGGAGATGCCAGAAGGGCGCTGCCCTCCGAGGGGTGAGATGCTGCTCGCGTGGGCGATGCATCGCAGCGGCGCGGCGCTCGCGACGTTCCCCGAGTGCGCGACGGTGAATGGTGACACGGTCCGGCTCGGGGCGACCGGAGACTCTGAGTGCGTGACAGTCTATCGCGGGCCGTTGTCGCTGCGCGGCACGGTGCGGCTCACCGGCACAGTGGTGGTCGTCGGTGATCTCACCGTCGACGGGCACCTCATTGACGGCTGGTCGTCCGAGTCGGCGCTCGTGGTCATCGGTCACGAGCGGGTGAAGGTGTTGAGCGCGTGCGGAGATCACCTCGTGAGCGGCGACCTCAACACCGAGCTTCTCCACATCGACTCCGAGAGCACGACCATCGCGCACGGTGGGAGCATGCGTGCGCGGGCGATGATTGCCGAGCATTGGAGCGCCGACGCGGAGCACCCCTTCGTGGTGAGGCCCGACGCGCTGCGGCCATTGCTCGAGCGGCTCACACCGCGACCGCCTGACGAGCTCGACGGACTGCTGGAGCGCTACGCTCGTGGCGAGCTCACCTGGCGAGAGTGAACACGGCCGGAGTCGATGTATCGCTCAGCGCCGCCTGTCCCGAGGCATCCCGTCGGTGCCGAGCGGCATTGCTAGGCCCCCCTTGGCCAGTACACCCTGAAGCGCGTGCCCGCCTCCGCGGAGGACTCCACCTCCACGTGTCCGCCGTGCGCGCGGGCAATCTGGTGGACGATGTACAGGCCCAGGCCCAGGCTGCGCTGGAGCTTGTAGGGCGCTGGCACGGGTGCTTGTCCCGAGGGAGTCTTGAACGGGTCGAAGATGCGCGGCAGCAGCTCGCTGGGGATGGGGTCGCCCTGGTTGTGTACTTCCATCACCACGTCGGTCCGCTCGCCACGCAAGGACGTGCGCACGGGCGAGTCCGCGTCGCCGTGGTGCAGCGCGTTGGTGACGAGGTTGCCCAGCACCTGCGAGACGCGGTCCGGGTCCCAGTCGCCCGTGGTGTCGCCGTGGGCCTCGAAGGACAGGTGCCGGTTCGGATAGGCCACCTGGAGCTCCTCGAGGGCGGCCTGGCACACCTCCGCCATGTTCATGTGCTGACGCGAGATGGGAATGCCCTGACCCAGCTTGCTGCGCGCGAAGTCGAGGATGTCGGTAATCATCCGGCCCATGCGGCCCGCGGACTTGCGGATGCGCTCCACCGCGCGCTGCTCGGTGGGGCCCAGGTCCTCCGCGCGGGAGAGCTGGAAGGCCGACGCGCCAATGGCGTTGAGCGGGTTGCGCAAGTCGTGGCCCAACACCGCCAGCAGCTGCTCGCGGAAGTCCACGCTCTGCCGGAGCGCGGCCTCCGCCTGCTTGTGGGAGGTGATGTTGACGAGCGTGCAGCCCAGCCCCAGCAGGTCGCCCCCGGCCGTGCGCACGGGGAAGAACGTCGCCTGCCAGGTGCTCTTGCCACGCACGGGGACCAGCGAGGCGGGCGTGGTGAACTCGAACGGGTCCATGGGCGCGTCCCGCTCCAGGGCGCGGCGCAGGAGGGGCTCGAGGAGGTCGGCGAGCTCGCTCGGCTGCATCTCCCGGAAGGTGCGTCCCATGTGCTCCTCCGGTGGGAAGCCGTTGATGTCCGCCAGCATCTGGTTGATGCGCAGGTAGCGCAGGTCGCGGTCGAAGAAGGCGATGCCCACGGGCGTCGCGGCCACCAGCGCGTCCAGCAGCGCGAGCGAGCGTTGCGCCTCCTCGCGCGCGGCACGCTCGGCCGCGCGCAGCCGCGCCTGGAGCAGGTGCGCCGCCGCGCGCTGGCACATGGTGCGAAAGAGCAGCACGTCCTCGTCGGTGAAGTCATACGCCGTGCGCGAGCCCATGTACGCCACGCCCAGCAGGCGCCCGCCCACCTCCAGCAGGGGGACGCCATGCACGGCCAGCAGCCCCGTGTCGCGCAGCGCCGGCAGCGCCACGCGCGAGTCCGTGGACGCCGAGCGCAGCGTCATGGGCTGGCGCCGGGCGACGACCTCGCCCACGAAGCCCTCGTCGAGGGGGACGGTCTTCCCCAGCGCCTCGTCGGTCCCCAGGCCCACCGCGGCCCGGACCA
>Ga0164243_10012119_pt1 | contig 12249 bp, 9 predicted proteins | sample OricompcompostOP_FD_108781 | JGI IMG/M metagenome (GOLD analysis project Ga0164243, IMG submission 108781) | Organic Plus compost microbial communities from Emeryville, California, USA - Original compost - Organic plus compost (OP) | ecosystem: Engineered > Solid waste > Mixed feedstock >...
GGTCATCGAGGTCCAGAAGTACGGCCGCGAGCCGATCTCGCTGCACACCCCGCTCGGCGAGGACGGCGACTCGGAGTTCGGTGACCTGATCGAGGACTCCGAGGCGATCGTGCCGGCCGACGCGGTCAGCTTCACGCTCCTCCAGGAGCAGCTGCACGCGGTCCTGGACACCTTGTCCGAGCGCGAGGCCGGTGTGGTCTCGATGCGGTTCGGGCTCACCGACGGCCAGCCGAAGACGCTCGACGAGATCGGCAAGGTGTACGGCGTGACCCGCGAGCGGATCCGGCAGATCGAGTCCAAGACGATGTCGAAGCTGCGGCACCCGTCGCGGTCGCAGGTGCTGCGCGACTACCTCGACTGAGGCGCGACCGGGCCTCCTCTGGGCCTCGACGGGGCTCCCCGGGCGGCGGTCCCTTGCCAGGAGGTGGCACGACATCGCAACCTTGGGGCGACCGGGTGCGTCGTACGGGTGACACACCGGAAGACGAACTCAGGGAGACACCCATGAAGCAGCTTTCTCGGACCGCGCGCATCCTCGCGGCTGCCGGACTCTCGATCGGCCTCGTCGGTCTCGCCGCGCCGGCCGATGCCGCGCGGTACTCGATCGACGACCCCGCCGACGCCGGTGGGTCCAACAACGACGTCCTGGCGTTCACCTACGTCCACGGCAAGGCCAACGTGCGGTTCGTGATCGACGTCGACGACCTGCGGGCCTCCTCGGGTGCCGGCGCGACGATCTACATCGACACGCGCGGCGGCCGCCCCGGTCCGGAGTTCGCGCTCGGGACCGGGCTCGGCTCGGGCACCGACTACGCGCTGTACCGCACCCAGAGCAACTGGCGGCCGGCGAAGGGCAGCCACCCGATCAACTGCGACTACCAGGTGAAGCTGAAGTACAAGGCCGACAAGGCCGTCGCCACCGTCTCGCGGGAGTGCCTGCGGATGCCGAAGCGGGTCCGCGCGTCCGTGAAGGTCGTCGACAGCGTCGGCGCCAAGACCGTGCGCGACTGGGCACCCGGGGCCAAGAAGTTCGGCCTCCGCGTCGCCGCCGGATGAGCCTGGTCGCCGCAGGCGACAGCATCGTCCACGCCGCGGACTCCTGGCCCGCCTGGCTCGCCCGGGCCATGGGCCAGGAGCTGCGGCGGGTCTCCGCCGACGGGGCGCGCAGCGACGACGTGCTCGAGCAGGTGGCGACGCTGGGCGAGGACCGGTACGCCGTCGCCTGCCTGAGCGTGGGCACCAACGACGTGCTCTTCGGCACCGACCCCGGCGACTTCCGCGAGCGGGTGGGTGCGATCGTGGCCGCCCTGCGCGAGCGCGCCGACCGGGTGCTGGTCGCCACGGTCACCCGCTCGCTCGCCCGGTTCCCGGGCGCCGGGGCGGGTGTCGCGCGCCGGGTCGACGACGTCAACGCGGTGCTGGCCGGATGTGGAGCGACGGTGGTGCAGGGCGACGACCTGCACGGGCCCCGGCTCCTCCAGGCCGACCGGATCCACCCGACGCGCGAGGGACAGCTGCTGCTCGCGGACCGGGCGGCGGCCGCGCTCGGCGTCACCCCCGCCCCGTCGACGGCGGCCGGCGGCGCCGGTCCGGTCCCGCGCTGGACCTACCACCGGGTGGGGGCCGCCCAGGCGCCGCGACAGGTGCTCAAGCGGGTGCTGCGCCGGCCGGCGTACCGCGGCCCGCGCGCCGGGTAGCCGCCGTACCGCTCACCCGCCGGCGACCAGGCCGACCGCGACCGCGCAGAGCGCCAGCCCGATGCCCTGCGCCCGGTGGACGTGCTCGCGGAGCACCGAGAAGGCCAGGAGCACCGTGAACGCCGGGTAGAGAGACGTGATCACGGCGGCGATGGTGAGGAAGCCGCTCTGGGTGGCCAGCAGGAACAGGCCGGTCGCCGCGCCACCGAGCGCCCCGCAGGCCACCGCGCCGTACGCCGCCCGGCTGCGCGGGAGCCACGTGGTGCGCAGGGCCGTGGCCACCACGACGATGACGACGGCCGCCAGCGCCTGGTTGGCGGCCAGGGGCAGGAACCCCGACTCCTCGGGGATCTGGGCGAGGGCGGCGAAGAGCGTCCCGAAGCCGACGCCGGCGAGCACGCCGTCGAGCAGCCCCGATCGCGGGGCCCGGGGCGCGGTCTCGGCCGGCTCGGAGGCCACCAACCAGATCGCCGGGAGCGCCACCACGATACCCGCCCACACCACGACCCCCGGCCGCTCGCCGGAGACGAGGCCCACGAGGACCGGGAGCAGCGCGGCGCCCACCCCGGAGACCGGCGCGACCACGCCCATCCGGCCGGAGGACAGGCCGCGGTAGAGGAACGCGGTGCCGAACCCGTTGCCGATGCCCGCCAGCAGGCTCCAGGCGAAGTCCACGCGGCGCGGGTCGCCGCCGTCGACCAGCGACACGCACACCACCACCGCGGCCCCGCTCAGCGCGCCCACGAAGGCGACCGCCCACGGGCTCACCCGCTTGGCCAGCACGCCGCCGATGAAGTCCGAGAGACCGTAGGCCGCCGCCGACAGCAGTGAGAGCACGATCACCACGGCGGCAGCCTCTCAGGAAGGGGAGCGGCCCGCCTCTCGAATTCGACCGCCTCCGGAATGCGGACAGGACGCACGACGGCCCCGGACCGAAGTCCGGGGCCGCCGACGGAAGTCGTCGTTGGAGCTCGTCGGTGAAGTCGTCGGGTCAGTGCTCGTCGTCGGGCGCGACCGCCGGGGTGCTCTGCAGCTTGTGGGTCTCGTCGTGCAGGTGGGCGGCGATCTCCTTGAGCGCCGCACCGTGCTCGCGGGCGTGGTGGGCGCAGAACAGCAGCTCACCCCCGGTCTGCAGCTCCACACGGAGGTAGGCCTGCGCGCCGCAACGGTCGCAGCGGTCCTCAGCAGTCAGGGTGCTGGGGGCAACGGCAGTGGTCACTTCGGCCTCATTTCTCATCAGTTGGTGCCAGGTCCAACGTAGCCAGGGATCCGAGAATTCCCACGGACACGTGGTCCATCACACCCGATCCAATCACGGTGAGTTCTACCCTCGCGGGCCATTTTCCATGCTCTGGGCCGAGGCGTCCGAGGCAGGGAAACGGTGCGATCCGGTCCCTTGTTCACTTGTTCCGCGCCGGTGAGACGGGCCGGGGGCCGGACTCTGACGCGGTTGTTTCCTCATCGTTACCCCGGGTCCCTGCGCGTGCCTGCACCGGGGCCCGGCGTGTCGCCGGATAGATTGGGACGGTCCAGACATCCCGACGGAGGCCCCCGATCGACAACACGTACAACGCCGCGCATCTGCTGGTCCTCGAAGGCCTCGAGGCGGTGCGCAAGCGCCCGGGCATGTACATCGGCTCGACCGACACCCGGGGCCTCATGCACTGCCTCTGGGAGATCATCGACAACGGCGTCGACGAGGCGCTGGCCGGCGCCGCGCGCCGGATCGAGGTCACCCTGCACCCCGACGACTCCGCCGAGGTGCACGACGACGGCCGCGGCATCCCGGTCGACAAGGAGCCCCGCACCGGCCTGCCCGGCGTGGAGGTGATCTTCACCAAGCTGCACGCCGGCGGGAAGTTCGGCGGCACGTCGTACGTCGCCACCGGCGGCCTGCACGGCGTCGGCGCCTCCGTCGTCAACGCCCTCTCGGCCCGGCTCGACGTCGACGTGGACCGGTCGCCCTCCCAGCAGGGCATGTCGTTCCAGCGCGGGGTGCCGGGGGTCTTCTCCGGTGACGGACCGGGCGCGAAGTTCAAGGCGAGGTCCGGGCTCACCCGCAAGGGCAAGCGGGTGGCCAAGGGCAAGACCGGCACCCGGGTCCGGTTCTGGCCGGACCGGCAGATCTTCACCAAGGACGCCCAGTTCGTCTACGAGGACCTGGTCGACCGGGCCCGGCAGACGTCGTTCATCGTCCCGGGCCTCGAGCTGGTGATCCGGGACCTCCGCGGCCCGGACCCGGTCGAGGAGAAGTTCCGCCACGACGGCGGGATCGCGGAGTTCTGCGAGTTCCTGGCCACCGACGAGCCGGTGACCGACGTGCTCCGGCTCCAGGGCAAGGACACCTTCACCGAGACCGTCCCGCTGCTCGACGACAAGGGCCACATGACCCCGCAGGAGGTCGAGCGGGAGCTGGAGGTCGACGTCGCGGTGCGCTGGGGGACCGGCTACGACACCGAGCTGCGGTCCTTCGTCAACGTCATCGCCACGCCCAAGGGCGGCACGCACGTGCAGGGCTTCGAGGCGGCCCTCACCAAGACCTTCAACGACGCCATGCGCGCCACCAAGGCGCTCAAGGTCAACGACGACGACGTCATCAAGGACGACATCCTGGAGGGCCTCACCGCCGTGGTCACGGTCCGGCTGGCCGAGCCCCAGTTCGAGGGCCAGACCAAGGAGATCCTCGGCACCCCCGCCGTGCGCACCGTGGTCCGCAAGGTGGTCTCGGCGGAGCTCAAGAAGTTCCTGACCTCCACCAAGCGCGCCCAGAAGCAGCAGGCCAGGCTGCTGATGGAGAAGGTCGTCGGGGCCTCCAAGACCCGGATCGCGGCCCGTCAGCACAAGGAGACCCAGCGCCGCAAGAACGCGCTGGAGTCGTCCTCGCTGCCGTCGAAGCTCGCCGACTGCCGGGCCAACGACAACGAGCGCACCGAGCTGTTCATCGTCGAGGGCGACTCCGCGCTCGGCACCGCCAAGCTGGCCCGCAACTCGGAGTTCCAGGCGCTCCTCCCGATCCGCGGCAAGATCCTCAACGTCCAGAAGGCCTCGGTCGGCGACATGCTCAAGAACGCCGAGTGCGCCTCGATCATCCAGGTCGTCGGCGCCGGCTCCGGACGCACCTTCGACATCGAGAACGTCCGCTACGGGCGGATCATCTTCATGGCCGACGCCGACTCCGACGGCGCCCACATCCGCTGCCTGCTGGCGACGCTCTTCTTCAAGTACATGCCCGACCTGATCACGCAGGGGCGGGTGTTCTCCGCGGTTCCGCCGCTGCACCGGATCGAGATCTCCAACCCCAAGAAGGGGCAGGACAAGTACGTCTACACGTACTCCGACGACGAGCTGCAGCGGAAGCTGGCCGAGCTGAAGAAGAAGAACATCCGCTGGAAGGACCCGGTACAGCGCTACAAGGGTCTCGGCGAGATGGACGCCGACCAGCTGGCGGAGACCACCATGGACCCCCGCCGGCGCACGCTGCGCAAGCTGACCGTCGACGACGCCGACGAGGCGGCCCGGGTGTTCGAGCTGCTGATGGGCAGCGACGTCGCCCCTCGCAAGGACTTCATCGTGCAGGGTGCCTACGAGGTGGACGTCGAGGCCCTGGACGCCTGAGCCGGGCGCGGGCTCCTAGACCAGCTGCTCGAGCAGGCCGGTGTCGACGTCGTACCGGAAGCCGCCGACGAGCACGGAGTCGGGGATGAGCGGGTGGCTGCGCACCTTCCGCACGTCGTCCGCCAGCGCGGCCACCTGGTCCTCGACGACGTGGAAGGTCTGCCAGGAGGCGTCGGCGCCCGCGGAGGCCCCGACCCGCTCGCGGAGCTCCTGCTCGGTGGCCGAGGCCATGGCGCAGCGGGTGTGCGGCACCACGAGGATCCGGTCGACGTTGAGCAGGTGCACCCCGAGGACCAGCGCCTCCAGCGCCTGCGGGGTGACCCGGCCGCCGGGGTTGCGGAAGATCTTGGCGTCGCCGGCCGTGAGCCCGACCATGGCCAGCGGGTCGATGCGCGAGTCCATGCAGGTCACGATGGCGACTCCCGCGTGCGCGACGCCGTCGAAGCCGCCGAGGTCGAAGTCGGCCGCGAAGGTCCGGTTGGCGGCGAGCAGGTCGTCGAAGTCGGCCACCCGGCGAAACTAGCGGAGCCTCAGCCGGCGGCGCGCAGCAGGTCGGCGGTCGGGACGCCGCGGGTGACCACGCCCCGGAACAGGAGCAGCGCGAGCACCGCCGCGGCGACCGCGCAGACGGCGGCGCCGGCGAACACCGCGTGCTCCTGCGGGATGCCCTGGGCGGCGAGCAGGTCGCTGAACTCCTTGCACCGGGTCCGGCCCTCGCACACCTCGCGCGCGGGCGGGAGCGGGTGGTCCTCCTGGGACTGGTAGAAGCGGCGGAGGCCGATCGCGGTGAGCGCCGAGATGCCGACGAGCATGCCGACCATCCGGCCGACCACGACGAACGCGCTCGCCAGCCCGTGCACGTCGTCCGCCGTCCCGGCCAGCACGGCGGCGTTGACCGGGGGCAGCGCGAGGCCGAACCCGAGCCCGCACAGCACCAGCGGCACGTTGGCGTCGAGGTGGTGGAGCGTGTCCATCTGCCAGGTCGTCATCCACCCGAACGCGCCCGCGGAGACCAGCATCCCCGCGGCCGCGACCGGGCCGGCGCCGAAGCGTCGGGTCAGGAAGCCGCCGAGCACCGCGCCCACCGGCAGGGCGAGCAGGAAGCGGACCAGCACGAGCGCCGCGTCGAGCTGGGAGTCGCGGTGGATGGTGGTGCGCGCGAACACGGGGATGTCCACGACCGCGGCGATCAGCGCCGCGCCCACGAAGAAGCTGACCAGCACCGCGCCCCAGGCCGGTCGCGCCCGCATCGCGCCGCGCGGCACGAGCGGCCGCGCGGCGGTGCGCACGTGCACGACGAACGCGGCCGAGGCGAGCGCCGCGGCGCCGAGGTACCACCAGCCCTGGTCCGCGAACAGCTCGACGGCGGGGTCGGCGGTGGCGAAGGCGAGGACCACCCCGCCCAGGGCGACCGCGAGGTACGCCGCGCCGAGCAGGTCCGCCTCGCGCATGCTGCTCCACCAGCCGGGCAGGTCGACCAACGGTCTCCGGGCGGTCGCGCAGCGGACGACGAGGAGCACCGCCGCGGCCACCGTGACCGCGCCGATCGGGGTGAACCAGCGGCCGTCGCCGGCCCACGGGATGAACAGCCGGCCCCAGGTGAGGTCGCGCAGCAGCTGGGAGGGCCGGACGAAGACCAGCGCACCAGCGGCGAGCGTGACGAGGAGGAGCAGGGCGCCCAGGAGGTCGGGCGGTGGTCTCGAGGCGGGCGCCGGGGCTCCTTCCGGTTCCACCCGGCGCGCGGTCCCACGCATCGCGACGAGGCCGACGGCCAGCACGAGTCCTGCCGCGAGGTTGACCAGGAAGATCGCCCGCCAGTCCGCGACGGCGAGCACCACTGCGCCGAAGAGCGGGCCGAGCACGCTGCCCAGCTCCTGCACCGCGGAGACGACGCCGAGCGGCACGGCCCGGCGCTGGACCGGGTAGAGGTCCGCCACCAGGGCGAGGGTGGCCGGGACCAGGCCGCCGCCCCCGAGGCCCTGGAGGAACCGGCCGGCGACCATCGAGGCCATGTCGTAGGACAGCGCGGTGACCAGCGAGCCGAGGGCGAACACGACCATCGACGCGCCGAGCACCGGGAGCCGGCCGCGGAGGTCGGCGATCCGACCGATCAGCGGGAGCATCGCGACGTACCCCAGGAGGAACCCGGAGATGATCGGCGCCGCGCGCTGCAGCTCCTCGGAGGAGTAGCCGACCGCGCCGAGCATGTCGGGCAGCGCCATCACGACGACGTAGGTGTCGGCGGCGGCGAACGCGACGGCCACGGCGGCTAGGGCCAGCAGGCCCCGAGTCACTGTCTGCTGCCGTCTCACCGGGTTCCGACCCGACCTCGTCTCGCGACGCAACCCGCTCGTCCCTCGCGGCCTGCTGCTCGCGTGGTCACGGGGCGGAGATGTCCTTCTCGGTCCCGTAGTCGTCGATGCCGACCGTGTAGGTCATCTCGTCGGCGGCGGGGTAGAAGACGCCGGTGATCCGCGCCTCGCGGAGCTCGCCGTTCTCGGCGACCGTGTAGGTGACCGCGAAGTCGCCGTCCGCGCTGGGGATGACGCTCTTGACCACGTCGCCGGCCACCGTGCCGGAGTACTCGGTGAGGACCTCGCGGTTGTCGGCTCCGCCGCGCACCGTGTCGCCCTCCTCGACGTCCTCGGTGGCGACCAGGATCGAGGAGAAGCCCCGGTCGGGGTCCATCAGCTGCGCCGGGTCGGGGGCGCCGTACTCGGCCGGGTCGATCTCCTGGGTGATCGGCACGCCGGGGATCGACGCGTAGACCTTGCCGTCGACCGCGACCAGCGGGTCGACGTTGAACGGCGCTCCGCTCAGGCTGACCGTGGCGGTGCCCTCGAAGGCCGGCGCGTGGGTGGCGACCCCCTCGGCGCTGACCAGCCCGTCCACGCCGTCGGGCAGGTCGTCGGTCGTGAGGCTGAGCCGCACCCCGCTGGCCTCGTCGAAAGTCTTCTTCGCCAGCGCGAGGACCTCCTCGGCGCTGACCTCGCCGTCGTCGTCGGTGTCGGCGGAGGAGTTGTCACCGACGCCCGACGCGTCGTCGCTGCACGACGTCAGGGGAGCGAGGGTGAGCAGGCCGACGGCGACGGCGGCGGCCAGTCGGTGAGGGAGACGCATGCCGTCACCCTTGCACACCGCTGACCGAGGCCAACCGGGCAGCCAGCGGACCCGCGCACGCCACGATGGGCTGGGAGCCGGGAGTCCCGGAGCCGTCCCGCTTGCCGGTCGCCTCGGGGAGCTCCACCGGGGCCCCGCTCGCGGCCGACGCCCGTGCCGGGGCCGGCCCCGCCCAGGCGAACACGAGTGCGTCCTCGCCCTTGAGGAACCGGTGGCAGCGCACGCCGCCCGTCGCTCGGCCCTTGCCCGGGTACTCCGAGAACGGCGTGACCTTGACCGAACCCGGCTCCGTGCCGGGGAGCGCCGTGGACGAACCGGAGACGGTGACCACCACCGACTCGGCCGGGTCCAGGGCGGTGAACGAGACCACGTGCTGGCCGGCGGCCAGCTTGATGCCCGCGATGCCGCCCCCGCCGCGGCCCTGGGGCCGGACGTTGCCGGCGCCGAAGTGCAGCAGCTGGGCGTCGGAGGTGATGAAGCAGAGCGTCTCGTCGCCGGTCGTGAGCTCGACCGCCCCGACGACCTCGTCGTCGTCCTTGAGCGAGATGACGTCCCACTCGTCGCGGCCGAGCACCTCGGGGTTGACCCGCTTCACCACGCCCTGGCGGGTGCCGAGGGCCAGGCCGGGACCGTCGGTGCGCAGCGAGCACAGCGCCAGCGCCCGCTCGTCGGTGCCGAGCGAGAGCACCTCGCTGAGCGGGAGCCCGCCCTGCAGGTTGGGGTCGTTGGCCGACGGTGGGATCGCCGGCAGGTCGAGCACCCCGAGCCGCAGCAGCCGGCCCGCCGAGGTGAGCACACCGACCTCGCCGCGAGCGGTGGTGGCCACGGCCGAGACCACGACGTCGTGGTTGGTGCGGGCGCCGCCGGAGCCGACCGGGTCCGCGCTCGCCGTCCGGGCCAGCAGCCCGCTGGCCGACATCAGCGCGAAGCACGGGTCGTCGGGGACCTCGAGCGGCGTGCTTGCCGCCACCGCGGTGGTGCCGGCGGACTCGAGCAGGACGGTACGGCGTGGGGTGCCGTAGGTCTTCGCGACCTCGCCGAGCTCGTCGGAGACCACCTTGCGCAGCAGCTTGTCGTCGGCGAGGACCGCGTCGAGGAACTCGATGTCGCGCTCGAGGTCCTCCTTCTCCTTCTCGAGCTCGATCTTGGAGAACTTCGTCAGCCGGCGCAGCTGCATGTCGAGGATGTAGGTGGCCTGGACCTCGGTGAGGTCGAAGACCGACATCAGCCGGCCGCGGGCCTCCTCGGCGTTCTCGCTGGAGCGGATCAGCTGGATGACCTCGTCGATGTCGAGGATCGCGATCAGCAGGCCCTCGACCAGGTGCAGCCGGTCGGCGGCCTTCTTGCGCCGGAACGCCGAGCGGCGGCGGACGACGTCGAAGCGGTGGTCCAGGAAGACCTGGAGCATCTCCTTGAGGCCCAGTGTGCGGGGCTGGCCGTCGACCAGGGCGACGTTGTTGATGCCGAAGGAGTCCTCCATCGGGGTCAGCCGGTAGAGCTGCTCGAGCAGGGCCTCGGGGACGAAGCCGTTCTTGACCTCGATCACCAGCCGCAGCCCGTTGTCGCGGTCGGTCAGGTCCTTGATGTCGCTGATGCCCTGGAGCTTCTTGCTCTGGACCAGGGTCTTGATCCGCTCGACGACCTTCTCGGTGCCGACGCCGTACGGCAGCTCGGTCACCACGATGCCCTTGCGGCGGCCGACCGACTCGACGCGGGCGGTCGCGCGCATCCGGAACGAGCCGCGCCCGGTCTCGTAGGCGTCGCGGATGCCGTCGAGGCCGACGATCTTGCCGCCGGTGGGCAGGTCCGGCCCCGGGACGAACCGCATCAGGTCCTCGACGGTCGCCTTGGGGTGGGTGATGAGGTGCTTGAGCGCCTGCACCACCTCGACCAGGTTGTGCGGCGCCATGTTGGTGGCCATGCCGACCGCGATGCCGGAGGCGCCGTTGACCACGAGGTTCGGGATCGCGGAGGGGAGCACCGCGGGCTCCAGCTCCCGGCTGTCGTAGTTGGGTCGGAAGTCGACGGTGTCCTCGTCGATGCTGGCGGTCATCGCCACGGCCGGCGCGGCCATCCGGCACTCGGTGTAGCGCATCGCCGCCGGGGAGTCGTCGGGGCTGCCGAAGTTGCCGTGCCCGTCGACCATCGGCAGCCGCATCGCCCAGGGCTGGGCCATCCGCACCAGGGCGTCGTAGATCGCGCCGTCGCCGTGGGGGTGCAGCCGGCCCATCACCTCGCCGACGACGCGGGCGCTCTTGACGTGGCCGCGGTCGGGCCGCAGGCCCATGTCGTTCATCGTGTAGAGGATCCGGCGCTGCACCGGCTTGAGCCCGTCCCGGGCGTCGGGGAGGGCCCGGGAGTAGATCACCGAGTAGGCGTACTCGAGGTACGACGTCCGCATCTCGTCGCCCACGTCGGTGTCGACGATGTGCTCCTCGAAGTCGTCGGGGACCGGGACCTTCGTGCCACGCCGTGCCATGCCGGCCATTCTCCCCAAGGGGGCTGACGCCCTGTCGCAGGGCACGCCGCCAAGCCGGCCCGATCGGCGGGCCGGGGGCGGGTGCGCGCCCGCGACAGCGGGTGCGCCGATAGATTTGCGGCGTGAGCCCGCCGGATCCGTCCGCCCCGGCCGCGGCCGCGCCGCCGCGCCACTGGGAGGCCGACGTGCTGCTCCGCGACGGGCGCACCGCCCACATCCGGCCGATCACGCCCGACGACGCCCAGCTCCTGGTGGAGTTCTACGGGCGGGTGTCGGACCGCTCGAAGTACTACCGGTTCTTCAGCCCGATGCCGGAGCTGTCGAACCGCGACGTGCAGCGGTTCACCCACGTCGACCACGACCAGCGGGTCGCGCTCGTGATGATCCTGGGCGGCCAGATGATCGCCGTCGGGCGCTACGACGTGGTCCGGGACGGCGAGGCCGAGGTCGCCTTCCTCGTCGAGGACCAGCACCAGGGCCGCGGGATCGGGCAGCTGCTGCTCGAGCACCTGGCCCAGGCGGCCCGGGAGCGGGGGATCGAGCGGTTCACCGCGGAGGTGCTGCCGGACAACCAGCGGATGATCCAGACCTTCCGCGACGCCGGCTACCGCATGGTCAGCGGCTACGAGGAGGGCGTGCTCACCCTCGAGTTCCCGATCGACGCCACCGACACCGCGATCGGCGTGATGCGCAGCCGGGAGCACCGCGCGGAGGCGGCCTCGATCGAGAGGTTCTTCAACCCGCGCTCGGTGGCGATCATCGGCGCCAGCCGGCGCCAGGACACGATCGGCCAGGTGCTGGTGCGCAACCTGGTCACCGGCGACTTCACCGGGCGGGTGTACGTCGTCAACCCGAGCGCCTCGGCGGTGTCGGGGATGCCGGCGTACAAGAGCGTCGGCGAGATCCCCGACGACGTGGACGTCGCGATCGTGGCGGTGCCGGCCGAGGCGGTCACCGACGTGGTGCTCGACTGCGCCGCCAAGGGCGTGCACGGGCTGGTGGTGATCTCGTCGGGCTTCGCCGAGACCGGCGAGGAGGGCCGGCAGCGGCAGCGCCGGCTGGTCGGGCTCTCGCGCTCATACGGCCTGCGGCTGATCGGCCCGAACGCGCTCGGCATCATCAACACCGACCCGGCGGTGTCGATCAACGCCTCGCTGTCGACGCTGATGCCGGCCCGCGGCCGGGCCGGGTTCTTCTGCCAGTCCGGCGCGCTCGGCACCGCGATCCTCGAGAAGGTGCACAACCGCGGCCTCGGCCTCTCGACGTTCGTCAGCGCCGGCAACCGCGCCGACGTCTCCGGCAACGACCTCCTGCAGTACTGGGAGGAGGACGACTCCA
>Ga0164243_10012120_pt1 | contig 12248 bp, 13 predicted proteins | sample OricompcompostOP_FD_108781 | JGI IMG/M metagenome (GOLD analysis project Ga0164243, IMG submission 108781) | Organic Plus compost microbial communities from Emeryville, California, USA - Original compost - Organic plus compost (OP) | ecosystem: Engineered > Solid waste > Mixed feedstock >...
CCTCGGTCATTGGGGAGAGATGATCCCTTTCTACCTGGATCGCTTCTCCGCTGGACTAACTCCGGTGACTAAACGCTTGCAGCGACCTGTGAAGGACTATTTTGTCCAGAATATGTACGTTACTCCCAGCGGAATGTTTACGCTTCCTCCGTTCTTGTTGTGTCTCCAGGTTCTTGGGGTTGATCGTATTCTGTACTCCGTCGATTATCCTTTCCAGGCCGGCGATCATGCCAGAGCATTTCTGGAGAATGCCCCTCTCAGTCCTGCTGATAGAGAGAAAATTGCCCATAGGAATGCGGAAAGGCTGCTCAAACTCTCTGTGCTGTAAGGGGCTATATGCGGGAAGCTGAGGATACCTGTAAAATCCTCAGTTCCCTCCAATGAGTAAGCAGGATGTGCTATCCAGATAGGGGGGGTGAATCGTCGGTTGAAGTCAGTGTTTCTCAGCAAAGGGAGCATAGGTACTGGAAGCAGGATGTTTTGCGTGAAGCATCGCTTATAATAGAGAATGACCCTTTGCATTTTGCTGGACCGATTGGGGTGCTTGTAAGGCAGTTCCCTCTTGATGCTGAAGCCTCTCATGGTGGAGTAATGAAGAAGAGACGAGCAAGTAGGCCGGATTCTTGCTTTTCCCAAAAGCAAGGTATCTTGTTGTGTGCTGTTTCCAGAGGGAAGATAGTTCCTTTTGTGCATCCTTGCAGTACAAGATCTGGCAGGGTATGTCTATGAATATCATGGGATAAATTCACAGAATAAAATGCAAAAGAGGAATAGTTATGCTCTGATCATAAAGGAAAAATAATAGATGGAATTTCACGCAATTAGATTACTGGTCAACAAATTTTCTGAAAGTCTGGCATTCTATAAAGATATTCTGGGATTTTCCGGCTGGCATAATGATACTCTGGAATATGCCTATTTTGAAGAAAAAAATCTGGCACTTTTTGCCCGAAAACGGATGGCCCCTGTGCTTGGATCTGAGATACAGGCTCTATCATCCTTCCCTCTCTCCATTTTGCAGTTTGAAGTAGACGATGTTGACGAGGTTGTTCACTCCCTACGAGAAAAGGGCGTTGACTTTGTTACCCTTCCAACAGACATGCCTGAATGGGGATCACGCGTGGCACATTTTTGTGACCCGGATGGCAATGTTATTGAACTCTATAAACCCATAAGAGAGAGGATCGAAGCTGGTTCTGAGTAATGGGCCGGAAGTATTTTCGACTTTTAGAGCCCTGGATCTTCGGTCGGCCTTTTGAGTCGGGTCGGGGATCTGGGGCAGTGATCTATTCTATCCGCTTTTCTCTCATTGAGGATGTTCCTGGTAGAAAATTATAATATTTTATTCTGAGCACCAATTTCCCGGTTTTTGCGTATCACCTGTTATGCCCGCAATGAAATGCTCTTCATCTCAGGGAACAACAGATAAAAAGAGTGACCTGCCAGATGGTAGCAATCTCGGCCTACTGATTGGAATTTCTACCCTCGGCACCTGAGTAGACATTCTCCCAAAAAGGTATCAATGTGCTGTGCCAGCTCTTCGCGCATGACTCGCTCGAACAAATTTTGAACGATGATCATCAGCAGAGGCGTAAGTGCTGAAAGAATGCTTTTGCTTTGGGCGAACAGGGGAGGAGGGTGCTGGAACGCACTCTGTCAGGGTGGTCCCGCGGCCCTGCTTGCGGGGCATCCACCAGCAAGCAGGATGAGCAACGTAGTGGGCAGCAGTTTCCTCCGTCAATCACCTCCATCAGAAGGAGGAGGCTTGTGTCTGAACTCCACTGCACCTCAGAGAACCGTTGCAGGCGCTCTGCTTTGGCTTCCTTGTTCGACACATCAGGGACAGGCGACACGTGCTCCGTTCTCGTCCAGCAGGACCGGATGAGAAGCGTTCTTCGTTCGACGCGTGTGGCAGTTCACTGCGCGGCCCGCTCCTGTGAAGGGGGAAGAGGACTCAACAGCGAAGGTTTCGTAGTGGTGAGGGTGATGGTCAGCAGAGGGGATACGTTGCAGGTGTAGCTCGGCTCACCGGAAAGGAGATGCTTCTATCGGCGAGCAGTTTCTTTTGGGGCAGGAGAGGAGACCGCGCCACAACGCTCTTCGTCGTCATCGCATGTCTGAAACCGCCTGTGAACCGCGTTCGTGCACTACAAAAGAGGATGTCTCTGCTCTACAATGGTCACCATGTTCCGTTGTAGAGACGGGATGAGGAAGCTGCTCTTTATCGGGCAGGGGAAGAAGAACAAGGGTGAGTAACATGATGGAGTTTGAGGATACTTTGCGTAATTGTTTACAGGCGGTGCAGAGTCGCTTTCCAACAAACCTGATTGAGGTGAATCAGGATGTGTTAGGAGAACGGGTGTTTTCGCTGCGTTATCGTTCGACGCTGGAAGTGGTGGCCTGGCTTGAGCATACTGACCCTGCCCTGTTGGAGGAACCAGCGAAGGTTGTGGTGAGTGCCCAGAAATGCGAGATTGTCTTACCTGGTCGTTCCCCGCATCCCGCATTCTGGCTCTACCATCGAGGGAACATGCCGGATCGAACCGAGGTGCATAAAGCACAGGGGAGCCAGGAAGCTCCCTGATGAGTTACTATGCTCGTGATTGTCGCCTCTATGAGGATGAGTGACAGGCACACGCGTCTCATACGAGTTCAAACGGCAGCCCGGCAGCGTTAGCCGCTTGTTTATCCATGGCACTGGTCCCGATGTAAAGGCATTCAGCAGGAGGGACCTGGAAGTGCTGCGTGATGGCGAGGAGCATGGCCGGGGCTGGTCCGGTGACCTGGCTCACATAGAGGGCTCCCTGAGGAAAAAGCGATTGCATTTCCTGCTTAATCTGCTCGATGGTGGCTTGATAGGTCTGCGCGGACATTGTTTCCTGGGTGGTTGGATCGCCCAGGGAGAGGAACCAGGGGACTTGCTGCAAATCGAGGGCATGGCTTATCTCCTTGATGGAGGCCGCGACCCGTGCAGCAGCAGAGAAGCTGTCGGGAGCCGTCGCTTGCTGCTCGGCGGTATGTGCGATGAGCTTATTCGGGTTAGTGGTGATGGCGATGGGAAGCTGTTGTGCACGAATGTGTGCGAGGCGCTCGGCTGCGCCTGGTAACGGTGTGATGCTCCCCTTAGAGATAAGTGCGTCAAGGTCAATAATCACAGCGCGGATCATCATTGGTTCCTTTCACTTGGTGTTCATCACTGAGCGATCTAAGCGTCTGGTGCTGTTGATCCTACAATTGCAGAGGTATGCTGCTCGGGTGCCGACAAGCGTTCCTTCCTTTCTCCGTCCACGTTTGAGAGAGGAGAAAAGAAGACAGAAAAGAGTAGAAAGGGGCTTCCGTGTCTTTGCCCGTCTCCTCCTGAGCCTGGGGAAAGAGGCATGAAGCAAACGTGCTCGCGGGTGGGGAGCAGTTCCAGGAGGCATGTAGCGGAACGACGGGAAGACTGTCTGCAAAGGGGTATGCCGATTAAAACAAACAACGCGAAGGATCGTACATCGGCCTTTCTCTTGCTTGCGTTTGTACGATCCTTCGTTGAACCACTACGTTTCAGAGAACTCCTTTGCGGCTGACAGCAACCCTCACTAATCTCAGATGCGGGAAAGCCGTCTTCCCGAAGCAGATGGGGGAGCTGATAAAAACAAATGCAAATTCTCTCTTACAGGAAAAATCAGGATATGATGACTTTTCACGTTCTACGAGGAACTGTGATCTTTTGGGTACATGAGCCTTGAGAAGGACATAAGGGCTTCCTTCTACGGTGTTTGCCAGTCTTGATTACTTGGAGGCAGAAGATCTTCCGGCGGATGCTCCCAGTCAATGATTCGATGTTCGAGCACACTGGAAGTCACGATGTTGGTGACCTGCTCTCCGTGCTTTGCCAGTCGTTCATTCAAGGCTTCTAGATGCTGCATCGAGGAGACGACAACTTTCAGAAGAGCGCAGTAGCTTCCGCTTGTTTTGTACATCTCCATTATCTCAGGAAATTGTTTTGCACTTCCCGTTTTGAAGAGGCAGGCACCTGCTTTACAGCGCAGTTGAATAAAGGCTACCACTGGCAACCCTACCCTGGCGGGGTCTACTCTTGCTCCATAGCCCGTCAGAATACCAGCCTCTTCCAGCTTGCGTACGCGCTCAGTCACACCAGGAGTAGACAAGCCAACGCGTCGCCCCAACTCATTGAAAGAGATCCGGGCATCGTGTTGAAGCTCGCGTAGAATCTTCCAGTCTGTGCTATCCAGTGACCTTTTTAATCGTAAGCTCATCGGGCTTTTTCCTTTCGTCGTTTTCTACAGAGAGTATATTTCCTTCTCTTTGTGATTTGCCAGTCCCTTTTTCTTGCTATCTTGAAGCTCAGAAGAAGCGAGCGGAAATTGTTCCTATGTGATACAGAAATACCTTTGGCATATGCAGCGCTAACCCTTACTGGTATCTCAGGCGAGGTACTCCTGAAAAAGTTTTGTTTGTGAATACGGTGATATTATATTTATACATGTGTTTTGAGATAGTAGTGTGTTATAATGATATTTCTGCTTATCAAGTACCAGGAGGGGGTGCTGTACTTTCGTCCTTTTTCGGCAAAGGTATTATGTATCATCTCATAAAAAGAATCCCGGCCAGGATAATCAGAAGACTCCCACAGGCGTAAAGCGTGTCAATCGGACCCCAGGTGAGGCCAAACAGGATGAAATGAGTATGGTACAGTATGCTCGCAAGATAGCTTACGAACGCTACCACCATGATATTTGCCAGACCTGGCACCAGTGATGTGACTGCCTGAAAACGAGCCATGAGTTGGGCAGGAACAAATTGCAGCAGAAGTGGAAACAAAAGCAGACCTGTTCCTGTTTGTATTATTTGCATCAAGTTGTAAAGGAACTTCAAAATATCAGAAGCTGTAGCAGGGGAAGTAAGCTGTTTCCCCCAAAAAGTAGGTGGTGCTTTCCCCCGTCAGGGTGATCCAATCCTCGATACTGGAGTGCTATACTGTCAGTAACCATGCCTTCTGAGAAAGAAGCACTCAATACGTGTTTTGCCGTTGGATCAGGGAGAGATGATAGACAATGTCCAATTTGCTTTCTCACCGGAAACAGTATTCGTCAAACAGCGATGCTATGCCCTCTCTGGGCTTTTCAAGCTTGCGGGTGCGTATGGCAAGTGCATATATGTGGACCAATGTGCTCTTTGTAACTGTGCTCATCTCTTTCGGTGTTGTTGCAGCGAACTGGCTCACTGTTTGGGGTCCTTATCCTTCTACCAGAGACACTATATGGACATGGTGGTTTTCTTCAGCCTTTGTTCCTGCCAGCGCGATCACGCTGGGCATTTCTCTCCTGATCTACGCCCTTTTAGGGGGGCTTTTTGGCCTGCTCACTTCCAGTAAACTGGTACAGCGCCTACGCGATCTGGGGCAGGCAACCATCATTGTGGCCAATGGGGACTATGGGATGCGCATCCCTGTCCGGCGCAAGGATGAGGTGGGCATTCTCGAAGCGCAATTTAACGAAATGGCATCTCATCTGGAGGAGAGCCGAAAGCGCGAACAGGACCTGCTTGCCCAGAATGTGCGCTTGCAGGAGCGCACACGCCTTGCCCGTGAACTGCACGATACGATTTCACAGCAGCTCTTCTCGTTACGCTTGCTGGCTGAAGGCATGCAAAACACTCTTCCAGAGACGTCTGAGCTTCGGGAGAAGCTGGCGCTCTTTGGACGCACGGCTGACGTCATGTAGAAGAGGCTGCCACCCAGGAAACAGTAGAACAACGCCTTTTGAGGGAGTCTTGAGGTGTTCCGGGATACTTGTGCTCCTGGCATGACGACCCTGATTTTAGTGTAGAACGCCTTCTACTCCGAGGTATTTGGTATGCTCATCCGGTGCCGGCACGGCCTTGCTTGCAAAAATTGTGTGGTTCCCATGCTTCAGCGAGGCTTTCAGGCTGACAAAGCGCTCTGATGGCGGCTCGAAGGGCCAGCGTACGCAGGTTTGAGCGAAGGCCCAATAGTTGTATCCTCTCTCGACAGAAACCAGCTTCTATGTTTTCTTCAGGAACCGCATTGCCCGCTTTACCAGAAAGCGGCAGAAGGCCGCTGGCTTCAACCAGGGGGATGGATGGCGCAGGAAGCCAGCAGCGGCAGGACGTTCCCCTTAGTCCTTGAGGTGACCGGTTGCGATGGCGTCGGGCAGAGGAGACAGCGAGGAAGGGTTTGCCACCTCGCTGTCTGTGTGATGTCAAGGTCCGGGAAGCCTCAGGCAGTTTGGCCCCAGGCGAAGCTATTGGCCGGAACCTGCCAGTGCGTACCAGACACATTATTCAGCGTGTACTCGACCACATCTCCATTACTGGAGGGGGCCAGAGGGAAGGAGAGTGTGAACTTTGCGTTAGCTGGCTGCCAGGAGACATCACCTTCGATCTGCCCTTGATAGGAAAAGAAGGTTGTATCCGGGTTGCGCATGGAGATGGTTGCAAGAACCGGAGGACCATCATACATCCGTGTATTGGCCAGAAGGAAGCCACCATCAGGAGACCAGGAAAGCCGAATGCTATGGGTAAAAGCCTGTGACGGCAAGCGAGTGAAAACCGTTGTCACCTTCTGGTCGGGATCTTTCATCTGGATGCTGCTGCTGTAGCTCTTATCCGATTTCTGTACAATGTGTTGCCAGGCGATGGTACCCAATGCCGAAACGTCCCAACCGGGTTCCTGGAATATATTCGTTTCTCGGCCATCTGGTGAGGGAAGGCAGAGAGGCACAGTGCCGGCATCAGCAACTTTATTGGCTCGGGTTGGGTTGTTGAGGCTCACGGCATAGATCTCCATATGGAGTTTGGGATGAGCGCTCTGACCATCGAGCAGCGTTGAAGCTTCATAGTACAGGTTATTGTTGGTGTAGCGCATCGGCCTTGCTTGATAGTTGTTCTCCACGCCGGGTAAATCGCTGGCTCGTACGAGCTGATGTACTGCCTGCTGAGGCGTAGAGAGTCTGGTCAGGTCGATGATGTAGAGTCCTTGACGATGCCAGGCCAGCAGATGGTTTTTGTCCTGATGGAATGGGTTGTTATCCTGCTGGAACAGGAAGGCCCAGTTACCATCATAGAGCCCGGAAGCTGGCTGAGGATCACCCGGAAGCGAAATGGTAACAAGCTTTTGGGTCACCGTATCATAAATGAAGAGCTGCCCATAGCGCCCGATCAGATTGGTATATCCACAGCCTCCGCCGCCTCCACCGTTATCCGTCGCTTTGAGCTTAAAGGCAACATAGCGATCATCGGAGAGCCAGACCAGTTGATCGAAGTAAATCATAAGCGGGTGTTTGTGTTCATAGGTGAAGTGCGTGACCTGTTGTGGCACGTTCCCATGTTTTGAGAGGTAGAGCTGATTGTTGTAAACATAGGCATAATCCACTTTTTGAGGGTTCGGGGTACCCGCGGCGTGAGCTTGCCCGGCAGTGAGAGGAAGCAGGAAGCCCAATATACCGAAGAGAAGCAAGAACACACCCAGGTGATGACAGAATCTCCGCATACATTTCCCTTTCTTCATGAAGGAAAGAAAAAAGGCTTTAAAAAGATTTTATCCAGTGTTCTGTAGTTATAAAAAACATTTCTAATTACTATATCTCTGCTCATGTGAGTTTTGTTGCGCTGAATTTTCCTGTTCATGTCATCCTGCTTGCGATGTTCAGGAATTACGGCATGTAGAGCCGACTGATGCAAAGAACATGCCTGACAGAATCTTTGATGCTGTATTGTGAGGCGAGCATGAAGATCTTCTTTGGCAATTCAACCCCAACGTCTTGCTCCGTGCCAGAAGAAGGATCGCTTATCAGAGAGTTCTTTTTCCTCGCTATCGCCATTACATATAGCGTTTGAATAAAAATAGAAATATTCCATACTTTGTTGAAATTCTGGTGAAAAAAGTGATTTTTTCGGTAAGATAAGAACAGAGGAGCTGGAAACTCCATCAGAAATTTTCTGTCTGCCAGGTGCTGCCTCCTCTTGTAAAGCATGTTTTCTCTCCCCATCAATGATGAGGGGCGAGCACAAATACCATAACCTGGACGTTTTTCCCGAAGAACACCAGTATGGAATCAATGGCATATTACACATTTGGAGTAGCTTTATGAATAAATCACTCTGGAAACAGCGTAACTTCATGCTTCTATGGAGTGGACAGCTTGCCTCCTGGATTGGAACAGAAGGAACTGGTATTGTACTCCCTCTCGTTGTTCTGGCTTTAACAGGTTCTTCTGCTCAAGCTGGAGGGGTTGCTGCCATACGAGGTTTTGTCTATGTTTTCTGGGCACTTCCAGCCGGGGCATTCATTGATAGATGGGATCGAAAAACCGTCATGGTTTTAGCAAATCTTGGGAGTGGGGTAGCAATGGGATGTATCACTCTTGCACTCGTGTTTCATAGCCTATCTGTCATTCAGCTCTATATACTCAGTGCTATTGAGGGCTCTTTTTTTGTCTTTGCAAATTTAGGCAGGTTTGCGTCATTGCCAAAAGTTGTCTCAAGAGAACAGCTTCCACTTGCCTCTGCGCAAACCAGTATCGCCGAACATATTGCATTGCTTATCGGGCCACCTTTAGGAGGACTCTTGTATCAGGCAGTAGGAAGTTTTATGGCATTCTTTATTGATTCGCTTTCTTATTTTATCAATGCATTTTCCATTTTTTTTATAAATGTACCTCTCAGGACAGAAAACTCGACTGACCGAAAAGCAATACATCAAGAAATCAAAAGGGCAGGCTTGTGGCTTTGGTCCCAACCGGTCCTTCTCTTCTTCAAACTCCTTTCAGCAGGAAGGATCATTCTTTCTTCAGGGTTATATTTGCTCATCGTTATTCTTGCAAAAGAACAACATGCTTCCGCCTCATTTGTCGGTATTATCTTTACGATTGGCGCCTGTGGAGGAATTGTAGGTTCTTTAGCATCTACAAAAATATATAGTCATTTTCATTTGAGAGCACTTCTTTTAGGGATAACGCTGCTTTCCTTCTTGATTTTCGGTTTATATGCATTTGCAATAAATACATTTCTTTTAGCAGGAATCACGGCTCTCTTTTATGCAATAGACCCACTCTATTATGTGACACTGTCTGCCTTATACAGCGAAAGCCGTTCCTGATGAAATGAGAGGCAGAGTGATAAGTCTCCTTCGACTCGTTGACCTCGGAGCACACTCCTTTGGTTTATTTATTACTGGTAGTCTGCTCCAATATCTAGGAAGTCAATGGACGATCGGGATATTCTCTTTCATGCTTCTTTTGCTTTTTGTTGCGACATTGAAAAATAAACATCTGAAGTCAGACAAAATATGATTTATCTCTGTTCCCCAGCTTTATGGCACTTACATGGATGCAGCCGCGTTATGGTTTTCTGGGTAGACCGGGAGTCAGATGTTTCCGGCTTCAGCCGAGGATATCTTTTCCAATGGCTATTATAGAAACGCAGCGAAGGAGCTTCTCTCAGTGCTCAGACGAACCCTTTAACAATTCTATTCAGGAACAAAGGAGCTTTTTTCACCGGCCAGGAGAAGAGCAAAACGTTTTTCGGGCGGGAGGGAACCAGTGCAATAGAGCAAGGAGATACTGGTTCGAGTCTTGCTGAAGAAGGTTTAAAACTTATTTTATTATATAGAGGAAAAGGAAGATGTACTGCAAACAGCAAAAGAGGAAACGCATCTGTCTGAGTATAGGGGTATTTTTGTGCGGGCTCCTGATGGCGAGCTGTTCCTTCTGTGTCTGGGGAGAGGAGTCGGGAAGCGATGCCTCTCGTTGACACCCTGGCTGACAGGGTGAACACTCCATGTCACATCTCCTTCATCGTAATTCTACGATAAAGAGCATAGCAGGAAGCAGGGAACCCTGTCGGGAGAATACATCATTGTGTTTGACAACGAATGGCCTGTCCACTAGAATGGTTGCGAAACGCAACGAAAAGGGAGGGGCGCACGCGGAACAACGGGAGACGTCCGGGGCTCTGTTACGCGAGGTTGCACAGCTCCCCACCTATCTGTCTGAACGGCCTTTGAACACATTCCTTTTGAGCAACATGTACAGATTCGTTTCTCGCTGGAGTTACTCCGCCATATGATGTTGCTTCTGACCGACAAAACAACTCTACCAGAAGAAAACAGGAGAAAATGAAACAGATGCAAGGGAGATGTGCAACGGTAGCGGATGCCGCGGCGATCGCGGAGATCTATAATCAGGGCATTGATGACCGGGTCGGAACGTTTGAGACGGAACATCGTACTGAAACCATAGTCCAGACCTGGTTTGATGGCGTCCATCCAATTGTAGTTGTTGAGCAGGAAGGGGAAATTATCGCCTTTGCCTCAACATCCTCGTATCGCCCCCGTGCCTGCTACGCTGGAATTGCCGAGTTTTCGGTCTATGTGCGTCGAGAGTGGCGGGGCAAAGGAGCGGGACGCCTTGCCATGACGACACTGATAGAGGCGTGTGAACGGGCGGGCTTCTGGAAGCTGCTTTCGCGGGTTTTTGTCGAGAATATGGCCAGCCGTGGCCTTTTGCGTTCGCTGGGTTTCCGTGAGGTGGGGATATATGAGAAGCATGGCAAGCTTGACGGGATATGGCGTGATGTTGTGATTGTTGAGCGGCTTCTTTCATCCAATCTTCTATAAGTTGTCGAGGACTGTATCCTTTTGGAACCAGGCGCGTCATGCCAGATGCGGGTGATGCCGGGAACAGAAAGCTACCTTCTCATCTGCAAGCCCATTTGGTCACTGGATAGAAAAAAGGAACGTCATTCATGATAGAGAACATTGTGACCTGTGGCCATCGTTGGTGTTTGTCCTCTCGGGTTACTGCTGCGCATCTGCATCCTGCTCGGGAAATGGTGAACCGTTCTGGCTGGCGCTCCCTCTCAGTGCTCGTTGGTAGTGTGTAGCCCTGTGTGAGGGCGTTTCTGAGTGTAGGGGTATGGTAGGCTTCTGTGCATGCGCTGTTTCGTGTTCTCGGCTTTTTACCGGAATAGGAGGGGTATTTTTTCGCTGGTTGCGATACTCTCGCAACTCTCCTTTCTTACTCCGGAAAAGCAGTTTCTTTCCCTTTTTACCTCTCTTTCCGCTGTTCTATGCCTCAGCCACTAGCAACTCTCTTCCCAGAGAACATATTTCTGACTTGTGAAATTATTCCACATGAGATATGCTTCTTGTGAGATAGTGGCTCTGTTCCCCTCGCACAGAGGAGTCAGAACGGGCCTCTGCGATGTGAGGGCTGTTTTTTTAGCGTGTTCTATCTCTGAACTGCTATGCGGTCTAAGAGCGAACGATCTGTAGAAGGATACCGCAAGTCACTGTATCGAGCCGCGCTGCTCGGACTCGTGTCCGTTCCTCGTGCTATTCCACATCTCTTGCTCTGTGTGAGCCTCTTTGCTTCCTCTGCGAAAACCCCTGTTGCTCTACATGTCAACTTTTTCGTTTTCTGTCTCCAATTGTTGAGTCAACCCGCCTGGCAGAACGAAAAACAACTGCGTTGGCCTCTATTGCCCCTTCGGCTGGTTCCGGTACCAATGAGCACTTTCTAGAATTTATTCTGCATATACCATTACAACGCTTGCTGTGGGCCTGATCCACTTCAGTAGGATGTGTTAGAATGTAATCGTTTCATATTGGCTTGCATGTTTAGTCTGTTAAAGTAATCATGCCGTTGTATACCCTTACTGCCATTGTTTTGTTAGAAAGAAGAAAGATATCAATGGCTCTCCTTGAGGAACTCAGGCCGGGGATGCAGATAAAGGGGCTGCTTCCTCAGAAGACTGTGACGCTCATTGACGTGAAATCATACGGTTCTGCTGTTGAAATCACCTTTAAAGACGCCAATGGACAGCCGGGATCACAGTTATTGTATACGCGGGAAGCAGCAGCGCTTGAGATTATTTCGACCGATACGCTCTGGAAATTTGACGCGGATGGAGCGCATTTTCGTCTGATCTCCGAGGCCTATCGAATTCACCTTGCCCACCTTTTTGATCCACTTGTCGCGGTACATAGCTCGCTGATCGATCCTCTGCCGCATCAGATTACTGCTGTCTACAGTACGATGTTGAGCAGACATCCTCTGCGCTATTTGCTTGCTGATGACCCTGGAGCAGGAAAAACCGTTATGACTGGACTTCTACTCAAAGAACTCCTTATTCGTGGTGATCTGCATCGCTGCCTGATTGTGGCGCCTGGCAGTCTTGTTGAGCAATGGCAGGATGAGCTAAAGCAGAAATTTGACCTGCGA
>Ga0164243_10012121_pt1 | contig 12248 bp, 11 predicted proteins | sample OricompcompostOP_FD_108781 | JGI IMG/M metagenome (GOLD analysis project Ga0164243, IMG submission 108781) | Organic Plus compost microbial communities from Emeryville, California, USA - Original compost - Organic plus compost (OP) | ecosystem: Engineered > Solid waste > Mixed feedstock >...
ATTTACCTTTATCTTACCGAATGCACAATTGGCATCGGATAACAGGGAGTATCGTGTGATGGGAAGTTATGACGACAACTCGGGCAATTCGCCTATCCCCGGCGGAAGCCTGGCGAAGCCGGTTCTGATTGCGCTCGGCGCCCTGCTGATCGGCAAGATGCTGAAGGGCCATAGCGACGATACGGCGGACGCTCCAGCCCAGCCCATGCCCGTGCCGGATCAATCGCAGGCAGGCGGTGGCTTGCTGGGCGGTATCCTTGGCGGGCTTGGTGGTCTGCTCGGCGGTGCGGCTGCCGGAAATGCTTCTGCGGCTCCCTCGGCTCCGGGACCCCTCGGCGGCGGGCTTGGCGGTCTCCTGGATCAACTGAAACAGGCGGGCCTTGGCGACAAGGTGGATTCCTGGGTCGGTCAGGGTTCCAACCATCCAATCGAGCCGGGGCAGCTCGGCGACGCAATCGGTCAGAAAACGTTGAGCGAAATCGCGGAGCATGCCGGGATCGACCAGCAGGAGCTTCTGAACCAGCTTTCGCAGGTTCTGCCCGGCCTTGTCGACAAGCTGACGACAAACGGACAGGTTCCGGACGCCAGCTCGCTTTCAAAACTGTTACAGGGCCGCTGATTACCAAGGCGTGGCACGTTAGCGTCTCTGCGCTTTGGTATAAATCGTGATCGAACCGCACCGCTTGGCGGTGCGGTTTTGTTTTGAAGGCCCATGCGTTAAATAAGAACGGCGCCTATATAGAAGCGCATCCCGAAAGCGGGAACGGCCGATGCAGGGAAATCAATCACTGGACTGATTTCTGATCCTGCTTCGATCAGGTAAGATGCGCGTCAAGACAAACATCCGGAGTAGCGTTTCATGAGTTTCTTCCCGTGTCCTGATCCGGTCCTTGGCGACAAGACTTCGGTAGACAGCATCGAAACGCTGGTCATTACGCGTACAAGTGACATTGGTGGACTGGAAGTGCGACGGGCCTTGCCGACAGTGCGTCGCCGTCTGGTGGGACCCTTCATTTTCTTTGATCGCATGGGACCGGCTGTTCTGCGTGATGGCGATGCGCTGGACGTGCGTCCGCATCCACATATAGGCCTTTCTACGGTGACCTACCTGTTCGACGGGCATATTCGGCACAGGGACAGTCTTGGTACCGAGATGGTTATCCGTCCCGGCGATGTGAACCTGATGACCGCGGGCCGGGGCATTGTGCACTCGGAACGTTCGCCCGAAGAAGAACGCAATGGACCGTTATCCATCTCTGGTATTCAAACCTGGCTCGCTCTGCCCGACGCACTGGAAGAAATAAGCCCGGAGTTTTTCCACACCAATGCACCCGATCTGCCGGTGATGGAGGACAAAGATTTCTCCGGACGGCTGATCATGGGGTCCATGCTTGGCTTGAAGTCACCGGTAATTCAGCACGCCGATACGCTCTATGCGGATATTCGGATAGAGCCGAATGGGCGTTTCCCGATCCCGCCCGCAGCCGAAGAGCGCGCGATTTATACGTTGCAGGGCAATGTCGGTATTGGCGGCGAAGTTTTTCCGCCCGATCGCTTGCTGGCATTTCGCCCCGGCGACGATATTGTCGTGCAGGCCGGGCCGGAAGGCGCGCATATCATGCTTTTTGGCGGTGCAACGCTCGGTTCCAAGCGCTATGTATGGTGGAACTTCGTATCTTCTTCCCGGGAGAGGATAGAGCAGGCCAAGGAAGAATGGCGCAGCGGGCGTTTCGATATTGTGCCCGGTGATGAGCAGGATTTCATACCTTTGCCCGAATGACGTGAATTGAGTGGGGTTTTGGGACACGATGTCTCCCTGCTTGATCCCGTCGCGTAGCTGCTATACCGACAACAAAACCGAACCAGAAACAGGTTGTTTTAATGTCCCGACCCCTGACCCCATTGCTTGACAAGGCGCCGACCCCGGAAGCCCTGCGCGCATTGCCGGAATCCGATCTGCCACAGCTCGCACAGGAATTGCGCGAAGAGCTGATCGACGCCGTGTCCACCACGGGCGGGCATCTCGGCGCGGGACTGGGCGTGGTGGAGCTTACGGTAGCATTGCACCATGTCTTCGACACGCCGCACGACCGCATCATCTGGGATGTGGGACATCAGGCCTATCCGCACAAGATATTGACCGGGCGTCGCGACCGCATCCGCACGCTTCGTCAGGAAGGCGGGCTTTCCGGTTTCACCAAGCGCGCCGAAAGCGAATATGATCCGTTTGGCGCCGCCCATTCTTCGACCTCGATTTCGGCTGGTTTGGGCATGGCGGTCGCGTCGGAACTTTCTGGCGAAAAGCGCAATGTTATCGCGGTTATCGGCGATGGCTCCATGTCGGCGGGCATGGCCTATGAGGCGATGAACAATGCCGGTGCGCTTGATGCGCGTCTCATTGTCATTCTGAATGACAACGATATGTCGATTGCGCCGCCAACCGGCGCGATGAGCGCTTATCTGGCGCGGCTCGTTTCCGGCAAAACCTACCGCAGCGTGCGCGAGGCAGCGAAGCAGGTTGCCAGGAAACTGCCGAAATTTTTGCAGGATAAGGCCCGCAAGTCGGAAGAATATGCGCGCGCCTTCTTCACCGGCGGCACGCTTTTCGAGGAACTGGGCTTCTATTATGTCGGCCCGATCGATGGCCATAATCTCGACCATCTGCTGCCGATCCTGAAAAACGTACGCGACACGCCGGAAGGGCCTGTGCTGATCCATGTGGTGACGCAGAAGGGCAAGGGCTATGCGCCCGCGGAAGCTGCCGCCGACAAATATCACGGCGTCAACAAGTTCGACGTCATTACAGGCAAGCAGTCGAAGCCGCCTGCAAATGCGCCGAGCTATACCAAGATTTTCGGCACGAGCTTGATTGAGGAAGCCCGTCACGACGACAAGATTGTGGCGATCACTGCTGCCATGCCGTCCGGCACCGGGCTTGATCTTTTCGGCGAAGTGTTCCCGCAGCGCACGTTTGATGTCGGCATCGCTGAACAGCATGCGGTGACTTTCGCTGCCGGACTTGCCAGCGAAGGTTTCAAACCATTCTGTGCCATCTATTCGACCTTTTTGCAGCGTGGCTACGATCAGGTCGTGCATGATGTGTCGATCCAGAATCTGCCGGTGCGCTTTCCCATCGACCGCGCGGGGCTGGTCGGTGCCGATGGCCCGACCCATGCGGGTTCTTTCGATACGGGCTTTCTCTCAGCCCTTCCCGGCTTCGTAGTGATGGCTGCGTCCGATGAGGCCGAACTGCGCCATATGGTGCGTACCGCTGCCGAATATGACGAAGGCCCGATTTCCTTCCGCTATCCGCGTGGCGATGGCGTCGGCGTCGACCTGCCGGAGCGTGGTTCGGTGCTTGAAATTGGCAAGGGACGCATCGTGCGTGAAGGTACGAAGGTGGCGCTGCTGTCCTTCGGAACGCGCTTGCAGGAATGCCTCGCCGCCGCCGATGAGTTGGGCGCTGCCGGTCTTTCCACGACGGTTGCCGATGCACGCTTTGCGAAGCCGCTTGATCATGATCTGATCCGCCGTCTGGCACGCGAACATGAAGTGCTGGTGATGGTGGAAGAGGGGGCTGTCGGCGGTTTTGCTTCCCATGTGCTGCAATTCCTCGCCGCGGACGGACTTCTGGATCGCGGTCTCAAGGTGCGTGCCCTGACCTTGCCGGACAGCTATCAGGACCACGGCAAGCCGGATGCCATGTATGCCGAGGCTGGTCTCGACCGGGCAGGTATCGTGCAGGCGGTGTTTGCAGCCCTTGGCCGCGAGGCTATCGCAGCGCCATTTCGCGCCTGACCGATGGGCGGAGACGCGAGCGACAAGAACCTGCGGCTCGACCAGCTGCTGGTGGAGCTGGGGCTTTTTGCAACGCGTTCGCGGGCGCGTGATGCGATCCAGCGCGGCACGGTCAAGGTGGACGGCAAACCAGTCACCAAGCCGGGCCAGACGGTTTTTCGCACGGCAAACATCGCCGTTGACGATCCGGCAAGCGCATATGTCTCCCGCGCTGCCCTGAAGCTTATTGCGGCGCTCGACCATTTCGATCTTGATGTGGCAGGGCGAACTGCGCTTGACATCGGTGCCTCGACAGGCGGCTTCACGCAGGTCCTGCTGGAGCGCGGAGCGAACCATGTTCTTGCCATTGATGTCGGCCACGACCAGTTGCACGCGACCTTGCGTGCTGATCCTCGTGTCACCAACAAGGAAGGGCTTAACGCCCGTGCGTTGGAATTTTCCCATCTGGATGGACGCCAAATCGATTGCGTGGTTTCGGATGTGAGCTTCATCTCGCTGAAACTCGCCTTGCCTGCGGCATTGGCCTTTGCGCAAAAAGGTGCTATTTGCGCGCTTCTCGTAAAGCCGCAATTTGAAGCGGGCCGCGAGGCCATCGGCAAGGGCGGCATTCTGCGCGACCCGAAAGATGGTGAACGCATTGCAGAAGAACTGAGGTTGTGGCTGGAGACGCAAGCCGGGTGGCGCGCGCTCGGCCTTTGCCCGTCGCCCATTGAAGGCGGCGACGGCAATCGTGAATATCTCCTAGCGGGAAAGAAAGACCAATGACGACGCCAAACACTGGGCAAATTACGATCCGCTCGATTGGTGCGGGCGGCGATGGCGTTGCCAACCTTCCCGATGGCCAGATTTACGTGCCTTTCACGCTGCCGGGCGAAGTTGCCAATGTCGCGCGCGAAAAGAACCGCGCGACGGTTATGGCGCTTCTCGAAACATCGCCTGAGCGACATGCTCCGGCCTGCCAGCATTTCGAGGATTGCGGCGGCTGCGCCTTGCAGCATTGGCAGGATGAGCCCTATCGCCTGTGGAAGCGCGAACTGGTTGTCTCCGCGCTGAAGGGCCGAGGGATCGACACGGAGGTTGCGCCTCTCGTGGCTTGTCAGCCGCGCACACGTCGTCGCGCTGTTTTTGCGGCGCGCAAGACGGAGAAGGGCTTGCTGCTTGGTTTCAATCGCCACTTGAGCCACGAAATTATCGATATCGTTGAATGTGCGGTAACGGTTCCGGAAATCATTGCGCGGCTTGACGACCTGCGTGAAGTCGGGGCTTTGATCGCACCCGGTTCCAAGCCATTCAAGCTGGCGGCGACACTGACCGCATCCGGCCTTGATCTCGCCGCAAGTGGTTGCGGCAAACTGAGCGACGATCAACGGCGCGCGCTGACCGCGCTTGTCATGAAAAAGGGCTTTGCGCGCCTTTCGCATGAAGGCGAAATCATCGTCGAACCGAAAAAGCCGTTCATCCATTTCGGCAAGGTGCCGGTTCCGGTGCCGCCCGGCTGCTTCTTGCAGGCAACGACCGATGCCGAGGAAGCAATGGTGCAGCTCGTGCTGGACCATATCGGCAAGTCCAAGCGCGTTGCCGACCTGTTTTGCGGCGTTGGCACGTTTGCGCTGCGGATTGCGGAAAAGAGCGCGGTTCATGCCGTTGAAAACGACGCGCTGGCACTTGCGGCTCTCGATCGCGGCATACGCCACGTGCAGGGCTTGAAGCCCGTTTCGGTCGAACGTCGCGACCTGTTCCGCCGTCCTTTGATGCCGAAGGAACTGCTGCCCTATAACGCTGTGGTTTTCGATCCGCCGCGTGCAGGTGCGGAAGAACAGGCGCTTGAACTGGCAAAATCCAAGGTGGAGAAGGTGGTCGCGGTTTCGTGCAACCCGGTGACGCTCGCCCGTGACCTCGCGATTCTGGTGAAGGGCGGCTATCGCGTTACACGTGTCACGCCCATCGACCAGTTTCTCTGGTCGCCACATGTCGAAGCCGTGGCGACGCTGGTGAAGAAGTAAGGCAGTATGGCAGTAAGGGAATAAGGCAGTATGTTTAGGTTGTAGATGGCCGCGACGGCTGTAACTTTCTACTGCCCTACTGCCCTACTGCCCTACTGCCCTACTGCCCTACTGCCCTAAACTCACATCTTTTCGATGATCTTCTGGTCGCCTTCAGATGCCTTGCCATTGGCGGCGATGATGGCGGGAACGATGTCTTTCGCCTTGTCTATGACCAAGGGCTTCACCTGATGCGCGGTGTGCAGGAAGCCTTCCGCCGTCATATGCTCGAGAAGCGAGAGCATAGGCTGCCAGAAATTGTTGATGTTTGCGAACACCATCGGCTTGCGATGCTTGCCGAGCTGCGCCCAGGTCATCATTTCCACGATTTCCTCAACCGTGCCGATGCCGCCGGGAAGCGTCACGAAAGCATCGGACTTCTGGAACATGAGGTGCTTGCGCTCATGCATGTCGCCGACGACGATGAGTTCGGTCAGCTGTTCGGCCTTTTCGAGGCTTGCTTCCTTGTCGAGCAGGAAGGTCGGGATGATGCCGGTAACCTCGCCGCCAGCTTCCATGACGCCTTGAGCAACCGCGCCCATGATGCCGCGCGTGCCACCGCCATAAACAAGGCGCAGGCCGTGTTCGGCAATGGATCGGCCAAGCGTAACGCCCGCTTCGCGATAGATGGGATTCAGGCCCGTAGATGAGCCGCAATAAACACAGATGGATCGAATCTCAGACATGATTTCTTGTGCGCTTTTGACCTTTCAGCGTCAAGCGCCTGCGATTTCATTTTGCGGAGAAGATTGCTGACAGTGAGCCAGGTCACTGTTGGACATTTGCGGCGATTGTTATATCTCAATCGGTATGTACTCTGGATTGAGAAGTGGATTGGATATGAAGAACTGGGTTGTGTTTCTCGGGCTCACCTTTGCCGCATCATCCGCATCGGCTGGCGAGATCAATATCAAACTGCCGGACGACACTGAAGTGACGACCAACTCCGTTCTTTACAAATGTGGCGAGAAAAATGTCTCGGTAACCTACTACAATGCCGGTGATATTTCGCTTGCCGAACTGGAGCTGGAAGACGAAACCATCGTCGCCTCCAACGTTATCTCCGGCTCTGGAGCGAAATATGCCGGCGGCGTCTATATCTGGTGGACCAAGGGCGAAACGGCCGATCTTTATAACCTTATGGACGATCCGGACCAGTCGAAGCCGACAAACTGTGTAGAACAATAACCCTGCTAATAAAAAGCCTCGTACCTTTTGCTGTTTCGGTGCAGATTTCTTGTGGGGGGAAGCCAAAAGCTATAAACCCGTCATTATAGTCTCTGGCGTGGGTTTCGAAACGAAATGCAAAAGAACAGTTTAGGATTGCTCGGTACCGGCTTCGTCGCGATTGTCGTCGGGCTTGGCCTTTATTGGAATGCGACACGATCCCGCGTTGAGACACCGCAATCCGATGTCGCCGCGCCAGCGTCGAGCAATGCGCCAGCCGAACCACAAGCAGCACCATCCGAGACGAAAGCACCAGAGGAACAGACATCCGCGGCGGCGAAGCCATCAGGCGACGTTGCGACAAGCGATACCAAGCCTCAGGCTGCGCCAACCGAAGAGCCTGCCGTGCAGGCAAATGCCGCTCCTGCAGAACAGCAGAACAAGACGCCGGTTTTCGATCTCCTTCGTGTCGAGCCTGATGGTTCGGTCGTGATCGCAGGCAAGGCGCTGCCCAATGCCGATGTCGAGGTCGTGGCAGGCGCTACTGTTGTGGGCAAAGCCAAGGTAGGAGCCAGCGGCGATTTCGCCATTGTTCTGGATGAGCCTCTGAAGGCGGGAGATCATCAACTCGTCCTGCGTTCGACCGGCGCTGACAACAATGTCGCCACCTCCACGCAGACCGCCATTGTCTCTGTGCCCGAAACCAGGTCGGGCCAAGTGCTGGCGCTGGTTGAGGAGCCGGGGCAGGCGAGCCGCCTGATTACGAAGCCGGAAACTACGCCGAAGCCGCAGGACAATACGGAAGCCGCACCCGAAGCTGCCGCCAAGACCGACAAGCCGGCAGCCAAGCCCGCGCAGGCTCTACCGATTGCAATCGAGGCGGTTGAGATCGAAGGCCAGTCGGTTTTTGTGGCAGGTAAAGCCGAGGGCGGCAATCGCGTTATCGTCCACGCCAACGATACTTTGCTTGGCGCAAGCCTCATTTCGCCCGATGGCCGTTTCCTGGTGCAGAGCAAACAGCCGCTCGGCGTCGGGGACTATATCATTCGCGCCGATTTGCTCGATAACGCCAACCGCGTTCTGGCGACGGCACGTGTTCCGTTCCGCCGCGAAGCTGGGGAGAATATCTCCGCAGTCGCGTCCGATACGGAAGGCCAGACGGCTGCGCCTTCGGAAGTGCATGGTGAAGGTGCGGCTCCGCTGCAGAAAGTGGAAGGCTCCGTCATTATCCGGCGGGGGGATAATCTCTGGACGATATCCAAGCGAACCTATGGCAAAGGGACGCGCTATACGACCATCTATCTCGCCAATCGCGATCAGATCCGCAATCCGGACCTGATCTGGCCCGGTCAGGTGTTCAATATGCCGAAGGAGCCTTTGGGCGACGACGAGGTGAAGCGCCAGTTGGAAGATCACGCCAACTGACGAGCATTTTCGGCGAGCGACACTCACGATAGTGTGTTTCCATGTTGCCATGCTTTTGGAGAAAGAACGTCTCGAAAACTTGAACTCCGGAGCATAATCGTATATCGTCGATATACGATGAATATGATTCTGGACAAAAACTCACCCGAAGCTGTTCCTGATCTCGGGCAACTCGGGATTGACGATGAAGCGGCCGCGCGCCTTTGCGCTGCGCTGGGCCATCCTGTCCGTATCCGCATTATCCGGCAGTTGATGATGGAGGATGCCTGCTGCTGCAAGGATATTGTCGGCAAGCTCGACCTTGCTCAATCGACGGTCTCACAACATCTGAAGGTTCTCGTGCAGGCCGGTCTTATCGATTATCGGCCTGAGCGCCAATCGTCGCGTTACAGCGTCAACTGGCAGCAACTGAACGCTGTCCGCACGCATTTTGCTTCCTTCAAAGGCGGATGCTGCGGCTAGATTTCGATTCTGGAACATTTCCGGCAAAAAGAGCGGAGCAGTTTTGCGCAGGGTGGCGCGATGAAACAAATGCTGGAGCGCATCCTGCAAGCTTCGGAAAAGATGCGCATGAATAGAACATACAAAGCGGTGACAAAGTTTAACTCGTACGAAATCGCTTGAGCCCACCGACCTGAAAGAACGCACCATGAGTTCCCCCAAAACGGTTTCCGCCGATTCCGGCGAGACGTTCAAGACACTGCGAAATCTCTGGCCCTATATGTGGCCGTCCGATCGGCCAGACCTGCGAATGCGCGTGGTCTGGGCGACGTTCTATCTGGTCATTTCCAAGATCGTGCTCATTCTCGTGCCCTATTTCTTCAAATGGGTAACGAACGCACTCAACGGGCAACTTAAGGCACCGGACTATATTCCGCTCTTTCTGGTCGGCGCGGTCATGCTGGTGCTGGCCTATAACGCCGCCAAGATCGTGCAGGCCGGTCTCAATCAGCTTCGCGATGCACTTTTTGCCAGCGTCGGCCAATATGCGGTTCGTCAGCTTGCTTATCGGACTTTCGTCCACATGCATCAGCTTTCGCTGCGCTTTCATCTGGAACGGCGCACGGGCGGGCTTTCCCGCGTCATCGAACGCGGCACCAAAGGCATCGAAACGATCGTTCGTTTCACGATCCTGAACACGCTGCCGACGATCCTGGAATTCGCGCTGACTGCGGTAATCTTTGCTGTCGCCTACGGATTTTCTTATCTGGCGGTGGTCGCCGCGACGGTGTGGCTCTACACGTGGTTCACGATCAAGGCGAGCGACTGGCGCATCAGCATTCGCCGCGAGATGAACGATTCCGATACCGACGCCAATACCAAGGCTATCGACTCGCTTCTGAATTTTGAGACGGTCAAATATTTCGGCAATGAGGCGATGGAGGCGAAACGCTTCGATGCTTCCATGGCTCGCTATGAGAAGGCTGCGACACAAACCTGGACCTCGCTTGGCTGGCTGAACTTCGGTCAGGCCGTGATTTTCGGTGTCGGCATGGCAATCGTCATGGTCATGTCGGCACTGGAAGTGCAGGCCGGCACGCAGTCCATCGGTGATTTCGTCTTCATCAACGCGATGCTGATGCAGCTTTCGATCCCGCTCAACTTCATCGGCTTCATCTATCGCGAAATCCGGCAGGGGCTGACCGATATCGAACAGATGTTCGACCTTCTGGATGTGAAGCAGGAAGTAAGCGACAAGCCAGGCGCTCCGGCATTGAAGGTCGACAAGGGTGCGATCCGCTTCGAGGATGTGCATTTCGCTTATGATGCCAACCGTCCGATCCTCAAGGGGATCAGCTTCGAGGTGCCAGCGGGCAAGACCGTGGCGATCGTCGGGCCTTCGGGCGCGGGCAAGTCCACTATTTCGCGTCTTTTGTTCCGTTTCTACGACATACAGTCCGGTTCCGTGACGATTGACGGGCAGGATGTGCGCGATGTCACGCAGGAGAGCCTGCGCAAGGTCATCGGCATGGTTCCGCAGGACACGGTGCTGTTCAACGATACGATTGCCTATAATATTCGCTACGGTCGCACCGATGCGACCGAGGAAGAGGTGCAGAAGGCTGCCGAGCTGGCGCAGATTGCCGGCTTCATCCAGCATCTGCCGGAGGGCTACCAGTCCATGGTTGGCGAACGCGGTCTGAAGCTTTCGGGCGGCGAGAAGCAGCGCGTGGCCATTGCCCGCACCATCCTCAAGGCTCCGCCGATCCTTATTCTCGATGAGGCGACCTCGGCGCTCGATACGGCCACCGAGCAGGAAATCCAATCGGCGCTCGATGTCGTCAGCCGGGGCCGCACGACGCTTGTCATCGCGCATCGTCTGTCGACCGTTATCGGTGCAGACGAAATCATTGTCCTGAAAGATGGTCTGATTGCCGAAAGAGGCACGCACCGCGTGCTGCTCAAGCACAAGGGGCTTTATGCATCCATGTGGGCCCGCCAGCGTGAGGCCGACGAGGCGGAAGAGCGTCTGCGTCAGGTGCGCGAAAGCGACGAACTTGGCATCGTCACGCGCGGCGTTCCGGCGGCGGAATAGCCGGTTTATCGGCGGCTGGTTATATTAGGGTACGATCACGTGCCCTAACAGCCGTGAATAATTTGCGAAATGGATTTCGATTCTGAACAGGATGAGGTAAATAACGGCCAAACTCAAAGGAAGAGCGATGAGCCTTACTGACACCATCCGCAATACTTTCGTGCCGATCCATCGGGAAGGCTATCCGTTTATCGCGGGCTTTTTCGTGGTTTCGCTCATTCTGGGCTGGCTGTGGGACCCGCTGTTCTGGATCGGCTTGGTACTGACCATCTGGTGCATCTATTTCTATCGCGATCCGGAGCGTGTGACACCGATGGACGACGATCTGGTCATCAGTCCCGCTGATGGCAAGGTATCCTTCGTCGGTCCGGCTGTACCTCCAGCCGAGCTGGATCTTGGTGCAGAGCCTCGCATGCGCGTATCGGTCTTCATGAATGTCTTCTCGGTCCACATCAACCGCTCCCCTGTGCGGGGCAAGATCGAAAAGGTGGTGCATCGTCCGGGCAAATTCCTGAATGCCGAACTGGACAAGGCCAGCACGGAAAATGAACGCAACAGCGTTCTGATCGAAAGCCCGCACGGGAAGATCGGCGTCGTTCAGATCGCCGGTCTGGTAGCTCGCCGCATCGTCTGCTGGTCCAACGAGGATGACGATCTGTCCGTGGGTGAGCGGTTCGGCCTGATCCGTTTCGGATCGCGTGTTGACGTCTATCTGCCCGCAGATGCCACCGTTCGTGTGGCGGTTGGCCAGACAGCAATCGCCGGTGAAACCGTGCTGGCCGATTATGGCAGCGGGCGCGGCGAACCAGTGGTGCGGATCGGCTGAGCCGATGGAAACGCCTTTTCCGCCTTTTGAGCCTAACGGCCGCGTGGATTCATCGCGCGGCCCGAAGCTGTCACAGATACCCCTGCGTATCGTCGTTCCTAACGTCATAACGGTTCTCGCCATCTGTGCCGGCCTCACCGGTATCCGCCTGGCTTTTGAAAACCGTTTCGAGCTCGCCGTTGTGATGGTGCTTGTCGCTGCCTTTCTCGACGGCATTGATGGGCGCGTCGCGCGCATGATGAAGGGATCGTCGAAGTTCGGCGCCCAGATGGATTCGCTCGCCGATATCGTCAATTTCGGCGTTGCGCCTGCCTTGGTGCTCTATGCCTTCATGCTGGATCAGGCACGTTCCTTCGGCTGGATCGCGGCATTGCTCTATGCCATTGCCTGCTGCCTGCGTCTGGCACGTTTCAACGTCATGCTGGAAGACCCGAACCGCCCGGCATGGCAAAGC